>Ga0255302_1000005_pt1 | contig 25533 bp, 21 predicted proteins | sample MistaT_20_FD_183715 | JGI IMG/M metagenome (GOLD analysis project Ga0255302, IMG submission 183715) | Metatranscriptome of freshwater microbial communities from Mississippi River, Louisiana, United States - Miss_Miss_RepB_8d (Metagenome... | ecosystem: Environmental > Aquatic > Freshwater >...
AGCGTGGCAAAGAGCTGGTCGGCCGCGTAAGCCCGCGCCTTGACGAGCGCGTTGAACAAGGAAGACTTGCCTGCGTTGGTGTAGCCCACCAGCGATATGTTGAAGGCGTCCCTTCGCTCGCGCTGGCGACGCTGCGTGGCCCGCTGGCGCTTGACCTTGTCCAGCCGGTCGCGCGTGCGCTTGATGGCTTCGCCAATCATGCGACGGTCCAGCTCGATCTGGGTCTCGCCGGGGCCGCCCCGCATGCCAATGCCACCGCTTTGGCGCTCCAGGTGGGACCAGCGTCTGACCAGTCGTGTCTGAAGGTACTGAAGCCTCGCCAGCTCCACCTGCAGTTTGCCTTCGTGGCTGCGGGCCCGCTGGGCGAAGATTTCAAGGATGAGCAGCGTACGGTCGTTGACCGCCAGACCCAGATGACGCTCCAGATTGCGCTGCTGGGCAGGGCTGAGCGCCTGGTCAAAAAGCACTTCCGTGGCGCCGGTGCTCTCTGCCAGCATGCGAATTTCGTCGGCTTTGCCAGACCCGACAAACAGCGCGGGGTCGGGGGCTCGACGCTTGCAGGCGACTCGACCCGCGACCGAGTAGCCAGCGGTCTGGGCGAGCAGACCGAGCTCTTCGAGCTCGCCGTCGAAATGGGGCAAACCGAAATCCACACCAACAAGAATGACCGATGGCGTGGCGGACTTGGACGGGGCGGACTGGGTCAAAAGTATGCGTCAGGCCGCCACCACCGGACCGGTGTGCGGCCCGCTCTCGTGGGCTTGATGATCAGGAGGAAGCCGATTCGTCTTGCTGAGCCACGCTGAACTGGACAGGGCGACCAGGAACGATGGTGGAGATGGCGTGTTTGTAAACCATCTGGGTGACTGTGTTGCGCAGCAGAACGACGTACTGGTCAAAGGACTCGATCTGGCCTTGCAGTTTGATCCCGTTGACCAGATAGATCGACACGGGCACATGCTCCCGGCGAAGCTGGTTGAGGAACGGGTCTTGCAAAAGCTGGCCTTTGTTATTGCTCACGATATGCTCCGTGTTCAGATAGAACGGGTTGATAGGACTCGCACAATACCACAGGCGGTCACCCGGTGCGCTGCCGACGCCGGGTTCAGGTCTCTTCGTAAGGGTTGTGCGATGTCTTGAACTCGATGCGCAAGGGCGTACCCACCAGGTCGAAGGCCTTGCGGAACCGCCCTTCCAGGAAGCGCCGGTAGACCTCCGGCACGTTCTCCAGCGAGTTGCCGTGGATCACGATCACCGGCGGGTTCATGCCGCCCTGGTGGGCGTAGCGCATCTTGGGCCGGTACATGCCTGTCTTGGGCGGCGCCTGGAAGGCCACCGACTCCTGCAGCAGTCGTGTGAGCATGGGCGTCGACATCTTGCGCATCGCAGAGGCGTGCGCCTGGGCAATCGATTTCCAGAGCGGACCCAGGCCCTGGCGCTTGCGCGCCGAAATCAGATGAAGCGGCGCAAACTTGAGAAATGACAGGCGGGTCTCCACCTGCCGCTCCACCTGTTCGCGCTGATAGGCATCCACCGCGTCCCACTTGTTGATCGCCAGCACCACCGCGCGACCGCTCTCCAGGATGTAGCCCGCGATATGGGCGTCCTGATCGGTCACCCCCTGGGTGGCATCGAGCAGCAACAGGACCACATGCGCGCTCTCGATGGCTTGCAGCGTCTTCACGACCGAAAACTTCTCGATCGCCTCGAACACCCGGCCCTTGCGCCGCAGGCCGGCGGTATCGATAAGCTCGAACTTGCGGCCATTTCGCTCGAATGGCACACTGATCGCGTCCCGGGTCGTTCCCGGCATGTCAAAGGCGACCAGCCTTTCCTCGCCCAGCCAGACATTGATGAGCGTGGACTTGCCGACATTGGGCCGCCCAGCCACGGCCAGTCGAATGGTCGCATCCGGCGCCTGAGCTTCGTCCAGATCGCCATCAGCACCGTCATCCTCGGGCAAAGGCAGCATGTCCAGTGCCTTGTCCAGCATGCTGCGGATACCCTGACCGTGTGCCCCGGAGACCGGAAACACCTCGCCCAGACCCAGCTCGAAGAACTCCACCAGTTGCAAGCCCTGGGTCATGCCCTCGGCCTTGTTGGCCACCAGCAGGGTGGGCTTGCCGAGACGGCGCAAATAGTTGGCGATCTCATGATCCTGGGCAGACAGCCCCGCACGTGCGTCCACCACGAAAATCACCACATCGGATTCGGCCACCGCCTGGCGTGTCTGCTTGGCCATTTCCCGATAGATGCTGCCTTCACCGGCATCGGGCTCAAAGCCCCCGGTGTCGATCACGATGAACTCTCGACTGCCTGCCCGTCCATTGCCGTAGTGACGATCGCGCGTCAGCCCGGCGAAATCGGCAACGATCGCATCACGGGTGCCCGTCAGACGATTGAACAAGGTCGATTTGCCCACATTGGGCCGTCCGACAAGAGCAATGACAGGCTTCAAGAACAACCTTTCAGGTTTCGTAGATCAACAACTGCCATCATTGTGGCTGCCAGGCGTAGATGCCGCCATTGCGCGTCTGCACGATCAGCGACGGGCCTGCCAGCAAGGGAGCCCCGACGATGGGAGAACCGTCGGTGGACAACCGCGTCATCTCCGACCCATCCTCGCGCGAGACCAGATGCACCAACCCCGACGAGTCCCCGAAAGCCACCACCCGGCCCAAGGCCTGGGGCGCACCCAGATCACGCCATTTCAGACGGTCATTGGTCCATGCGGGCTCTCCGTTGCTGCGCCGCCAGGCGCGCATCACCCCGTCACCGTCCGCGCCAAACACGAGATCCGCATCGCCATGCACCCCTGCCGGACCGCTGGCCACGCGGGTCCACACCAGTGTGCCCCGGTCGGCATCCACACAACCCACAGCAGCTCCGTAGGCCCGGACACACAGGTTGCTGCCCTGTCGGCTGAAGGGAGCCACGATGTCCACCAGACGTTCAACCTCATTGGTGCCTCTTGAGGTGGCCACCGTGGCCTCCCAACGGAAGCTGCCGTTGAGCGGATTGAGACCGGTCAGCCTGCCCGACAACCCTGCCACCAGCGTATCTCCCACTGCGGTCAACACGCCGGGCTGCTGCAGCACCAGCGGCTCGCCGGGACGTTGCTGCGACCACAGCCGAGCGCCCGTCCGTCCGTCATAGGCCAGGACGGTTCTCTCGCCCGTGAGCACAAACACCCGCTTGCCAGCCACCAGCGGTGTGCTGAAGGCCCGCGCCGGCAACCTGACCCGCCACAATTCACGCCCATTGTCGATGGCCACCAGGTCATTGCGGGTCGTCACGACGGCCGCGGTATCCCCGTCGGAACCGACCCCGGTGGTGGCTGGCGCATCCAGCCGCAGGCGCCAGAGCTCCCGCCCTGTCCCCGCATCGATGGAAAACACCTGATTGTCTGCGCCGGCCACGAACAGGCGGCCAGCCGCCACCGTCGGAACCGCTTGACCGGGGACACGCCCGACCTGGGCGGACCATACCAGCTTGGTGCCGATCAACGACGCCACGGGCGGCAGGTTGGCCGGCTTGGGGCGCTCTGCCGTCGACGAACAGGCAGCGAGCAGCGCCGCACTGAGCAGCGCCGCCAGGAATGACCGATAGGGACGCGAGGTCGCTTGTGCCATGTTCAGGGCTCCTTGGACGCGGTCAGGGAGGCCGCAGCCACCCCCAGGGAAGCCAGCTTGACCTCGACCAGTTTGCGGTACGGATTGCGTTCACCCAGCGACTTCCAGGCGCTCTCGAAGTGCTTGCGCGCCTCGTCCGGCTTGCCTTGGGCCAGCAGGATGTCTCCGCGACGATCCTCGAACAGCCCCTGGAAGTCGGCGGGCACCTTGCCATCGAGCCGCTTCAGCGCCTGCTCGTGCTGCCCCGCCTCAAGCTCCAGGGCCGCCAGGCGCAAACGGGCCACCGCCTGATAGGCTTCATCGGCCCCCTTGTCCACCACCCAGCTCAACGCCGAGCGGGCAGCATCCTGCTTGCCCTGCTCGTGAAAGGTCTTGGCAGCCAGCAGCGCCCCCTGAGAGGCCTGCGTGGTCGAGCCGAAACCCTCCCTGAGCTTGCCAAGGGCATCCTCCAGCCGCGCCGTATCCCGTGCCTCGGCTGCGCGCTCCAGCTCGTCGTGCAGCACCGCCGCCTTGGTGGACTGGGAACGCTCCCAGTAACGCCAACCATTCCAGGCGGCCATCGCACCGAGCACGATGATCAGGACCCAGGTGATCAGGTTGCCGTACTGGGCCCAAAAGTGTTTGATTTGGTCGAGCTGTTCCTGCTCTTCGAGGTCGAGGTGTTTGGCCATGATGTATTGGAGAACTTGCCCGGATTGTATGCAGGGGGCGTTGTACGGTCCGGCTTGGGTCAGTCGGCCTTCAACTCAGAGGCCCAGCCCGCTGCGTCGGACACGGGACGCAGTCTCTGTTCCTCGGCACCCGGCGCAGCCCGATCACCTCGCAACGGCTTGAGGGCCACCATGCCCTGCTTCAACTCCTGATCCCCAAAAATCAGGGCGAAACGTGCGCCACTGGCATCGGCCTTCTTGAACTGCGACTTCATGCTGCCCATGCCCTCAGGGCCACCGGCATGCATCAGCACGTTCACCCCCTGCTGCCGCAACTGGCGCAGCAGGCCCATGGCGACAGGCATCGCCGAGACTTCAGGGATCACCGCATAGGCGTCCGGCTGGGGTTGGTCGGGCAGACGTCCCTGCTCCTTGAGCAGTTCAAGAATGCGCTCCATCCCCAAGGCCCAACCCACTGCCGGAGCGGGCTTGCCACCGATCTGGGCAATCAGGCCGTCGTAGCGGCCACCTGCGCACACCGTGCCTTGCGATCCCAGCTGGGTCGTCACAAACTCGAAGACGCTGAGGTTGTAGTAGTCCATGCCGCGCACCAGGCGTGGATTGATGCGGTAGGTGATGCCCTGGGCATCCAGCAGGGAACGCAGACGCTGGAAGTGGTCCAGGGATGCCTCACCCAGATAGTCCATGAGACGGGGTGCCGCGTTGACCATCTCCTGCATCGCGGGATTCTTGGTATCCAGAATGCGCAAGGGGTTGCTGTGCAGGCGACGCCTGGCGTCCTCATCCAGCAAATCGGCATGAGCTTCCAGGTAGGCGATCAACGCCTGGCGATGCGCCTGGCGCTCGGCAGGCTGACCGAGACTGTTGATCTCCAACTCGATACCCGACAAACCCAGAACGGACCACAGATCGCACGCCATGGTGATCAGCTCGGCGTCGACATCCGGCCCTGCAAAACCCAGGGCCTCTGCCCCGAACTGGTGGAACTGGCGATAACGCCCGCGCTGGGGCCGCTCATGCCGGAACATGGGCCCCATGTAGTACAGGCGCTTGCCTCCGTCGTACAGAAGGGAATGCTCCACCACCGCACGGACGACCCCTGCCGTGTTCTCGGGGCGCAGGGTCAGTTGCTCACCGTTGAGGCGGTCTTCGAAGGAGTACATCTCCTTCTCGACGATGTCGGTGACCTCGCCCAGGCCTCGAACGAACAGGGCGGTCGGCTCCACGATGGGCGTTCTCAGATTGCGGTAGCCATATCGCTGCATGAGCGAACGAAGGGTCTCCTCCAGCCACTCCCAATGAGCAGAAACGGGAGGCGCAATGTCGTTCATGCCTTTAACGGCAACCAGTTTGTCAGCCATGGAAAAGTATCAGTTCAGGCCATCGGGCAGGCACTGGCGCGACGCCAGCACGGGCACGTTCAGGTGCCGCTGCCAAATCGTCGTTGGATGTAGTTGTCAACAATTTGCTGGAATTCCTGCGCGATGGCATCACCTCGCAGCGTCATGGCCTTTTCGCCGTCGATGTAGACGGGGGCCGCAGGCGCTTCGCCGGTGCCGGGCAGGCTGATACCGATATCGGCATGCTTGCTTTCACCAGGACCGTTGACGATGCACCCCATGACCGCCACCTTGAGGCCTTCCACCCCGGGGTAGCGGCTGCGCCAGATCGGCATGGAGGTTCGCAGGTAATCGTCGATCTGCTTGGCCAGCTCCTGGAACACGGTGCTGGTCGTGCGGCCGCACCCCGGACAGGCGGTCACGCTGGGGACGAAAGCGCGAAGACCCAACGCCTGGAGAATCTCGCTCGCAATGACGACTTCCTGCGTCCGGGACTCACCTGGCTGAGGCGTGAGAGATACCCGGATGGTGTCGCCAATGCCCTGCTGCAGCAGCACGGAAAGGGCCGCCGTCGAGGCCACGGCCCCCTTGGTGCCCATTCCCGCCTCGGTCAGTCCCAGATGCAAGGCGTAGTCGCAGCGCCTGGCCAGCTCCTGGTAAACAGCGATCAGGTCCTGCACGCCGCTGACCTTGCACGACAGCACGATGTTTCGGCCATCCAGCCCGATGGCCTCGGCCTTGGCCGCTGAATCGAGCGCGGATGTGATGAGCGCCTCGTACATCACCTGCCGAGCATCCCATGGCTGAGCCCTTCGGGAGTTTTCGTCCATCAGGCGGGCGAGCAGTTCCTGATCGAGACTGCCCCAGTTCACCCCGATGCGGATGTGCTTGCCGAGTCGCGCGGCGATCTCGACCATCTGGGCAAACTGGCGATCGCCCTTCTCGCCCTTGCCGACGTTGCCCGGGTTGATCCGGTACTTGGACAGGGCTTCCGCACAGGCGGGATGATCGGTCAGCAGCTTGTGTCCGTTGTAGTGGAAGTCACCGATCAGCGGGACCGGAATACCCATCCGATCCAACTGCTCGCGAATGTAGGGCACCGCCCTCGCTGCTTCATCGTTGTTGACGGTGATGCGCACCAACTCGGAACCGGCCTGGGCAAGTTCCTTGACCTGGATCGCGGTAGCGATGGCGTCGGCTGTGTCGGTGTTCGTCATCGACTGCACGCGCACCGGTGCATTCCCACCCACGGTCACCTGGTGGCTTCCCCAGGAAACCACGCCCTGACGCGTGCGGCGTGCAGCGGCCACGCCCAAAGGGATCGGCGAAGCGGGTGCCAAAGGGGCCATGTCCTGATTGTCCAGAGACGCCATCGTTACTTCACCTCGAAGCGGGCCACGCTGTTGCGGGTCATCGGCGCGGTATCCAGAAGCTGGCCCCGGACCACAACATCCACCTGATCGGCGCGGCCAACCACCACCGAGTACGGGGGAGCACTGGAAAAATCCAGCACGTCACCGGCGAGCATCATGCGCTTGACCACTACCGCTCCGCTGCCATTGACCACCTCCACCCACGAATCGCCTCTGGCTTTCAGCACCAGAAGCTGACCAGCGGTCTTCGCCTCAGGCGTCGGCGCCTCGGCCACCTGAGGCGCGCCACTCGTCGACACGGAAGGCGGCGACGACACGGACGCTTCCGGCGCAGGGGCAGAGGGCAGCAGGTCCGGCTGAGCCGGTGCCGCGGCGTTCTGGGAAGCTGGAGCGGACGTCACAGACTCGACGACCACGGAAGGGGTGGACCCCGGCGTCTGCGTGACGGTCGCTTCACCACCGGATCGCTGAAACCAGCCAGACCAGCTCGACGGATCGGGCAGGAGCACCACCGCGGCTGCCGCGAGCACCAGAAGCCCACCAAGCCCCATGATCCAACGCGAGCCCGAACCGGAACTGCCACCGCCCGTCTCGGGTGGCGGGGTCCTGAAGGGCGCGCTGATGGCCTTGGGGAACTGGCTCAGGTGAGGCTCTTCCGGCTGGGGAATTTCCTCCAGCACCGGCGCAGGATCCACCTTCAGGTGCCGGCAGACACTCGACGCCAGGGCACGGGCAAACGTCAGGTCGGGCAGATCGTCATAGCGGCCCGCCTCAAGCAGCTCAAGCTTTCGCACCGGCACCTTCAGCGCGGCCGCCAAGGCGGCTATGTGCAATCCCGCAGCCTCCCGGGCTTGCCTCAGACGCACAGGTGGCGAACCGGCGGTATCACTCATTGAAGGCTCCACGCCGATAGGAGGCCCATTCGGGCGACTGTGGGAAACGACGCCCCAGCTGCTGGGCCAACTGTTCTGCGGCCGTGCGTTCGCCCAGGCGACGCTCGATGCGGATGCCCAACCAGAGAGATTGGGCATTGGCCATTTCGGAGTTGTTCAGCCGCCGGGCATAGAACTGCGCCTTCACATCATCGCCGCGGCGGTGAATCAGGTTCGCGAGGTTGTACGCGGTCACAGGATCGGCCGGGTCCAGCTCGTAGGCACGGGCCAGGGTGCCCTCGGCCTCGGGCAGTTGCCCCATGTTGATCTGGCAGACGCCCTTGAGCTTGAGGGTCTTGGCCTGTCCGCCGTAGGTCGGGCTGGCCAATGCCCGCGCGAAGAGATCTATCGCCTGCTGGTGACGCCCCTGACGGCACTGGAACCAGCCGTAGTTGTGCAAGGCGTCCGGGTCGCGTGGGTTCAACTGCAATGCCCGCTGAAAGCTCTCTTCGGCCAGGCGGTTGTCGTTGAGCCTCATGTAGACCAGCCCACGCAGCACGTAAGCAGGACCAAACGTCGGATCCGCAGCCACCGCCTGCTTGATTTCATCAAGGGCGACGGTGGTTTTCCCCTGCTCGAAATAGCCGCTCGCAAGCTCGATGCGCAGCCGGGCACGCTTGCGGGCTTCCGGTTCGTCCGATTCGGTCATCGGTTCGGCGGAGGGACCGCTCACCGGGCTGCCAGCCCCTGTTGCACAGCCTGCCAGCACGGAAGCGATCAGCAACCCGCCGAGGGCAGCGGTCATCCGTGACCACGGCGACGTCGGGCGCCGCGGCTCAGTGGCGTGGGGTGTAACAGGGGTCATGCAGGATCCTCCTCGTTGCGGGAATGGCGAGCCAGTGGAACCACCCGGATCGGGTGAACGGAATCAACACGTCGCTGGGCAAGTCGCCGGGCGACGTTGGTGCGATCCAGTACATCGCCTGCGAGTTGGCCACAGGCTGCGTCGATATCGTCTCCCCGGGTCTTTCTGACCGTGGTGACAATGCCACCCTCATTGAGGATCTGACCGAACCTGAGAACGACCGGGCGGGATGAACACTTCAGACCGGAGTCCGGAAACGGGTTGAACGGAATGAGGTTGACCTTGGCCGGCACCCCCCTGCCCGCATGCTGGCGCAGCAGCGCCAGCAACTCCCGGGCGTGCTCGGGCTGATCGTTGACGCCATCGAGCATGCAGTATTCAAACGTGATGAAGTCCCTGGGGGCGGCTGGCAGGTAGCGCAGACAGGCGTCCAGCAGTTCGGCGATCGGGTACTTCCTGTTCAGGGGAACCAGCACGTCTCGCAAGGCGTCGTTGGTGGCATGCAGCGACACCGCCAGGGCCACCGGACAATCCTTGGCCAGGCGATCGATCATCGGGACGACACCCGAAGTGGAAACCGTTACACGACGGCGCGAGAGGCCATACCCGTGATCGTCCAGCATCACTCGCAGAGCAGGCACAAGTGCGCCATAGTTCTGGAGCGGCTCGCCCATGCCCATCATGACCACGTTGGTGATCACCCGATCGGCGGTGCCCAGGTGACGACGCAGGTAGTGCTCGGCATACCAGAGCTGGGCCAGGATCTCACCGGTGGTCAGGTTGCGGGAAAAGCCCTGATGTCCTGTGGAGCAGAAACGACAACCGACCGCACAACCCGCCTGCGATGACACGCACAAGGTGCCCCGGTCGTCCTCCGGGATGAAAACGGTTTCGACGGCATTGCCGTCGCCCACGTCAAAGAGCCATTTGATGGTTCCGTCAGCCGAGTCCTGCCGGGACAGAACCGGCAGTCCGGAGACGGTGCAGACCGACGGAAGCTTTTCGCGAAGGCTTTTCGCGAGGTCGGTCATTTCCTCAAACCGGGATGCACCTTTCTGGTGGATCCAGCGAAACAGCTGGACGGCGCGGAAACGCTTCTCGCCCAGCTGTTCGCAAAAGCCGGCCAAGCCCTCGAGATCGAAGTCGAGCAGATTGACCGTCATGACATGGCGTTCGCGCAGATCAGCGCGAGTACACGTTCATGCCGGGGAAGAAGAAGGCCACTTCCACGGCTGCGGTTTCGGGGGCATCGGAACCATGGACGGCGTTGGCGTCGATGCTGTCGGCGAAGTCGGCGCGGATGGTGCCGGGGGCTGCCTTCTTGGGGTCGGTGGCACCCATCAGGTCACGGTTCTTGGCGATCGCGCCTTCACCCTCGAGCACCTGGATCATCACCGGGCCGGAGACCATGAAATCCACCAGATCCTTGAAGAAAGGACGCTCCTTGTGGACGGCGTAGAACTGCTCGGCCTCACGGCGCGACAGATGGGCCATGCGGGCAGCCACGACCTTGAGGCCGGCAGCCTCGAAACGGGCGTAGATCTGGCCGATCACGTTCTTGGCAACGGCGTCGGGCTTGATGATGGACAGGGTACGTTCGATGGCCATGGTATTCCTTGGAATTGTGTGAGTAAAAGTGGTTCCTTGCGAGCTTTCGCAAAGCTTGCGATTCTACAACGGCGACAGGTTTTCCCCGTGTTCAGCGACCGGGACCCCGACCGCCCTGACGACGAGGCCCGGGAGGCCGGCGCCCTTCCTGGTCGCGCTGTCGCTGCAAGGCATCCTGGCCGATGTAACCATAGGAGGTCTTCATCGGATCGGGCTGTCCCGCGGGTTTTCCGGCCGGCTTGCCAGCACCCCGGCCACGGCCAGTGCCTGCCGGCGCAGAACGATCCCCTCGTCCTCTGGAGGCAACAGGCCCCCTGCCCGCGCCAGGCCTGGCCGGTGCTGCAGTTGGCTGGGCGGGCATGCCCGCGGCCGCGGTCAGCCGAGCGATGTCCTGAGGGCCCAGTTCGACCCATGCGCCGCGCTTCAGACCACGGGGAAGCACCATGGCTCCGTAACGGATACGAATCAGGCGGCTGACCGCATGACCGACCGCCTCGAGCATGCGACGGACCTCCCGGTTGCGGCCCTCGGCAATGGTGACCCGGTACCAGCAGTTGGCCCCGTCACCGCCACCGTCCTCGATGGAGCCGAACTGCGCCATGCCGTCGTCAAGCTGGACGCCATCTAGCAGACGGCGTTTCTCCTCGTTGGAGAGGGCACCCAGCACCCGCACCGCGTATTCGCGCTCAAGCCCGAAACGGGGGTGCATGAGCCGGTTGGCCAGCTCACCCGAGCTGGTGAACAACAAGAGACCTTCGGTGTTCAGATCCAGTCGCCCGACGGATTGCCACTTGCCGTGCTGCAATCTGGGCAGCCGGCGGAACACGGTCGGGCGATTCTGGGGGTCGTCATGCGTGACCACCTCACCAGCGGGCTTGTGATAGGCCAACACCCTCGGTGGCGGTGGTGCAATGCGAACACGCACCGGCTTGCCGTTGACCTTGATGCTGTCCCCATACTGGATCCGCTGGCCCACGTGAGCAGGCTCGCCATTGACCGAAATCCGCCCCTCCAGGATCATCTGTTCCATTTCCAGCCGCGACCCCATGCCCGCCTGAGCCAGCACCTTGTGCAGCTTGGGGGAGTCCGCCTGGGGCGCAAGGACACGCTTGAGCGGCCGCGCGTCGCCCTCCTGCTGCGCGTCGAACTCGCCGCTGACCACCTCTTCGAAGCTCAGGGCCTCCTCGTCTGGAACCCCAGATTCAACAGGCTTGGCTGAGTCAGCCATCTCAGGCTTGCGCGGGGTTTTCTTGGCCGGGTTCATCGTTAATCAGGCTCGGTTGTTCGGCTGGGCCGGGAGTATGGGGTTCTTCGCTGGCGGTATCAACGGGATCTGCGTCTGCCTCCATGGGCGGCAGAGAAGACGACAATGCTTCGAAATCCAGACGATCCAGCGCGGACTCCTGCACGTCACCGCCTTCCAGCGGAGGCAGCTGATCAAGGGACGACAACCCCAGATCGTCCAGGAACTGCCGGGTGGTGGCAAACAGGGCCGGGCGGCCCACGGTTTCGCGATGACCGATCACTTCAACCCAGCCCCTGTCCTCCAGTTGCTTGAGAATGGCCGAGTTGATGGTGACCCCCCGGATCTCTTCCATGTCGCCACGGGTGACGGGCTGACGGTAGGCAATGATGGCCAGTGTCTCCATCGTGGCCCGGCTGTACCGCGGTGGCTTCTCCGGGTGAAGACGGTCCAGATAGGGTCGCAGCTCCGGCCTGCTCTGGAATCGCCACCCGGTGGCGACTTTCACCAGCTCCACACCGCGATGCGTCCACTCAGCCTGAAGCTCGGTCAGCAGGCGCTTGAGGGTGTCCGGCGAAACCTCGTCGTCAAAAAGCGTGCCCATGTCCTTCAGGGTCAAAGGCTGCTGGGCACAGATCAACGCGGTTTCGAGGACGCGGCGGGCATCCGAGGTATTCATCGCGATGGACAGTTGAGTGGGGAGCAGGGCCTAGGTTCCGGCAGTCTGCGGACGCCGCCCGGTGGGCTGACAGGCCATGGGTGCGCTTCCGACACGGTGCCTCAGCGCAATTCGTCCCCATTGTAGCGGAGCCCTGCCGCATCTACTGCCTCCATCAGATCCGGCGGCAACCCCCACTCGAAAGCCAACGACTCCCCTGTGACCGGATGCCGCAGCATCAGCCGGAACGCATGAAGCGCCTGCCGGGCCAGACCCCATTGGGGGCGCCCCCCGTACAACACGTCTCCCACGAGAGGATGCCCCAGCCAGGCCATGTGCACACGGATCTGATGGGTCCGACCGGTATGAAGGCGACAACCCACCAGACAGGCCTGATCGTTGCTGCCGAGCATGGTCACCGTGGTTCTGGCCTGTTTGCCATCGGGCACCACCGCCATGCGCAGGCGATTGCGCGGATCCCTCCCGATCGGCTGCTCGACGTCGACCACGTGTTCACGACGCCAAGGGGTGTGCGCCAAGGCCAGGTACTGCCGCCCGACTTCGCGCGCGGCGATGGCCTTGACCAGAGCGTCGACTGCCGGCCGGGACTTCCCGACCAGCATCAGCCCTGAAGTGTCCTTGTCCAGTCGGTGCACGATGCCTGCCCGCGGGAGGGAGGCGGCGGCGGCATGGTACGCCAGAAGCCCATTGAGCAGGGTGCCACTCCAGTTGCCGGCCGCCGGATGTACCACCAGTCCGGCGGGCTTTCGGATGACCAGCAGGTGGTCGTCCTCATAGGCCACATCCAGCGCGATGGACTGCGGCACGAAGGCCTGCGCCTGCAAGGTCGGCCGCAGTTCGACCGTGAGCAGCTCGCCCACATAGACCTTGCTCGCCGGCTTGATGAGCGGGCTTGCGGCCCGGGAAACCGCACCGCTGGCAATCAGCTGCTGAAGATACGATCGTGAAAACTCGGGAACCAGCGCCGCCAGCACCTTGTCCAAACGCTGGCCGTGCCATTGAGCGGGCACGGGACACACCCGCGTCTCGGGATCGGCCAAAGCCGGATCCTGTGCATCGACCTCGTCTTCTGGCGCTTCCTGAGCTGCCATACTCGCAGGGTCGGTCGATATAATTTCAGATGGCAAGAATCAATATTCCCGTTGAAAAGGTGAGCGAGTGATGCGTATGTCCAGATTATCGTCGGTCCCACTCGCGCTGGTTGCCGCGGCGGTGCTGCTGCAGGGTTGCAGCAGCACGCCAAAGGATGAGACGGCCAACTGGAGCCCCAACAAGATTTACAGCGAAGCGCGGGACGAGCGCAACTCCGGCAACTTCGACAAGGCGGTGGTCCTGTACGAGAAGCTGGAAGGCCGTGCGGCCGGAACGCCCCTTGCCCAGCAGGCCCAGCTGGACAAGGCCTTCACCCACTACAAGGCGGGTGAGCAGGCCCAGGGTCTGGCGGCCATCGACCGCTTCATCAAGCTGCACCCCGCCAGCCCGGCGATGGACTATGCGCTCTACCTCAAGGGCCTGATCAATTTCAACGACAACCTCGGCCTCTTCGGCTCCCTGTCCCGCCAGGATCTGTCGGAGCGGGACCAGAAAGCGGCCAAGGAGTCTTTCGAGTCCTTCCGCGAGTTGGTGACCCGCTTTCCAGACTCACGCTATTCGGCCGACGCACGTGCGCGGATGACCTACATCATCAACTCGCTGGCGCAATACGAGGTTCACGTCGCCCGTTACTACTTCACGCGCGGCGCCTATGTGGCCGCAATCAACCGCGCCCAATCGGCAGTGGCCGAGTATGCCGATGCACCCGCTCTCGAAGAGGCGCTGTACATCCTGGTGCGGTCCTACGATGCGTTGGGCATGACCGAGTTGCGTGACGATGCCCGTCGTGTCCTGACCGCCAGCTACCCTCGCACGGAGTACCTGTCGGGCGGATTCAAGCAGCGCGACGAACCCTGGTGGAAGCTCTGGTAACCGATCCCCTGTCAGGGGCGCGCAAACGCTGACTTTCGCCTCCGGCATCAGAATCTGTGCCTCGGACACCACACCGCGATGCCATGAGGACATGGAGTCCGGGGGAAATGTCAACTTTTGGCTACCATCACGGTAGTTGCTCCTTATCACCAGACATCCCCTGACATGACCAAAGGCTATCGCATCACCGCATCCACCGGGATTCATCGCGGGGATCGCGACTACCAGCAAGACCAGGTCTGCCTGCTGCATCACGCCCGCAACCCTGGGTGCCTGCTGGCCGTGGTGGCCGACGGCATGGGTGGTCGCAGCGGTGGCCGCAAGGCATCTGATCAGGTCATGCTCACGGCCCGCCAGCTGTTTGAGCGCTATGACCCGGAAACGGACGATCCCTCAAGCATGCTGCGGCAGATCGTTGAGGAATCGCATCTGGTGATCAAGTTGACCGCTGTGTCGGCCGAGCAGGAGCCTCATAGCACCATCGCCGCTTTTCTGATCAACCCGGGTGGCGACAGCCACTGGGTTCATGCAGGTGACTCCCGCATCTATCACTTTCACAACGGGCGCATGGTGTTCCGGACCATGGACCACTCCTACGTGCAGACCTTGGTCAACCAGGGCGAGATCACCGAGGAGGAGGCACTGGATCATCCCCACTCCAACATCCTGATGGGATGCCTGGGGACCGACAATGATCCACCGGTCGATCTGCACGTGGTTCCGAAGCTGGCTCCCGGAGATGCCCTGCTGGCCTGCAGCGACGGGGTGTGGCACTACTTCACACCAGAGGAACTCTCCAGCACGATCGCCATGCTCACGCCCAGAGAGGCCTGTGAGTTCCTGATCCAGAAAGCGCGCACCCGCGCCAAGGGCATGGGCGACAACCTGTCGCTCGTGATCATCAAGCTAGACCCCCTGAACTGAGCCAACGACCATACGGTACCTGCGGGCCCAGCGGCTGAGTCACAACGGCTCAGCTCAAAGGGCCATTCAGGTCAGGCCCGTGTCGACCGCGCGATGTTCGAGGCTGAGGTATTCCTCGGACTGCATCTCGCCCAGGCGGGACACCGTGCGGGGGAACTCGTGCGACATCGGGCCTTCGAGGTACAACTGATCCGGCGGCACGGCAGCCGACATGACCAGCTTCACACGGCGGTCGTACAGCACGTCGATCAGCCAGGTGAACCGCCGCGCTTCCGAGGCCTGACGAACGGCCATCTGGGGCACGTTGGACAGCATCAGGGTGTGGAACTGCGTGGCGATTTCCAGATAGTCGTTCTGCGATCGGGGACCACCGCAGAGCGTGCGGAAATCAAACCAGATGACGCCGCCAGCCCGGCGGATGGCCCGGATCTCCCGGGACTCGATCTGCATCACCGGATCCTGGTCCTGGGCTTCCGCCAACTGGGTGAACGTCTCCTCCATGGCGACCTCGGCCGACTCACCCAGCGGACAGTGGTAAAGCTGGACGTGGGTCAGGGTACGCTGACGGTAGTCCGTGCCGTTGTCCACGTTGATGATCTCCAGCCGCTGCTTGAGCAACTCGATGGCAGGGAGTATCCGGTCGCGATGCAATCCGTTCGGATACAGACCATCAGGGTGGAAGTTGGAGGTGGTGACAAAACCAACGCCTGCCTTGAACAAGGCATCCAGCAGCCGGTGCAGGATCATCGCGTCGGTGACGTCGGCCACGTGGAACTCGTCGAAGCAGATGAGCTTGTAACGCTTGGCAATACGTCTTCCCAACTCGTCCAGCGGATTGACCGTGCCTTGCAGCTCTCGCAGCTCACGGTGCACCTCCCGCATGAACTCGTGGAAGTGAAGGCGCGTCTTGCGCCGGATCGGAACGGCGTTGTAGAAGCAGTCCATCAGGAAGCTCTTGCCGCGCCCCACCCCACCGTACATGTAGACCCCCCACGGGATCTCGGGTTTGACGAACATCTTCTTGAGCGCATTGGAGCGCTTCTGCTTGTAGTTCGTCCAGTCGACAGCACACCGCTCCAGCGCAGCGATGGCGCGTTGCTGGGCGGGATCTGTGGTGTAACCGCGCTCGGCAAGCGCAGCGTCGTAGGTGGCGCGGACCGACAAGGGCAGTTCCCGATCAGAAGTTCAGGGTGCGCTTGTCCACCGCCAGCGCGGCTTCCTTGGTCGACTCGGAGAGCGACGGGTGCGCATGGCAGATGCGGGCGATGTCCTCGGCGGATGCCTTGAACTCCATGGCCATCACGGCTTCAGCGATCAGCTCGGACGCCATCGGGCCGATGATGTGCACGCCCAGGATTTCGTCGGTCTTGGCATCGGCCAGGATCTTGACGAAACCGGTGGTGTCGCCCAGCGCGCGGGCACGGCCATTGGCCAGGAAGGGGAACTGGCCCGCCTTGTAGGCCACCCCCTCGGCCTTGAGTTGCTGCTCGGTCTTGCCGACCCAGGCGATCTCGGGGCTGGTGTAGATGACCCAGGGGATGGTATTGAAGTTGACATGGCCGTGCTGACCTGCCATGCGTTCGGCCACCGCCACGCCCTCTTCCTCGGCCTTGTGGGCCAGCATCGGGCCGCGCACCACGTCACCGACCGCCCACACGCCAGGCAGGTTGGTACGGCACTCGTCGTCCACCACGATGGCACCGCGCTCGTCGAGCTTGAGCCCCACGGCGTCGGGGTTCAGGCCAATGGTGTTGGGCACGCGACCGATAGACACGATCAGTTTGTCCACGTCCAGCGACACGGCTTCGCCCTTGGCGTTGGTGTAGGCCACCGACACGCCCTTCTTGCCGTTCTTGACTTCGCTGATCTTCACGCCCAGCTCGATCTTCAGGCCCTGCTTGGTGAACACCTTCAGAGCTTCCTTGGCCACGCCCTCGTCGGCCGCGCCCAGGAAGGTCGGCAGCGCTTCGAGGATGGTGACTTCGGCGCCCAGACGACGCCACACCGACCCCATTTCCAGGCCGATCACGCCGGAGCCGATCACGCCCAGCTTCTTGGGCGTGGCGCCCACGCGCAGCGCGCCGTCGTTGGACAGGATGTTGACCTCGTCGAACTCGGCGCCCGGCAGTTGGCGGGCATTGGAGCCGGTGGCAATCACCACCTGCTTGCCGCTGATGACTTCCTCGGCAGCACCCGCGACCTTGATCTGGTAGCCGCCATCGGCGGCGCCCACGAAGGAGCCACGGCCGTGGAAGAAAGTGACCTTGTTCTTCTTGAACAGGTACAGGATGCCGTCGTTGTTCTGTTTCACGACGCCGTCCTTGCGGGCGATCATCTTGGCCACGTCCATTGTCACCTTGCCGGTGCTGATGCCGTGGTCGGCAAAGTGATGGTTGGCGTGCTCGAAGTGCTCGGACGACTGCAGCAGCGCTTTGGACGGGATACAGCCGACGTTGGTGCAAGTGCCGCCCGGAGCGGGGCCACCAGCGGCGTTCTTCCACTCGTCGATGCAGGCCACCTTGAAGCCCAGTTGCGCTGCGCGGATGGCGGCGATGTAGCCGCCGGGGCCGCCGCCGATCACGACGACATCAAATGCTTGGGACATGTTCTTTTCCTGTGAGGTTGGACAAACGCCCCCGAAGGGGCGTTGATATCAAGGCGTGGCCGATCAGATGTCGAACAGCAGGCGGGCCGGATCTTCCAGCGCTTCCTTCATGGCCACCAGACCCAGGACGGCTTCGCGGCCGTCGATGATGCGGTGGTCGTAGGACATCGCCAGGTAGTTCATCGGGCGGATGACGATCTGGCCGTTCTCCACCACGGCGCGGTCCTTGGTGGCATGCACACCCAGGATGGCCGACTGCGGCGGGTTGATGATGGGCGTCGACAGCATGGACCCGAAGGTGCCACCGTTGGAAATGGAGAAGGTGCCGCCGGTCAGGTCATCCAGACCGATCTTGCCGTCACGGGCCTTCTGGCCGAACTCGGCAATCTTCTTCTCGATGTCGGCAAAGCTCATCTGGTCGGCGTTGCGCAGGATGGGCACCACCAGACCACGCGGCGAACCGACAGCGATACCGATGTCGAAGTAGCCGTGGTAGACGATGTCGTTGCCATCGACCGAGGCGTTGAGCACCGGGTACTTCTTGAGCGCATGCACGGCGGCCTTGACGAAGAAGCTCATGAAGCCGAGCTTGACGCCATGTTCCTTCTCGAACTTCTCCTGGAACTTCTTGCGCATCTCCATCACGGGTGCCATGTTCACTTCGTTGAACGTGGTCAGGATGGCGTTGGTGGCCTGCGACTGCAGCAGACGCTCGGCCACGCGGGCGCGCAGGCGGGTCATCGGCACGCGCTCTTCCGGACGGTCGCCCAGGTCAGGGGCCACGGTGGGCACCTGGGGCAGCACCTTGGTCGGCGCACCGGTCGGAATGGCCACCGGCGCAGCGACGGCCTTGGGCGCCGAAGCGGCGGCCAGCACATCGCCCTTGGTCACGCGACCGTCCTTCCCCGTACCTGCGACCGAGCCAGGCGCCATGCCGGCATCAACCATCAGCTTGGCAGCCGCCGGCATCGCCACGCCGGCCTTGCTGGTGGATGCGGCAGCGGCAGCCGGTGCTGCAGCCGCTTGGGCAGGAGCAGCAGCGGCAGGCGCCGCAGCAGCGACCGGAGCGGCGGCACCGGCCACGGCGGCGGTGTCGATCTTGGCGATGACCTGATCGGCGGCGACGGTGGCACCGTCACCCTGCACGATCTCGACCAGCACGCCACCGGCAGGTGCGGGGCACTCGAGCACGACCTTGTCGGTCTCGATCTCGATCAGGATTTCGTCGGCGGCGACAGCCTCGCCAGCTTTTTTCTTCCACTGCAGCAGCGTGGCTTCGGCCACGGATTCGGAAAGCTGCGGAACCTTGACTTCTACGATTGCCATGTTTGGTCTACCTGTATGGTTTCGAGGGGCGTGGCCCGAGCAGTGTCCCGGCCAGCGGCCGGGACGCAGGGCTCACAACACCGGATCGTTCATTTGGTGAGGATGAAGCCCTTGAGCTTGGCGAAGGCCGCTTCGATCAGGGCCTTCTGCTGGTCCTGGTGCAGGTGGGCGTAACCGACCGCCGGCGAGGCGGAGGCGGCACGGCCGGCATAGCCCAGCTTCTGGCCATCGAGCATGTTCTCGTGGATCTGGTGCTGCACGAAGAACCAGGCCCCCTGGTTTTGCGGCTCGTCCTGGCACCAGACGATGTCGGTGGCGTTCGGGTACTTCTTGATCTCGGCGCCGAAGGCCTTGTGCGGGAACGGATAGAGCTGCTCGACGCGGATGATGGCCACATCGTCGGCACCCTTTTCCTCGCGCTTCTTGACCAGGTCGTAGTAGACCTTGCCCGAGCAGCAGATCACGCGCTTGACCTTGTCGGCCTTCTTGATCACGGCCTCGTTGTTCTCGGGGATGACCGTCTGGAAGCCGCCCTTGATGAACTCGGACAGCGGAGAAGTGGCATCCTTGTTGCGCAGCAGCGACTTGGGCGTCATGATGACCAGCGGCTTGCGCAGGTCACGGATCTGCTGACGACGCAGCACGTGGAAGATCTGGCTGGCCGTGGTCGGCTGCACGATCTGCATGTTCGTGTCGGCGGCCAGCTGCATGAAGCGCTCCAGGCGGGCCGAGCTGTGCTCCGGCCCCTGACCTTCATAGCCGTGCGGCAGCATCAGCGTGATGCCGTTGACGCGGCCCCACTTGACTTCGCCGGAGGCAATGAACTGGTCGATCACGACCTGGGCACCGTTGGCGAAGTCACCGAACTGGGCTTCCCAGATCACCAGGGTGTTGGGATCGTTCGATGCGTAGCCGTATTCGAAGGCCAGCACGGCCTCTTCAGACAGGATGGAGTCGATCACCACGAACGGGGCCTGGTTCTCAGCCACGTTCTGCAGCGGCACGTAGGTGCCTTCGCTCCAGCGCTCACGGTTCTGGTCGTGAATGACGGCGTGGCGGTGGGTGAAGGTACCCCGGCCGCAATCCTCACCCGACAGGCGCACCGGGTAGCCACTGGCCACCAGCGAAGCGAAGGCCATGTGTTCGCCCATGCCCCAGTCGACATTGATTTCACCGCGGCCCATGGCGGCACGGTCGTCGTACACCTTCTTGACGAGCGTGTGGGCATTGACCGAGGCCGGAATCGTGGTGATCTTCTCGGCCAGTCGCTTCCATTCGGTCAGCGGAATGGCGGTATCGGCCTGGTCCGTCCACTTCTTGCCCAGGTACGGTGCCCAATCGACTGCGTACTTGCTCTTGAAGTTGGTGAGTACCGGATCGACCGTATGGCGGCCTGCGTCCAGTGCGGCCCGGTAGGCCTTGACCATCTCGTGGCCGAGGGTCTCGCCCAAGCCCTGTGCGGCCAGGCGGTCTGCGTACAGCTTGCGCGTGCCGGGGTGCTGCGCAATCTTCTTGTACATCAGCGGCTGGGTCAGGCTGGGGGTATCCTGCTCGTTGTGACCCAGCTTGCGGAAGCAGATGATGTCGATGGCCACGTCCTTGCGGAAGGTCATGCGGAACTCGACAGCCAGCTGGGCGGCCAGCACCACCGCTTCCGGATCATCGCCGTTGACATGCAGCACCGGTACCTCGTAACCCTTGACGATGTCGGTGCAATACAGGGTCGAGCGAAGATCCCGTGGATCGGATGTGGTGAAACCGATCTGGTTGTTGATCACGATATGGACCGTGCCACCCGTGCGGTAGCCACGGGTCTGTGCCAACGCCAGCGTTTCCTGGTTGACACCCTGACCGGCGAAAGCCGCGTCACCGTGGACCAGCACCGGCAGCACCTGGTTGCCATCCACATCGCCACGACGATCCATGCGGGCGCGGGCCGAGCCCTCGACCACCGGGTTCACGATCTCCAGATGCGACGGGTTGAACGCCAGACTCAGGTGAACCGGACCACCGGCGGTGGACACATCCGAGCTGAAGCCCTGGTGGTACTTCACGTCACCGGCGGGCAGATCTTCAGGCGCGGTGTGATCGAATTCGGCAAACAGATCCTTGGGCATCTTGCCCAGGGTGTTGACCAGCACGTTCAGGCGGCCCCGGTGGGCCATGCCGATGACGATTTCCTGCACGCCCTTGGCACCGGCTTGCTGGATGACCTCGTCCATCGCGGCAATGAAGCTCTCCCCGCCTTCCAGCGAGAAGCGCTTCTGGCCAACGTACTTGGTGTGCAGGAAGCGCTCCAGACCCTCGGCCGCGGTCAGGCGGTCAAGGATGTGCTTCTTCTTCTCGGCATTGAAGGACGCCTTGCTGCGGATCGTTTCCAGCTTTTCCTGCCACCAGCGCTTCTGCGCCTGGTCGGTGATGAACATGTACTCGGCCCCGATGGAGCTGCAGTAGGTTTCACGCAGGGCATTGAGCAGTTCGCGCAGGCTCATCACCTCCTTGCCAAAGAAGGTGTTGCTCGTGTTGAACACCGTCTCGTAGTCGGCGTCGGTAAAGCCGTAGAACGCCGGGTCGAGTTCGGGAATGTGGTCGCGCTCGGTGCGCTTGAGGGGATCCAGATCGGCCCAGCGGGAGCCGACGTTGCGGTAGGCGGCAATGAGCTGCTGCACGGCCACGCGCTTGCGGCCGAGGTCGGAGTCCGCACCGGCAGCCACCACGACTTTGGTGCCACCCTGTTTGGCGCGCTCGGCAAAGGCGTTGATCACCGGCAGGTGGGGAACGTCACGCGCATCGGTGCCGTCGGAAGCCGGGACATGCTGGAGGGCGTCGAAGTAACCGCGCCAGTTGTCGGGCACGCTGCCCGGATTCTCCAGATATTTTTCATACATCTCTTCGACGTAAGGGGCGTTGCCCCCGAAGAGATACGAGTTGCCTTTATAGGCAACGTAGACGTTGCTTGTCTCGCTCATTGAACCGCTGACCTCCGCTTCCCTGAAGGAAGCATTAGCTGGTTGAAAAACCTCCCGCGACACGGCTGGACCGATTGGCGGATGCGACAGTGACTGGAAGGACCTGACTGCAGCCTGCAATTGTGCCACCGACGCGACATGGCCGGTTGGCTTTTTTTGGCAACTGGTCCCGTTTGCAGGATTGATAGCAGGTCAGGCGCCCAGCGCGTGGCGACTGAAGCTGGTCATCTCAGCCGTGCGCGGCAGCCATCTGGCTGCCTGTCGGCTGGCGACAACGGAGTGCCCTACCAAGGGGCCTAGTCAGGCAGAAATTCGGGGCGACAGTCGCTGGGAGGCCGGAACGGAACTCGGCTCGTCCATCTCGATGGCGATTTGTGTGCACACCGTCCGACACAGTGTCACCGCCCGTTCGCTTTGCACGCGATAGATCACCTGGGTGCCCTCCTTGCGCTTGGCCAGAACCCCGGCACGGTACAGGAGGTTGAGATGCTGGGACAGATTGGGCTGGGTGGTGTCGATTTCCTGCAGCAACTGGGACACCGACTTTTCCTTGTCGCACAGCGCGCTGAGGATGCGCAGGCGCATGGGCGTGGACAACACCCCGAACAACTCGGCAGCGAGCTCGAACACACGGACATTTTCGACGTTGCCGTCGGCTTCGATCATCTTGTCCATCATGCGGACCCTTTGTCTATATAAGCATGCATCATACTTACAAAGGCACCTGCGCACCAGCATGAAAGCAACAGGCCACCCGAAGGTGGCCTGCCACTGGAGAGTCGCAAGCTCCGGACAAGAACTCAGCGGCTGGCGACCAGATCCTTGACCTGCTGCAGCGCGGCGGGATCTTCCATGGTGGTGAGATCACCCGGATCGCGCCCCTCGCACACCGCCTGAATGGCCCGCCGCAGCAACTTGCCTGAACGGGTCTTGGGCAGCACGGACACAAATTTCACCATGGCGGGGCGAGCCACCGCGCCGAGCTGGTCGTCCACCACCTTCATGATGGCCGCCTCGTGAGCTTTGGCGGTCTCCGGCGTGGATGCTTGAGCGGGGTCCTTGAGGACGGCAAAGGCCACCGCCACCTGTCCCTTGAGCTGATCGGCCACCCCCACCACGGCGACCTCTGCCACGTTCGGATGGCTGGAGATGCTCTCCTCGATCTCCCGCGTGCCCAGGCGGTGGCCCGCCACGTTGATCACATCATCGGTACGCCCCAGGATGAAAAAGTAGCCATCTGCGTCCCGGATGCCCCAGTCGAAGGTGCTGTACATGACCTTGTTGTGGATGCTGGACCAGTAGGTCTTGACGTAGCGCTGATCATCGCCCCAGACGGTCTGCAGGCAGCCGGGCGGTAACGGGCCGTTGACCGCGATCACCCCCTTCTTGCCCGGCTCGGTGATCTCTTCTCCGGTGCTTTCGTCGATCAGGCGGACGTCGTAGCCATACACCGCCTTGCCGGGTGAGCCGAACTTGGTGGGCGCCTTCTCGACGCCGTTGCAGATGGCCATGATCGGCCAGCCGGTTTCGGTCTGCCAGTAGTTGTCGATGATGGGTTTCTTGATCGCGTCGGCGATCCAAGTGGCGGTGGGTTCGTCGAGAGGTTCGCCCGCCAGGAACAGGGCCTTCAGGCTCGACAGGTCGTACTTGGTCAGGAAGGCAGGATCCTGCTTCTTGAGTACGCGGGCTGCGGTGGGTGCCGAGAACATCACCGAGACCTTGTACTTCTCGACCAGGCTCCACCAGATGCCGGCGTCCGGGCGGATGGGCAGGCCTTCGTACATGATCGTGGCCATGCCGTTGATCAGCGGGCCATAGATGATGTAGCTGTGACCCACCACCCAGCCGATGTCCGAGGTGGAGAAATAGGTTTCACCCGGTTCTCCCATGTAGATATGCTTCATGGAGGCAGCCAGCGCCACGGCGTAGCCCGCCGTGTCGCGCTGCACACCCTTGGGTTTGCCGGTCGTGCCGGAGGTGTACAGGATGTAGCTCGGGTGCGTGCTGTCGACCCACTCGCAGGGCACCTGCGCGTCCATGACCTTGGCACGCTCAGCGCTGTAGTCCACATCGCGACCGGCAACGGGCGCAAGGTCGGCCAAACCGCGGTTGACCATCAGCACTTTCGCCGGCTTGTGGCCAGCCAGCGAGATCGCCTCATCCAGGAGGTGCTTGTAGGGCACCACCTTGCCTCCCCGCATGCCGGCATCGGCACTGATGATGGCCACGGGCTTGGCATCGTCGATCCGGCTGGCGAGCGAGTGGCTGGCGAATCCACCGAACACCACCGAGTGGATCGCGCCAATGCGCGCGCAGGCCAGCATCGCGAAACAGGCCTCGGCAATCATCGGCATATAGATCAGGACACGGTCCCCCTTCCCCACCCCGAGCCCTTTGAGGATGGCCGCCATGCGGTTGACCTCGGCATGCAGCTCCCGAAAGCTGTAGGCCTTTTCGGTGTCGGTCTCGGTAGAGACGAAGATCAGCGCGTTCTGATCGGCCCGGTCCTTGAGATGACGGTCCACCGCGTTGTGGCACAGGTTGGTCTGGCCGCCGGCAAACCAGCGGGCAAACGGCGGATTGCTGTAGTCGCAGACCTGATCAAACGGCTTGTGCCAGTCGATCAGCTGGGCCTGCTCACGCCAGAACCCGTCGCGGTCTTCAATCGAACGACGGTGAAATTCGGCGTAGCTCTGGGACGTACTCATCTCGGTCTCCTGCGGGATGTCGGCAAACGCAAAACGGACCATGGAAAAGGGTCCGAAACTGAATTCATAATTATGAATGCCAGACTTGCTGGAGACTGACAGGGCTTCCCTCGTCCGCCCTGTCGGATCAGGGCCTCACTTGATCAGCGCCTGAATATCCCGGAAAGCCGGATGCTGGGCCGTCCGCATCCACTCAAACAGCACCATTTCGGTGGTCACCAGCTCGGCACCGGCCGACGCGAGCCGGTCAAATGCCGCGTCGCGGTTGCGTTCGGTGCGCGATCCACACGCGTCGGTCACCACCCACACGTCCAGTTCCTCTTCAATGAGTTCGAGCGCGGTCTGCAACAGGCAAACGTGCGCCTCGCAACCGGCCACCACCACCGTCGCACGCTCCGGGGCGGTGGGCGCCTGCGGCTTCTGCAGATGCTTGGGCAGGCTGCGCGCGTTTCCTCCCGCCGGTCTCTGAGGCGGACGGAGGCATTCCACCAAGCCATCAGCCACGGCACTGAAGTGGTGCTTGGTCACAGTGCGCTGGCACAGCTCCCGCAGCGCCGGGATGTTCTGCCCCAGCTTTTCAGGGACCTGTTCCGTACCCCAGACGGGCACTTTCAACAAACGGGCTGCCTTGGCCAGTCGCAGTGCATTGGCCTGCACGAAAGCCGCATCGTGAATGGCGGGCATGAGTTTTTCCTGGAAATCGACCAGGACCAGTTGGGAATCGGCAGCATCGAGCAGCATGGCGCAGGTTTC
>Ga0255302_1000010_pt1 | contig 19530 bp, 3 predicted proteins | sample MistaT_20_FD_183715 | JGI IMG/M metagenome (GOLD analysis project Ga0255302, IMG submission 183715) | Metatranscriptome of freshwater microbial communities from Mississippi River, Louisiana, United States - Miss_Miss_RepB_8d (Metagenome... | ecosystem: Environmental > Aquatic > Freshwater > River...
TACCGGTGATCTGGCCACCGCTCTGGACATTGAGCGTGCCGGCGACAAGATTTGCCCACCCCGAGAGATTACCGCTGGACTGAACATCAACAACAGCCGACGTGCCATTAACGGTCAGGTTGCCGCCAAAGGTGGCATTGGCGTTGAGAGTGCCACCGGTAACATTGAAATCGCCCGTCTGGGTCGAAGTGTTATTCAGCAGCAGAGAACCAGCCTGAACATAGACCGGGCCGGCAATTGTGCCATTATTCGTAACCGTGCCACCGTTGACGGTGAGATTATTCACCGTTCCGGCAATATTCATCGTACTGCCGTTGGCATAAACCGGACCAACCGCACTGCCACCCGACTGGACATTAACCGTGCCACCTGTCTGGGTGAGCGAACCGCCAAATGTGGTGTTGGCATTCAAGGTGCCACCGGAGACGCTGAAGTTACCGAGTGCCGTGCCACCCGTGAGGGAAAGCGTGCCAGCTGTGACACCAACCGGTCCGGTAAGAGTGCCATTGCTGGTGGCTGTGGCACCATTAACCGTCAGATTAGTTGCCGCGCCATGGATATTGGTGGTGCCACCATTGGCATTGAAATAGCTGTTGACAACACCACCTGTGTTAATGGTGGTGGTATTGCCAAGCTGGGTCAGACCGCCATTAAGTGAACCAGAGACATTCAGAACACCATTTGACGTTGTGTTGCCGCTGATCTGCCCGCCACACGCAACATTGAGAGTACCGGATACCAGGTTAGCCCAGCCGGAGAGATTACCACTTACCTGAACATTGGCAGTGGCTGAAGTTCCATTGACAGTCAGGTTGCCACCGAAGCTGGAATTGGCATTGAGCGTGCCACCGGTGACATTGAAATCACCTGTCTGAACCGAACCCTGGTTCAGGTTAACCGTGCCACTGACAATCGCCACACTACCGGTGATCGTTCCGCAGTTGTTGACAGTGCTACCGTTAACATTTAGCTGGGCCACCGTGCCGTTTGCCTGCACATTCAATATTCCGCCATTAGCGGCGATCGGACCGGTTACATTACCGAATGCACCAATATTGGCTGTAGCGTTCACAGTGGTGGATGAAAGAATCAGCGTAGCAACAACACCCTGGTTCGTGGCATTTGTGCCATAAACATTCAGAATGCCGTTATTAACCGTAGCCGTACCCGAAACACCGGCTCCGCCAGCAATATCTACCGTGCTGTTGTTGTTGACGACCAGATTGTTGATCGTTGTGTTGGTGACAAAGAGAGTACCGTTGTTCGTTACCGTCCCCGTCACATTCGAATATTGGGCGAGATTAGCAGTGCCACTGGGGGCTACGTAGATGTCAACCATCTTCGCTTCAGCGGAACCGGTACCAGTCCCGTAAACGTTCATTGTTCCGCCAAGGACATTGGCCTGGCCGGTAACATTAGCGCCAGCGACAACATTGGTCACGTTGCCCTGAACATTGAGCGTGCCTGTTACACAACCGCCTACCTGTAACGGGGCATTGGCGTCAAGTGTTCCAGTCACCAGACTGTTGGCACCCAGAAAAGTGCTGCCACCAGTCAGGTTCACGTTGTTCAGGGTCGAAGCTGGCAGAGACGTGCTGTTGGCATTCAGGGTGCCACCAGTAACTGTGGTCTGGCCGGTGACATTCCCGCCATTCGTGACGGAAGTCACGCCGTTATTGATCGTCAGCGAACCGGTCACGCAGCCACCGCTCACGTTAAGCGTGCCATTGGAAATAACCGAGTTCGATGCAACACTGTTGGCATTGAAATTGGCTGTGCCACCAGATTCAACGGTTAGGCAGGCAACCTGAGAAACGTTGCCAGTGGACGAAAAAACTGAAAGGTGTCCGTTGGTAACTGTGGTTTGACCTGTTACATTACCGCCGTTTGTAATGATTGTCGTGTTGCCAATTACGTTTAATGAGCCTGTGATAGAGCCACCGTCAGCAACAATCAGAGGCCCATTCGAATTAACCGTGTTCGAAACGACACCATTCGCACCAATTCTCGTCTGGCCGCCATTGATCGTAAGGCAAGCCAGAGAAGCAACTGGGGTTGAGGTTCCATTGACGTTCAAATGGCCAGCATTAACTGTGGTGAATCCGGTGACGCTGCCCCCGTTGGTGACGGCAACATTACCGGAATTGACGGTAAGATTATTGCTCAGTACGCCACCACTGTTGACGGAAAGCGTGCCATTAGTCGTCACCGGCCCGGTGACATAACCATTGGCGGAGATGTTCGCAGAACCGTTGGCGTTAATCGTCAGGCAGGCAAGATTAGCCGTGCCGGTGGTTGCACTGACATTAATCACACCGCCGTTGACGGTGGTGAAGCCCGTAACACTGCCACCACCAAGAATGCTGGCGGTGCCGTTATTGACGGTGAGGTTGTTGGTAAGGGTTCCCCCAACGTTAAGCTGAGTACCAGCATTGTTCACCGTAGTCACACCGACGATGTTTGAACCGGAGGTGATGTTGGTCGTGCCACCATTGGCATTAAGACTACCGGAAATCACACCCGCAGTACTTATCGTTGTGGTGTTGCCGATGACTGTAAGATTGCCTGAAATGGTACCATTGACTGTGAGTAAGCCATTCGAGGTGACATCTCCGCTGGCGCGACCATACTGGCCAATGTTCGCCGTGCCATTGGAATTGACAGTGAGCGTGGAAATCAGACCGGTCGAGGTCGAAGTACCATAGACGTTCAGGAGACCGGTGGCATTAACCGTTGTCGCACCAACCACATTGCCACCGCCCACAACACAGGCTGTACCACCATTGACATCAACAGAGCCGGAAACCAGGCCGCCGACAATAAGGCTGCCATTGGCGAGATTCGCCGAGCCCGTGACATTGCCGCCGGACTGTACATCGACGGTGCCGCCATTGATCTGAACCGACCCGGACTGAGTACCGTTAATATTAAATGTGCCGTTATTGACAACCGTATTGGCTGGTACGTTTGAGCCATTGAAGAGCGTTGAAGTGCCGTTATTGACAGTCAGTGAACCGTTGAGTGTACCACAGATGTTCAGGGTACCAGTCGTAATGACGTTTCCGTTAATCTGACCGTTGGAATTGAGATTAAGAACACCAACGTTAGTTACATCTGTCGTTGGGACAGGAAGATTAGACTGATTGTACTCGTATCCAACATAAACATTGCCAATGCGGCCATAGGAGGTCGCATTGGTGCCGTTGACATTTAAAGTACTGTTGTTGATGAAAGTGGTGCCATTAATGGAGCCACCAGGTAAAACTGTTGTGGTACCACCATTCAGCAATGCATTTCCGGTAACGTTACCGGAAATGGAGATCGTTGCATTAGTACCATAAGCAGTTGAAATGTCGCTTGAAACAATTGCATTAGACTGGATGATAACTCTACCGTTATCAGAAACAGCAATCGCATAGGTCATATTACCAGCGTTGGCATTAATCGGCGAACCAACAACATTGCCGTTAAGATAAAGCGTAGCGTTGTGATAAACACCAACAGTCTGTACCGAAGCCCCTGTGTAAAGGGTGGCACACGAGTAACCAAACAGTCCAACAGTGCTGGTCAGGTTACCCAAGGTAGCATTGGCGATCACATTGGCTGAAAGATTGCCGTACTGGTTATAGACACCATTATTAAAGACTGTGACACTGACCAGCTCGGTTGTCCCGTAGGATGAACAGCTGTTCAGAGTAAGTGTACCGTTTGACACGATCAGATCGAGTTGCAGGCCGTTACCGTTAATCGTGCCATTATTTGTGACATTGGCACTGGCACCCATCCCAGTAACGTTCGAAAGACCACCAATCGTAAGAGCCGTGACGTTACCCAGATTCAGGAACTGTCCGTCTGTAATATTGGTCGAAGTCGTTACGCAGCCATTGGCCGTGATGGTTACACACGAAGTTGAACCCGACTGGTTCAGCGTCGGAAGCGTGCCGTTAACCGTCAGGGTACCCCCAGAAACATCGGCCCTGGTGCCAATTGAGTTGGCCGTTACGGTTCCACCTGACTGTGTCAGTACACCACCAAAAGAACGGGTGGTAGCCGTCACCGTACCACCAGTCACATTCAGGTCGTTCGGGGCAAGATAACTGTCGGTAAAGATCAAGGTTCCGCTGGAAATGGAGCTTACGCCGTTCAATGTTCCACGGACTGTGGCTGTCGCAGTTCCGGAAACAACGATATTGGCGACCTGACCGCCAGAGAGAACATTGAAACTGCCGCCGGCTACCAAGGCTGAATTTGTGACATTGCCGGTATTTGTAACACAGACAGTTGATGCACCTGAACTAATGGCGAGATTGCTAACGCGACCTGAAATACATGCATTAACACTGTCAGCCAGATTGATTTGACCGGTAGAATTACCCAGAAAGTCAATTGCGGCAACATTATTAGCATTAAGAACACCGCTGAGTGTTGCAGTCGATGCAACAGTGAATGTACCGGCGGTGATGGCAAAATTAGCACTGGAATTATCATAAATGGCCACCGTGTTCACTGAGGAACTGGTGACACACGAACTGGCAAGATTACCGTATGAAATTAATGAACCGGTGCTGCTGAGAATCACATTACCAGTGATGTCGGCACCACTGTCGATACTCAATATACCACTCTGAACCGTGAGGTTTCCAGAGGAAGAGGAACCAGCGAGGAAAGAGAGTGTTGTGCCTGCATTGTTTAAAGTTACTGGGTCAGAATTGGCAAACCCTGATTGGACCGTAACAGTCGAAGGCTTGAAATTCACGCCATCCTGAAGCGAAGCAACGGGATATACTTTAACCGTGTTTGTATTGCTCCCTGAGATAGTACCGGTTATGTCCTGATAGATACTGATCTGAGAGAACTGAGATGCTGAAAATGTAGTTAAATTTGCTGCCCCTGTGGGATTTGTCAGAGGAGCAGTACCATTCACAGTCAGGAATGATGAAGCACCAGAGCCCTGGCCGGTGACAGTTATTTTACTCCAGGATCCAGTAGCGCTGGTAATCGTGTTGGCGGAATAACCTGTACCACTGATCACAAAATTTGTGGGATTGCCCGTGATGAAGACTTCATCGTTGTTCGAACCGGTTGTGATTGTTATCAAACTCGATGCCGAGTTGAAAGAAACATTGACAACCGGCAGCCAACGCTGCTCAAGGTCTTCGATCGACTGGCGAAGAAATTTCGCCCTGACGCGCTCGGCCACTTCAGCCAGACGACGCTGACGCTTTGAGGAGAGGGCGCCGTTTTTGCCGTTAACCAGTCCAACAATCTTGCTGAGTACGCTGAAAGGGGCCATCTCGGGGAACTCCTCAGTCTGACTACGGGATGCGATGTCTCGTTCGTTATCTTCTGTCTTGACGGAACCGGAGCCAGTAACGGCTCTTTCGTATGATCTATCTATCTGACTTTTGACTGAAACGCCGACCGGTCTCGTTCGTGAATATCACTCGGTGACTGAATCTTGGTTTCAAAATCATGATTGCCAAAGGGACCTTGATGTAAGTACATGACTTGAATCTCACCGGAAATGCCAAAGCAAAACGGTGCAAATTCAATAAGTATTTCAATGCGAGAGTCTTGGGTGAGCTGTCTATTGAATCCTGATGCTGATTTTTCTGAGAGAAAAAGTGTCAGTTCGAGTCAGTTATCATACCTCGAACCTTGACCAATTCAAGTCTATGATGCCAAAAGCCAGATCGGGGGAGTTCATTTTGATGATGAAAATCAACATGCACACTTGCCAGATCTGGCATCTTCCAAGCCTTAAGGAATCAGTTTGTAGATGTAGGTGACCTTCTTCGGAGTACCGTTGATGATGAGATCACCAATTGGCGGAATAAAGATCCAGTTATAAGCGGAGTTCTGCATATCCAGGGTGTCAGCTGCACCATCATCAAATACAGTACCCCTGACAGGATCTGTCACACTGGTAGCGGTAAAGAGCCTGATTCCAGTATACGATGTCGTATTTCCAGGAACCTGGACACTTACGCCAGAAGTCTCCAGCGTCAATGCATTCGTGTTGAATACCACATCGGACTGGTTACCAGTAGACCAGGCATTCATCATGCTTCTCAGCACGAAGGGCTTGTAGACAGTCGGAACACCGTAGGCGGAAGTTGTGCCACCCTGATCAAAGTTGACATAGCCACCGATGTCGATGTTATCACCTGTCGACCCTCGCAGTGTATCTGTTCCCAGACCACCAATCAGGAAGTCATTGCCGGCTTCGCCCAATATCGAGTCCGCTCCGTCACCACCATCGATGATGTTGTTACCGGCATCACCGCGAAGCATGTCAATACCCACTGTACCGTAGATGTCACGGATTCCTGTCACACGGCCAGTGGATGTTCCACCAATCGCAGTGGAGGATCCGGTGGTCAGGTCAACCCTGACTCCAGTCGAGATGCTCGAGGCAGATGGCAGAAGGAAGTTCGTGTAATCAAGCGTATTATTACCCAGACCACCATTCAGCGAACCGCCAAGTGAACCACCATGAGAGAATTTGAAAGTGTCGTCACCTGAGCCGCCCTTGAGATTTTCAACCGAGACGAAGCTGTCCACCATGCTGACCGTGGCAGTACTGTTCGCAAAGTTGAAATAGCTGATGGCACCAGAACTTGAACCCGTAACATTGGCAAACAGCTGTCGACTGACATCAAAGGAGGCGTTTGCTCCACTGGTTCCGCTGAAAATCAGCTGGTCATTACCATTACCACCATTAACCAGACTGAATGAAGCAGAGTTGTCGGTCACGCTGAAGACGTCACTGAACCCATTGCCGTAAACCTTGGCGACATTGGCAAATGCCGATCGGGTTGTTGTGTTGCCCCGGCTCAGGTATGCCCCACCAGTACCGGCTGCCCCAAGATCAATATAGTTCACACTATTGGGGCCGGCACGGAAAGTATTAACACCAGCTTCACCATCATAGCTGGAGAGATAAGCATTGGCTGCGGCAATCGAAAGCGTATCGTTGCCAGAACCACCCTTGATCGTCATCGGCTGCGGTGCAGAGATTGTGAAGGCGTCAACCCCGCTGCCCGTTGCAATCACACCACCGGCAAATGTGCTGTTGGCTGCCAGAACAATCGTGTTATTACCACCGGGTGTTGCCGATGTTCCGATGTTGGCATTAAATGTCATTGCGTTCTGGGCAGTCAACGAAAGATTCGATGAGCCCAATGGTGTGAAGTTGAGAGAACCATTCCGAACCGTCAGTGTATTACTGACAGTTGAAGTTGGATAATTCAGCGTCAGGGTCGTCGGTCCATTTATGGTGCCGATGGACCCCAGTGTGTTACAGGCGAGAACAGTGTTAAATGTGGCTACACCCGTGTTGGTGAGATTAACACCTGTGCCAGTTCCACCCAGGTTCAAATCAGTCAATGTTGCATTGACATTCGATCCTGAAACCGTGATCACCGTACCACCTGTCGCCGATAGCAGTGTCGCCGGGCTGCCAGGAATATTGCCACTGATCAGAATCGATTTGCCAGTGCTGAGTGAAACATTCGGGAAAGTAACACCAGACTGGAAGTAGAGTGAACCATTGTCGTCAATCAGGCGGGCGGCATTATCAAAGATAGTGCCATTACCAACCAGCAGATTGCCGAAGAGAAGATTATTCGTCCAACTTCCGGCAGTGATATTCGCTGCACTGGTTGAATTACCACGGAGTACCGTCTGACCTGTGGCGGCAGGGAATGTCGCGTTACCAGTGGTCGGTCCGGTCAGGGTGAAACCCTTGTCCACCGTGAAAGTACCGTTATAGGATCCAGCAGCAATCTGAATGTTACCTGTCGGCGAGACGGCGGTCACACCACCCACCAGAGTCACACCACCGGCCGGTGTGTAATCCCGCATCTGGCCGAAGGCATCGATACCGATAGTGTAGGTTGTATTACCCACCGTCACGAACGCGCCAAAGTCAAGATTGCTGGTATCCCATGCCTGATTTACGGCTACATTTGGCACGCTGCCGTGCTGATAGTTGTAAATCATGGCAAAATCATCATAGGGAGCAGCCGTTCCAAGGGTGTAGGTTGAATAGAAACCCTTGTCCGACTGACCGCTTACCGGGAAGAACGAGCCATTGATGATCGTCGTTCCATTGGCATAGCGGAACCGACCCGAAATAACATTAGTGCCATTGGTGTTATTGATCAATTTCAGGAAATTGCCTGGTGTCAGGCCTGGATTGCTGAAGTTACCATTGAACGAGAAATTGCCATAGGCATTGTTCAGGGCAATCGTACCGTTAGTGGTAATCTGATCAAATGTTGTGAATCCACTCCCGGCATTGACACGCATGTTCAACGTGGTGCAGGAGTTCAGGTTGATACTGTCAACAGTGATGTTACCGTTCACATTGCCCAGTGCCGTGCTTGTTGAAGAGCATGCACCAATGACATTGATGGTAAGATTGCTGGCAGAATATCCACCAAGAGCCTCAGCATAAGTAGAATTGGCAATGGAAATGGTGCCCATGGATCCCGAAGGAACCTGCAACTGGCCAAAACCATTGGAGATATTAGCGGCGGCTGACACTCCATAGGTAAGCTGGTTTGTGACCCCGGCAGAATCAACGTAACTTACCGGATCACCGAAATAGAGTGAGGACCAGTTGTTATAAACCACCACATTGGTCACGAACTCAGGCACGCTGACAAGTACAAAGTCATTACGATCAGTACCTGTAATGCCTTGATACAACGTCGCGAAGTATTGGCCGGAAGCAAGTTGGTAACGTTGCTGATCCTGTAAAACAGTCGTTCCTGTGCCAACCACATTCGCAGTGAACCGTGTAGATGTTCCAGCAACGCTCGAAGGCTGGTTAATGACCTTGAAATTGTCACCTACCGTCGGTGTAAATCCGTTTTCGTTTGAGTAGACAATACAGGCATTGGAGAAGTTAACGGGAACCGTCGGGGTCTGCATGTTGATCTGGCTGTAGCTCCCTGTGGTGTTGCCCATCAACCGGACCTTCAGAGTCGTTGTGCTTGAGAAGGTCAGATCACCAGTGCTCACATCAACAGGACCGACCGAAATGCCATCACCTGTGCCAATCGTGATAATCTTGCCGGTGGTATCAATACCGTCAGGATAGCTGCCGGACTTGATCCAGAGCGTGTCACCTGTAGATGAAAGGTCAACGCCACGCTGAATCGATGGAGTTGTCACACTGGCAGGTGTGTAAAAGCTCAGGGGCGTCACCAGAAGGGTACTTGCCTTCAGACGAACAAGGCCATAGGCCTGATTATCCAAGCCATCAACAATCTTGTCCTGTATCGAATAGAGCGTTGAAAGATCGGCTGGAACGGAGAGGCTGGAAAGTGGCGTGCCCAGGAACCTGGTGGAAGGATCAAGCGTAAAGCTCTGGGTCGTCTTGTTCAGGATGTAGCCAATGGCATCGCCCGGCGTCGAAGCTGATCCGCTGAACGAGTTATTGGCACCAAGAGATATGAGACCGTTCGTCTGGTTGAGTTGAAGATCCGATTGGCCACTGATAAAGACCACGTTGGAAACCGAACCACCCGATGTGCTGTTATTGAAGTTGATGCCAACCGCCGAGCCACTGATGGTACCGCCATTGATGTTGCCCGTGCCCTGCTGGATCAAAATCCCGCTACCACTAAAGCCGGTGATGTCAGATGATGAGCCATTCAGTACATTCAGGGTGCCGCTCGAATTGAAGTTCACCCCAATATTTGGCGAAGTGATGCGACCACCAGTAATATCGGCATTTCCAGCCGAAGCACTCACCCCACTGGCTGAACCACTGATCGTGCCGCCTGAAACCGTAAGAAGCGTTGCACTGTTTGACAACCCAACCCCTACCGATGCATTTGAAATCGAACCGCCACTGACCGAGGCTGTTCCGGAAAATACTGAGACAACTGTGGCAGACGCATTGGAACTGTAAAGATTACCGCCGGAAATCGAAAGATTGCCACCATTTTGATTAACCACTCTGGCACCGGCTGACGTCAGGTTTGTAGAATTCGTACCCTGAGTGATGGAAACATTGCCAGAAAGTTGAAAAAGAGCGGATCCGGAATTGGCAGTGATCAGCGTATTACCAACGCTGCTGCCAATAGTTCCCGTCGTGCCAGAGAAGTGAAGGGTATTATTAGAACCGGTGGATGAAATTGTACCACCATTAATATTCAATGTACCGGCAGTTACGCGAACCTGTTCGCCAGAACCAACAATCGAACCACCATTGATCGTGGTCGAGCCGCCAACCACTTGTTGAATGGCATATCGGCCTGATTTGAAATTGGAAATCGAAGCAGGGGAATTTATGGTTACAGTAGAGTTACTATTGTAAATCCCGTTTGCAGTCAAACCATTATCAACCAGGCTGGCGTTATTGACAACGAAAATACCACGATTTGTGATACAGGCAGCGGTTGTGTTTGCCGCAGTTGAAGCGGTGTAGCTTGTACCACCATCGAGAGTCAGGGTAGGACCTGTTCCTGAATTGACCCCAACAACCCGGAATGCAATACCTGATGTATAAAGTGATGAGACAGAAACGCCTGATGCGGTGACATTGGCAATACTTGAGCCGACACCTAACGCTCCACCATTGGGATTTGTCGTTGCATTAGTAGCTACTATAACGCCACGGAAAGCAGACGTGATGGAACCACCTGATATTGTCATAGGCTGGGTTATATTACTTAAATAATAACCCAGAGAAAAACCACTCACATTATTATCGGCAATAGTGGGGACAGCACTGCCCGCGATACCGACAAGGTAGAGGCCCGTGTTGTCAGTACTAGAAGGGGAAGGGAGAGTTGTGTTCATCCCCGTCGCCAGGGAAAGGGCATTGAAGTTCGATCCGCCACCGATGGTGAATGATGACGGCGACGAATAACCCTGAACAGTGATACCCGTGGCATAGGCGTCAATCGTGTTCTTCGTGATGTCGGCCGAACCGGTCAGGGCTGCGGAAACATCCCGTAGAACAACACCATTAGTCACTTTGGTCATCGTGTTATTGTCAACGGCAGCGAACGAGTTCGAAAGAACCACTCCACCGTTGTAACCGTAGACACCAATTGATGTAAACGAGTTATCAGAAATCGTCGAAGCAGCCTTCGTGCCGTTATCCTGCAGGTAAACACCGGCATTGATGAAGTTGTTGAAAACACTGTCTGTCACTGTCAGGTTGGCGATGGCCGTGGCAGAGGTGCCGTTGAAGTTTGTCACACCATAGCTGGTACCCGACAGCTGAAGATTCGAGAGAAGAGGCGTCGAGCCATTGGCACCGGAGAAGCTGAATCCGCTGATCAGCACATTGTCAGCCTGAACAACAGCCGCCGCATTAGAGCCACTGACAGGGGCAAGAATCGCTGGGGTAATATTGCCATAGGATGTAGGACCAAGTAACTGCAGCCCTGTCTTGCTTGAATCGATGGTTATCGACTCGTTGTAGGTACCGCTCTGAACCATGAGTTGCGAATTGGATGTGTTAACAACGTCGATGGCTCTCTGCAACTGACGGGAATTCAGGGCGAAAACAACAGCAGGATAGATTTCAACGAAGCCCACGTCCTGTCCAAATGTATAGTCATACATCTTGGATTCAAGTGTGAAGAGCCGCTGCATCTGCACATTATCGGTCGGATCAAATGGTGTTGAGGCTGGGCGGAACGAACCACCAGCACCAGCATAAAATGGGTCGTAGCTGATCTGCGAAGCATCAAGATGACCGGCAACTCGGGTCTGATCATTGAAATAGGTCGAGTCTGTCAACTTGATAAACCCGGTGCCATCAGGGTTACGAAGTGTCAGGTTCCCAAATTTGTTGCCAGTCAGGCAGGAGTTAACACCACCGATAACAATGCTGAAATCACCATTTGTAATGGTTGTTCCATCACCGAGTGTAAGAACGGTATTCGGGGCATTGTAAAGCGTGCTGTTGACACCCAGGGTGCGAATACCAGCCGTGCTGATGTTATTGGTTGGAGTGAGGGTGACATTGAGACCGCTGATCGATACGGTCGAACCAATGTAACCCGTGCTCGAACCATCAATCCGGATGCCATCGCGATAGGTTGTGCCATTGTTGTCGGCATTGACCGTACCACCCGTGAATGTGGATGTACCGCCGGTGATAGTGATGACTCCACTCACGGCAGACGGGTTCGATGCGGTAGAAGCATCGAATGTGCCACCCGAGATTGCAGATACACCACCAGTGATCGTAAGTGAGCCTGAGGAGATACCGCCTGTGATATTCAGGGTGCCTGAGTCATGAATAATTTCACTGGTGATCGTGCCACCATTGAGATTAAACGTAGCTCCCTGAATCGAAATCGGTGAGCCTGTAACCGTGCCTGTACCGGTAACCGTGACCGTGCCGCCGAATAGAGCGATTGGGCTTGATGCCGGACCATTCAACGTGCCGGCAATAGTCGCAGAAAAATTGAGTCCAGATGGAACTGATGTGATCGAAAGCGGGCCGTTGACAGTGCTGCCAGAGCTAAGGACGAAAGTAGAATCGGCTGATGGATTGAACTGCAGAGAGCTCACCAGTGTGGAGGAAGTGGAAAGGTTCAGTTGGCCACCAGCCATCTTGATCATCGACGGATTGGAGCCCGTGTTGTAGCCAGTGGATGTGGTCGCACCACTGAGTGTCAGTGAACTGCCATTCACGTAATACTGGCCATCAATCAGAATTGCACTGTCCGCCTCAGGGCCGGTCAAACCGGTCGAGTCAAACGTAACATTGGAAATTACGTTCTGGATGGAAACTGGTGTAAGCAGAGTCGGATCTTCAAAGAATCGGAAGAACGGAGAAGCAACGGTTGAGGAGTTTGCACCCAGGATCGGATTGGTACCCGTTGAGTTAGCCACACCGATGAAACTCAGACTCTTGCCAACAACCTGAACGTTATCGACGAAAACGTTCGGGCCACCTTCGATATAAATCGTATCGGTATTGCCGGCCTTGTCCGAAACGGACGAGATGGAATTAACCCCACCCGCCTGATTGTTCAGAACGTAAAGTATGTTGGGGTTGAAATAGACCAGACCATAACTGGAACTGGCACCAGCACCCAGAATGTAGCTGGCGATGGCCAGACCATCGCTCGGGGTGGAATTAGGCATGACAATGCCGTTGTAATTCCAGGTATTCCCCACAGCATTCACTGTATTAAGCGATGTGTTCTTGATGAAATAAGGTGTGCCACCGGGCAAAATACTGAATGTATTGTTACCGGGCGAGGTGGTGTTGCCCATGTTAACACTAAATGTACCACCACTGACTTCAACCGCGTTCGTGCCGGCTTTGGCCGTGATCGACGAATTGAAAACCGAAGTGCTGGCACCACTCAGGCTGAGGGCCGGATTAGTGGGTGATGAGTTATTGGCATTGCTGATGGATGCTCCGTCGATCGAGAGCGATCCACCTGAGGCTTGAATTGCAGCCGAATAGCTGCCCCTGAGAACCGACACCGTGCCGCCCGACATGCCGATAAGTGCATTGGCCGTGCTGTCAGTCAGGCTGACCGTGCCGGCACTGATCGACATGGCACCATTGATCGTGGTATTGCCAACATTAACTAAACCGTTGGAGATAATGGAGGCCCCGATTGTCGGGGTGTAGTTGCTGCCGGCCTGGAAAGTGACAACTGTGCTGACGCCCGAGATGGAGGTCAAACCAGAGATGATAGCATCATCCTGAATGGTTGCCGTACCACCAGAAATGGAAAGGGTTCCGATCTTGGGATTGTCAACCGTGCTGATCACAGTTCCCGGGCTGCGGCGAACCGTCATGGTGCCGCCCGTTTGCGTCAACGACTGAATATTACCTTCCGTTGTCAGCGAGCCACCATTAATCACAATGGCCGTGGCATTGGCAGCATTGGCAAATAAAGCAGAAGGCTGGGTGATGCCAGTGTTCAGAACAACCGTGTTGATCTTCGAATCCTTGGCAGCAAAGAAGGAACCACCGCTGGCCGTGATCGAAGTCTGGGAAAAATCGGTGACCACCGAACCAGTAACGAAGACATTTGATTCGGTTGTCGTCACAGACGTACCGCCGAGGGAAGCCGCTGTGAGATAGAGTGTGGAATCAGAAGCACTGACTGTGTTGAAAAGAACTGACGGTGCAACGATCGTCAGGTTCGAATTGGTTACGGTCAGTGAAGAAACTTGTGAATTGGCCACTGATCCGGTAAGCTGAGAAGCTGTTCCCGAGATGCCAAGAGATCCGGTAAGCCTGGTGGAAACGTTAATCGTTTCAATGCTGCAGGAAGAGATGGCAGAGACGAAATTGCCAACCGAACCGTCCTGAAAGACCAAAGTCTGGCCAGTATTGGTGCCGGACAAGTCGAAAACATCAATATTTGTTATACCAGCAAAAGAACTGATCGGCAGAGCATTAGTAGCAGTAATATTCACGCTGTCCGATGTGGTGGAACCACCCGTTCGCTGAATAAAAACACCATCGTTGGAAGCCGACAAGCGGATGAAAAGGGAAGTGCCTCCAGGACCGGTTGTGATCGAGACCGTAGGCAACCAGCGGTCTTCCATCTTCTCAAGCAAGAACTGGTCGAGAATCTTTCGGGCCAGGCTCTTGCGGGTGTTCTCCAGGCGGCGCTCACGTGAGGCTGTGCGACTGAAAATACTGACCGCCCTGCTCTTGAGAAAACCAAAGTGAGTCATCGCGTGCTACTCCTCTTGTCCCGCTCGCTGTGCTGTAACCCGTGAAGGATGTTTGTTCCGCTGTGTATTTCAGATTCCGAAATCAGACTGATTTCATGAAGACCGCAGATGATAGCCAAGTGTAAAGTGAGATGATACCAAGCTTTGCCTTGAAGCCGACCGAATTCTGTCCATCCCGCCTCACTCCCCCGAGATCTGGCGGGATGATCAAACCTAAATACCTCAGGCCTTTTTTGCCACCTTCTTACGACGGTAATAACCTACACCACCCAACATACCTGATGCGACTGCACCAAGGACATAAGTCGTTGGCTCGGGCACAACTGTGAAAGTATAGTTGGCAGGCTGTGTACCAATACTTTGACCCAGAGGTGGAATAGCACCATAGTAATATTGCTGACTCGATGAACCATAAGACATTGGAGCACCTGAAGGGGAGACGATTGTAAACTGAGTACCTGAGGGATTAATCGTGGGCCCTGGGGTTATCAATACTTCTAGAAGAAGTATCTTTCCAATACCGCTAACTGTAGGATCGAGTACTAAACCTGATTGAGTGCCTCTTGTAAATGAGGCCTGCATTATGCTAGGCGGATTAGGATTTGAACTATTAAATTGAATAGTTAATGGATTAACCCACTGATTAACTGGGTTAGTCACAGCACTTGATCCCGGACCAACAATTGCCGCGACCATGGAATCGTTTGAAGTGAACCTGGCACCACCGCCCATAAGACCACCACCATTTGCGTTTGTGGCGGTTCTTTCTGTGTCATTATAGGTCATCCACAGCCTTATCGTTTTAGGGCTTGGATTATTACCTAGATTAAGTGGATTTGAATTATCAATAACATTTCCACTTGTATCAGTCACCAAATATTCAACAGCACTTGTTGTTGTAACTACGGTGAACAGTATGGAGAACACTAGAAAGGTGACGTATTTCTGACGCATCGGAGACCTCATAGTTGTATGGACTGGTGTTTGTCGATGACTTTGAACACTTATCAAGACGGCAGATTCATTATGACCCGCCCATCGAGATACACCCCTCTTGTAAAGTATGATAGGACCGTGTTGTAGGAAACTAGAGTTACATACGAACCGAATGGATCAAGGGGGTCTGGAGCTGTAACATTAAAGAAGCTCCAATCGTTCCAATAGGAGGTGTTATTGATCCACGCAGCGAGTGTCCTGTTGTAATCATTAAGTGACACTGTTACATCGGAAGGAAAACCTCCCGGTACAACGCCGTCACCATTTCCAAAGATTCTGTAGAATTCAAACTGTGACTGGTAAGAAGAACTACCGTTAGCCGCCGAAATACCATCAATGTTCTTGAGAACAGCGGGATTGACCATCACAATCTGATAAACACCGTTTGGCAGCGACCACATGTCTGTCGAGGCAGCAGAACCTAAGCGGAATGTCAGGTCATACGTCGAATAATAGTTGGTCGCCCCGGCACCCCATGAGTTAGCCACGTTAATGGAGATCGGGTCGGTTGCGATTGAGTTGTAGTCAACAAACGAGCCGGTCGCATTATCACCTGTCCAGACCTGAAGTTTGAAGTCGGAGCCCGAAACCGGCGTTACCGTGGCACCCACCACATTCGCAACAGGTGAATAGAAATTGAACTGAGCCTTGGCAACACGTGAACGCTGGGCTGTATTGAAGGTCACTCCAGCCGGAGCACCAATATATGTCGGTGTTGTGTTGGTCGGGTTAAGGCCCACGACGGTAGTTGTCGGGGAGGTGTTAACCGTGTTGACCTTCACCGACTGGGTGAAGACATTGCTCATGATCGTCCAGCCACTGGTGCTGGTCGAATTGGCAGAAACGGCTGTTCCAACCGGATTCACTATGCTGTAGGTGGTGCCACCGGAGGTGTAAGACTTGTTCACCGTAAGGTTCACTGTGCCCTGTCCGGAGATGATCACCTGAACAATCCAGTCAGTGCTATACGCAGCACCTGCCGTGTTTGTGACCGAACTGAAAACGGCTGAGACCGAGTTCGCACCAGCAAAGGATGATGTGTTGAAATTGAAGTAATTGCCAAGAGCATTCGTGGCGCCCTGGAACGAGACAAAGTCGGTGAAGGAGACCTTGAACCGAACCGCTGCATTGGAATTGCTGACGATTGTGGTAGAAGCCGGAGCGTTACCATTGATATCGCTCGGCACAATTCCGGAGATGGCTGGTGTGATGTTATCAACAACTACCGTGTTGGAATTGACCTGGCCACTGAACGTACTGCTGGAAGTAAACTGGACTGTATTCGGCTTGAGATAAACCTGATAGCTGGCACTAGATGTGGTCGGCGATGGGGCACCCGTGAAGACCTGAACTGTGAAGGTCCGCGAGCCACCCGCAACATTCTCATTGGCAGTGATGTTGGTTAGCAACTGCCCTGTGAGTGCACCCGAAATCGTCGTGAAGGCATAATTGCTCAGGTTCGTGGCCTGGGCAATGTTAACGTAGTCGGAGAAGGCCAGGGTGTAAGTGATGGTACTTTCGGTCGCGACCCACTGTTTGTTGTCAAACGAGGTGCCGGCCGACGTGGAGAAACCACTTGTGGCAATCGTGACAGGCTGCGACGAAATGGTTGTGCCGGCAGCCATGGCATTACCAGCTATGTCGCGAATCTGAGTACCGGATGTTGGATTCGGGCTGGAAATGGCCAGATAAACCGCACCGTTGAAGTTAGATGGCGGATTGGTACCGGCTGTACCAACAGTGATCCGATAGGTGGATGTGGTGCCGGCAACAAGTGTGGCTCCGGTAATCGGGAAACCACTGCCGACGGATGTACCGTTGGCATAGACGACCTGGCAGTTGCCAGTGGAGAAGGTGGTCGGGTCGATTGGTTCGGAGAAAGTGGCATCAAATGTCAGCGGGAACGTGCCTGTAACAAGCGGAGCCTGGGGAACAATCGAACCACTGGCCAACGTGGGGGCATTCAGGTCCATAACCTGCAATACCGTATTCGTGGCACCGGAGCCTATGTAACCAACCGTCGAGCCGAGAGATGAATAAGCAATGCCACCAGTCACGCGGCCATCAGGCGTGACACCGCCGTTATATCCCCATGATTTGATGGAATTTGAACTGGATGAAAGTGCCACCACGGAAATATCGCCAGCTTCAACACGAATGGTGTTGGAGAAATTAAACCAAGTAGCATTCGCAATATTGGTTGTACCATTAGCCGACTGACCCTGAGCAATGGCAGAAGTGTACGGGCCAAAAGTTCCAGTCACATTAGCCGGGTTGATAGTTCCGTAGACATTTGAACCATAACCTGTCACAGTGCTGTTTATGTCGTTATTGATGGTAAGGACATATTTATTTGAACCACCAATAACCTTGGCACCGGCAAGGGCCTGAACATAGCTTGCAGGGTCAGAGGCGTCGTAAACAGGGCCGCCATCCGGAACCAGACCATATCCGAAGAGAGAGTTGTCAGATCGGACACCGACCATGTAGTCGTCAGCAACCGATGCCTGAATCAACCCCTGAATGGAGTCGGGCTGAACTGTGAGAGCACCACTGGCAGCCGAACCGGCCGCACCGGCATTCTTGCCCCAGGTGACCAGCGTTCCCTTGGTACCAACCGTTTCAGGGTAGGTTGAAGAGTAGGTATCGCCTAAGGCGGCAGCAGTCGCAAAACCGGCAGCAACATTAAAAAAGTTACCATCGGCAACGGTCGGGGTATTGGTGATCACGTTGTTGGTGTTCAGGCCCCAGGTTGAGATGGTGCCGTCAGCCCGGAGAGCCATGGCAAACTGCTGGCCACCGGCGATCTGAACCACGTTCGTGAGCGTCGGGATCGAAGTGGCTACGGCACCCGAACCCCAGGCCGAAACCGTGCCATTGGCAAGCAGGGCAAGGCCGTAGTCGCCACCGGAAACTACCGAAAGAACGCTGGTCCCATAGCCACCAGCAGTGGTGTTACCAGGTGTGAGAGAAGCCGGAACCGAACTCTGACCGGCGACATTTGAACCATAGGCAACCACACCACCACCACGAATCTTCCAAGATTCAGAACCGGTTGGCGTTTCGGCGGTTCCTACCGATTGATTGTCAGGATTAATGAAGGTAACTGAACCACTGAAGGAGATAGTGTAGTCGCCCGGGGCGGATGTCGCACGCGGCAGGCCAATCACCCAGAAACTATTCTGATAGACCTCGGAACCAACAATCCCGACCTTGAACTCGCCGGGGCTACCATTGGAAAGGTCAATGGAAGAACCACCATTGCGGGTAATGGAGAGGTCGTTCGGGGTGAACGATGCTGGATCAACAATCCAGTCGGGATTATCAGCATTTGTCAGGCTGATACGAACACGGTCAACCTGTCCTACCGGAAGGTAGGCACCGCTGGTGTAGGGTGACGGGAAGAAATAGGAGGCTGTGGTTGCAAGGGCAATACGATCTTCAAGCTGATTGAGCTGAAGGATGGTGCCGGATCGCCGCTGCCGGATTTTCTGGTGGCGGGCAGAGGACTTCTGGGATGAACGACGTGACCAGATTGGCAGGATACCCTTCATGGAACAAACCTCACCATGACTCTTCGTTAGTACTGTTTCAGGCCCGGAGAAGACGTAGAAAATGCTGTGAAATACCGGACGGGGATCGGCCCGAAACCGTTTTAGTGTGTGGACGAATTTGTTGTTGATTCAAGAACCGATGCATGGGGGAGCAGAGTTGAGAATCGCTGAGAACCTCGTTGCAAACCATTGAGCATTCCATCTTTACCTGACCGACATGAATGACGAAAACAACTGGTTGAAAGTCTTCGTCGAAAAACGCCATTGCAAGTGCAACGAGTGGATATTCTGA
>Ga0255302_1000013_pt1 | contig 17778 bp, 25 predicted proteins | sample MistaT_20_FD_183715 | JGI IMG/M metagenome (GOLD analysis project Ga0255302, IMG submission 183715) | Metatranscriptome of freshwater microbial communities from Mississippi River, Louisiana, United States - Miss_Miss_RepB_8d (Metagenome... | ecosystem: Environmental > Aquatic > Freshwater >...
GCCCATTCGCGACCGGCATCATGAAAAGACTCTGGCTCCTGTTTGCCCAAACCGTCACCATTCTGGTGGCTGCCTACTTCGTGGTGGCCACTCTCAAGCCAGGCTGGCTGGACCGCCGACCATCTCTGCCGATGGTGGTGCCCGTGATCGAAGCACCCAGCACGGGCGGCACGCCTGCGGCCGCTCCCGGCAGCCTGCGTGCGGCTGCCCAGGCCGCTTCACCCGCGGTGGTCAGCATCAACACCAGCAAGACGGCCGAAGCCCCCCAAGGCATCAATGACCCCTGGTTCCGCTTCTTCTTCGGTGACCAGGGGTCTGCCCAGCAGCAGTCGGGCCTGGGCTCCGGCGTGATCGTGAGTCCTGCCGGATACATTCTGACCAACAACCACGTGATCGAGGAAGCCGATGAAATCGAAGTGGTGCTCGTCGACGGTCGGCGCACGGTGGCACAGGTGATCGGCACGGACCCGGAAACGGACCTGGCGATCCTGAAGATCGCGCTCGACAACCTGCCCGTGATCACCTTGGGGGACTCCGACGCACTGGCCATCGGTGATCAGGTGCTGGCCATCGGCAACCCGTTTGGCGTTGGTCAGACGGTCACCAGCGGCATCGTCAGCGCGCTGGGTCGCACCCAGCTGGGCATCAACACCTTCGAGAACTTCATCCAGACCGATGCGGCGATCAACCCCGGGAACTCTGGCGGCGCGCTGGTGGACATCAACGGCCGATTGATGGGCATCAACACAGCCATCTATTCCCGCTCGGGCGGATCGATGGGCATCGGGTTTGCCATCCCGACGTCCACCGCACGCAGCGTGATGGAGGCCATCGTGCGCGATGGACAGGTGACACGGGGATGGATCGGGGTCGAGCCCCAGGACCTGACGCCCGAACTGGCCGAAAGCTTTGGTCTGGGGCAAAACGGTGGGGTGATCATCACCGGCGTGCTCCAGAACGGGCCAGCGTCTGTGGCGGGTATCCGGCCGGGTGATGTCATCACGCAGGTCGGCGATCGCACCGTCACCAACGTGCCGCAACTGCTGTCAGCGGTCGCGGCACTGCCCCCCGGCAAGCCCGCCACCGTGGTGTTGCTGCGCAAAGCAGGTTCACAGACCGTGGAAGTGGTGCCAGGACGTCGGACCCCTCAACGCCTGCAGTCCCAAGCAAGATAACGGCAGAACACCATCGCGGCACCGTCGGGCCGGCAACCACCGCCGGATGTGCTTCGCAGGAGAAGATTCAGGCTTCTTCCTGCGCCTGCGGAGCCGGCTTGACGAACCACCGCGCACCCCAGATGCCCAGCTCATAGAGCAGGCACATCGGAATGGCGAGTGCCAGCTGGGAAATGACATCGGGCGGCGTCACGATGGCAGCGATGATGAAGGCCACCACGATGAAATAGCCCCGGAATTCCTTGAGCTTCTCGATGGTGACCATGTTCATCTTCACCAGGAGCACCACCACGATAGGGACCTGGAAAGCCAGCCCGAAGGCCAGATAGAGGGACAGGATGGCCTCGACATACGAGGCAATGTCGGGCGTGGCCGCCACACTGGCTGGCGTGAAGTTCTGGATGAATCCGAACATCTTGTCCAGCACGAAGAACTGGACGAAGGCGATACCTATGTAGGCCAGAACGCTTCCCAGGACAATCAAAGGAACGGCGAACCGCTTCTCGTGGCTGTACAAACCGGGTGCAACGAACGCCCAGATCTGGTACATCCACCAGGGAAGCGACAGCAACAAGGCCGCCATGGCCAGGACCTTCAGCGGCACGAAAAACGGCGAGAACACGCCCACGGCGATAAGCTTGGCATCGGGCGGCATGTGGGCCCTGATCGGCACCGCAATGAGGTCGATCAGACCGCTGGGGCCCGGCCAGATGGCCAGAACGCCCATGCACACCCCCAAGCCCACCATGGCGTACAGAAGCCGGTCCCGCAACTCCATGAGATGCTGGACGAACGGTTGCTCCGTGCCGGCGAGTTCGTCGTCAGGTTGTTTGGAAGAGGTCATCAGCGCACTGTCGGATTGGATCGCGGGCGAAAACGGGCCACACGGGCCGCACCCGACTGGGCCCTGGTACGCACACCTGCACGGGCCTTGTACCACTGGGGCATGGCGCCCTGCTTGACGCGCCAGTTCTTTTTGGGATGCCGGTAGACGGGGTAAAGGTCGGTGCCGATTCGGTTGAGGGCATCCGAGTTGTCCGAAGACGCCTCGGCGGAGCCCTCAAGGCCCGCGGTGGCCTCTTGCCAGGACTTCTCGAAGTCGGATGCACCGCTCTGGATGGAGGACTCGACATCCTTGGCGGCCGACTCCACCGACTCCTTCATCTTCCGAAGTTCGTCGAGCTCCATGGACCGGTTGACTTCCGCCTTGACGTCCGCCACATAGCGCTGGGCTTTGCCCAGCAGGGTTCCCACGGTTCTGGCCACGCGCGGCAACTTCTCGGGGCCGATGACGACCAGCGCCACCGCCCCGATCAGGGCGAGCTTGGAAATGCCCAGATCGATCATGTCAGGCAGGTCAGAAGGTTAGAGGCCGCCGGAAGAGAAGTCCAGGGCCACAGGGCGACGCTTCAGCTTTTTTGCTTTGCTTCGACGTCGATGGTGGTCTGCTCAGCCTTGGCGGCCTGGGTGACCTGGGGGTTGGCGGGCGGAGCAGATGCCGCGTCAGCACCACCGTCCTTCATGCCGTCCTTGAAACCCTTGACAGCCCCACCGAGATCAGACCCAAGGTTCTTCAGCTTTTTGGTGCCGAACACCATCACGACGATCAGCAGCACGATGAGCCAGTGCCAAATCGAGAAACTTCCCATACGATTCTCCAGTATCTGAAATGGCGACCAGCGCCTTGGTGTTGGATTCTACGCCGGCACAGGGGTTCAATGCAGGCGTGCAAGGGTATTCCTAGACCCGGTTGCCGTCTGGACGGGTTGGGACGTCATCCCCGGGCCCACGGCCGCGGCCCACCCATGACGTGGACATGCAAGTGATGCACCTCCTGCCCCCCTTCCGCCCCCGTGTTGCACACGATGCGAAATCCCCCTTGCGGATACGGATTGCAGCCCTGCTCAACGGCCAGACGGGGTGCCAAGCCCATCATTTTGCCCAGCAGTCGCTCGTGAGTGGCATCGACCTGGGCCATGGACGGAATGTGGAGCTTCGGCACCATGAGGAAGTGCACCGGCGCCCAGGGAGCAATGTCATGAAAGGCATAGATATCCTCGTCCTCGTAGACCTTCCTGGACGGGATCTGGCCAGCAATGATTTTGCAGAAAATGCAATTCGGATCGTGTGAGCTCATGAGTTGGTGTCGTCAGTCAGGCATGGACTGGCTGGCGTTCATCCGGACCATGCCCTTGACGATGCGGTAGAGGAACCAGATGGAAATGATGGCCCAGGCGACCATCCCGGGGATCAGCAGCAGGAGCCACAGAGGGATCGTCACCACATAAAGAACCCCTGCCCACAACACCGTACGAATGCGCCAGGAAAAATGGCTGGCCTGCCAGGAGCCCGCTGCATCATCCTTTTTCACCAGGTCGATGATCAGCGCCACCAGCAGAATGCCGATACCGACCTGAGCGCCCGGCACGACAGCTGCCACTGCTACGATCAGGTGCAGCAGGTAGCTGACCCAGCCAATGGTCTTGAGGGACTCGGCCTTTTCGTCCCCCTTGGCCTGAACATCGGTCACGTCGGTCTCATCGCGCATGAAGGGCTCCAGAAAAGGCTTGTTCTCTCTACTCCGAGGCTTCGCGGATCTGCGCCTTGCGCAAGGCCTTTTCTTCCAGTCCGCTGAGGCCTTCGCGGCGCACCAGTTCAGCCACCACGTCGGCAGGTGCCTTGCCATAGTGGGCGAGCGCGATCATGCTGTGGAACCAGAGGTCGGCCACCTCATTGACCAGCTTCTGCACATCGCCGCCATGATCGCAGTCTTTGGCTGCCATCACCGCCTCGGTGGCCTCTTCGCCGACCTTCTTGAGGAAAGCGTCCGGCCCCTTGTGCAGCAGGCGCGCAACATAGCTTTTCTCTGGATCGCCGCCGTTGGCCGGCTTGCGGCTCTCGATGACCGCGGCCAGGCGCGCGAGAGAGTCTGTGTCGGACATGGCACTCATTTGTAGATGGATTGCGGGTCCTTGAGCACCGGATCAACCGGCACCCACTGCCCATTCTGGTGGCTCTGGAAAAAGCAGCTGTGGCGTCCGGTATGGCAGGCAATGCCGGGCTCGTGCCCCAGCTGCGTCACCTTGAGCAGCACCACGTCGTTGTCGCAGTCCAGCCGGATATCGTGCACCGTCTGTACATGCCCCGACTCCTCGCCCTTGAACCAGAGTTTGTTGCGCGAACGGCTGAAGTACACCGCCCGGCCGAGTTCGGCCGTCTTCTGCAGGGCCTCGCGGTTCATCCACGCAAACATCAGGACGTCGCCCGTGGCGGCCTCCTGCGCAATCACTGGCACCAGTCCTTGCGCATCCCATTTGACGGCGTCAAGCCAATCGGCATTCATGTTCACAGCCTCACGGGTATGCAACGCTCGGCCATGCGCTGCTTGGCCTGAGCCACGGTGTACTCACCGTAGTGGAAGATGCTGGCGGCCAGCACCGCGTCCGCCCCGCCCTGCTGCACGCCGTCGGCCAGGTGGTCGAGGTTGCCCACGCCACCGGAGGCAATGACAGGCACACTGACGGCGTCGGCCACCGCACGGGTCAGTTCGAGGTCGAATCCACTCTTGGTGCCATCGCGGTCCATGCTGGTCAGCAGGATTTCACCGGCGCCATACTCAGCCATCTGACGGGCCCAGACCACGGCATCCAGACCGGTGTTCTTGCGGCCACCGTGGCTGTAAACGTCCCAGCCAGCGCCGCGAGCCGCGAGGTCTTCACCCTGACGTCGCTTGGCGTCGATGGCCACCACGATGCATTGCGAGCCGTATTTGTCCGACGCGTCCCGGATCACTTGCGGGTTGGCAATGGCGGCCGAGTTGAAGCTGGTCTTGTCGGCCCCGGCGTTGAGCAGCCGGCGCACATCCTCGACCGTGCGGACACCGCCACCGACCGTCAGCGGAATGAACACCTGTGAAGCGACGTCCTCGATGATGTGCAGGATCAGGTCGCGGCCATCGCTGGTGGCGGTGATGTCCAGAAAGGTCAGTTCGTCGGCGCCCTGCTCGTTGTAACGGGCTGCGATTTCCACCGGGTCACCCGCGTCGCGGAGTTCGACGAAGTTGACGCCTTTGACGACGCGGCCACCGGTCACGTCCAGACAGGGAATGATGCGTTTAGCCAGCATCCGTCATCCGTTCAACTCGTCGGCCAAGGCCTGCGCCGCCTGGAAATCCAGGTCACCGCTGTAGATGGAGCGGCCGCAGATCACGCCCTCGACGCCCTCTTCTTCCACCGCACAAAGCCTGCGGATATCGTCCATGTTCGAGAGGCCACCCGATGCAATCACGGGGATCGTCAGCGCCTGCGCCAGCTTGACGGTGGCCTCGATGTTGATGCCACTGAGCATGCCGTCACGACCGATGTCGGTGTAGATGATGGACTCGACGCCGTAATCCTCGAACTTCTTGCCCAGATCCACCACCTCGTGACCAGTGAGCTTGCTCCAGCCATCGGTCGCGACCTTGCCGTCCTTGGCGTCCAGACCCACGATGATGTGTCCGCCGAAGGCCGTGCAGGCATCCTGAAGGAAGCCGGGGTTCTTGACGGCGGCGGTGCCGATGATGACGTAGCGCAGTCCGGCGTCGAGGTAGCGCTCGATGGTGTCGAGGTCGCGAATGCCGCCGCCCAGCTGGACGTCCACTTCGGCGCCCACCTCCTTGAGGATGGCGCGGATCGCCTGCTCGTTCTTAGGCTTGCCGGCAAAGGCGCCGTTGAGATCCACCAGGTGCACGCGACGGGCACCTTTGTTGACCCAGTTGCGAGCCATGGCCGCCGGGTCTTCACCGAACACGGTGGATTGATCCATGTCGCCCTGTTTGAGGCGAACACACTGGCCGTCTTTGAGATCAATGGCGGGAATCAGCAGCATGGTAAGGCGAGCCTGTCGGCGCTTAGGGGTTCCAGGTCAGGAAGTTGCGATAGAGCGCCAGCCCCTGGTCGGCACTCTTTTCGGGGTGAAACTGGGTGGCAAAAATGTTGTCGCGGGCGATGGCAGCGGCAAAGCGGCCTCCGTAATCCGCTTCACCGACACAGTGTGCCGGGTTGGACGGACGGGCAAAGTAGCTGTGCACGAAGTAGAACCAGGCGCCATCCGGAATGCCCGCCCAGACAGGATGCACGGCAGCGGCCAGCTGGTGAAAAACCTGGTTCCACCCCATCTGGGGCACCTTGTAGCGGCTGCCATCGGGCTGGGTCATGCCCGCCAGGCGGAAACGGACCACCTCGCCGGGCATCAATCCCAAACCATCGGTGGGCCCCTCTTCGCTGCGATCGAGCAACATCTGCATGCCGACACACACACCGAACAAGGGCTTGTGGGCGGCGGCGTGCAGGACGGCCGCCTTCAAGCCGGACGCGTCGAGCTCTCGCATGCAGTCACCCATGTGCCCCTGACCGGGCAGTACCACCCGGTCGGCCTCAAGCACCGCCTGCGGGCTGGCGGTCACGACCACGTCGAAGCCGACGGCGTCGGCCACATGCATCACCGCTTGGGACACCGAGCGCAGGTTCCCGCTGCCGTAGTCCACCACGGCCACTGTCTTGCGTTTCATCAGACTTTCCGGGGGATCAGAGCGAACCTTTGGTGGAGGGGATCACGTCGCCCATGCGCGGATCGCGTTCGAGCGCCATGCGCAGCGCGCGGGCGAAGGCCTTGAACACGGTCTCACACTGATGGTGGGCGTTGACACCCTTGAGATTGTCGATGTGCAGGGTCACGCCAGCATGGTTGGCAAAGCCCTGGAAAAACTCGAAGGTCAGCTGCGTGTCGAACGCGCCAATCATGCCTGCGGTGAAAGGCACGTGCATGTGCAGGCCAGGCCGTCCGGAAAAATCGACCACCACCCTCGACAGCGCCTCGTCCAGCGGCACGTAGGCATGACCGTAGCGACGGATGCCCTTCTTGTCACCGACCGCCTTGGCAAAGGCCTGGCCAATGGTGATGCCCACATCCTCGACCGTGTGGTGACCATCGATGTGGAGGTCACCCTGACACTCGACCGCCAGATCGATCAGGCCATGGCGTGCGATCTGGTCCAGCATGTGGTCGAAAAAACCGATGCCGGTCGCCAGGCGGGCAGCACCGGTTCCGTCCAGATTGACGGACACACGGATCTGCGTCTCGGCGGTTCGACGCTGGACATCGGCCACACGGTCGGTGGCGCAGGCGGCGGGAATGGGGGCGTTCATAGTTGGGATCGCAGGGCGTCGATCGTCTGCACATTTTCGTCAGGGGTTCCGACGGTCAGGCGCAGACAATTGCCGAGCAATGGATGCATTTTAGAAACATTCTTGACCAGCACGCCACGGGCTTTCAGCCCTTCAAAAGCTCGCTGGGCATCCGGCACCCGCACCAGCACCATGTTGGCCTGGCTGGGGAACGGGTGAACGCCCGGCATGGTCGCCAGCGCGGCGATCAGGCGCTCGCGCTCGGATCGGATCGTGGCGGCCTGCTGGGCAAACACTTGAGCATGCTCGAGCGCGAACAGCGCGCACTCGGCGTTGAGCACGCTGACGTTGTAGGGCGGGCGCAGTTTGTCGATCTCGTGCACGAGCCCGCGGGGACCGACCATGTAACCCAGCCTGACACCGGCCAGACCGAACTTGGACAGCGTGCGCATCAGCAGCACGTTGGCGTTGGCGGCCGGATGGGCGCGGATTTCGTCCAGCCAACTGTGGCTGGAGAATGGCTGGTACGCTTCGTCCATGACCACCAAACCGCCATAGGTGGCTGCCTCGGCGATCAGGCGCCGGATAACGTCCGCGTCCCAGAGGTTGGCCGTGGGATTGTTCGGATAGGCCAGGTAGGTGATCGTCGGCTTGTGGGCACGCATGGCGGCCAGCATCGCCGCCTCGTCGAGTTCGAAATCTGGCGTCAGGTCCACGCCGTGGAAGGCCAGGCCTTGCAGCTGCGCGCTCATCGCATACATCACGAAGCCTGGCAAGGGCGCCAGAATGCTGGCGCCCGGCATGTCGCAGCCCATGGCGAGCAGGGAGATCAACTCGTCCGAGCCATTGCCCAGCATCAGGGCGCAAGCCTCGGGCAGGTCAACGTAGCGGGCCAGTGCCTGCTTGAGGTCTTCGATGCGCGCACCCGGGTAGCGGTTGATGGCGACAGCGCCCAGGCGTTCGCCCAAGGCCTTCTGCAGCTCGGGTGGCAGCGAAAACGGGTTCTCCATCGCGTCCAGCTTGACCATGCCGGTGGAGTCCTGGATGGCATAGGCGTGCATAGACTGGATGTCCTGCCGGATGTGCTGCAGCGGATTCGTTGTGGTCATCGCGTTCATTTCACGCCTCGCATCGGGGGAACCTCGTTCAGGCGCAACTCGGCGGCGCGGGCGTGTGCCTGCAGGCCCTCGCCATAGGCCAGCTCGGCAGCAATGACGCCCAACGGCTGGGCGCCGGCCTGGCTGACCTCGATCAGGCTGCTGCGCTTCTGGAAGTCGTACACGCCCAGGGGCGAGCTGAAGCGCGCGGTGCCGCTGGTGGGCAGCACGTGGTTGGGTCCGGCGCAGTAGTCACCCAGACTTTCGCTGGTGTAGGCGCCGAGAAAGATGGCGCCGGCGTGCTTGAGCAGCGGCTCCCAGCGGTGCGGATCGCTGCTGGAGACCTCCAGGTGCTCCGGCGCGATGCGGTTGCTGATGGTGCAGGCTTCTTCCATGTCGCGCGTGTGGATGAGCGCGCCGCGGTCGTTCAGGCTCTTGGCGATGATGGCGGCACGCGGCATGGTGGGCAGCAAGCGATCAATGGCGGCCTGCACCGCGTGGTAGGTAGCGTCGGGGCACAGCAGGATCGACTGCGCCAGCTCGTCATGCTCGGCCTGGCTGAACAGGTCCATCGCCACCCAATCGGCCGGTGTGCTGCCGTCTGCCAGCACCAGGATCTCGCTGGGGCCGGCGATCATGTCGATCCCCACCGTACCGAACACCCGGCGCTTGGCACTGGCCACATAGGCGTTGCCGGGACCAGTGATCTTGTCGACCTTGGGCACCGTGGCTGTGCCATAGGCCAGTGCAGCCACGGCCTGCGCACCGCCGATGGTGAAGGCGCGCGAGACACCGGCGACGTAGGCCGCGGCCAGCACCAGGGGATTCTTTTCGCCACGCGGTGTGGGCACGACCATGATGATTTCGCCCACACCCGCCACATGGGCGGGAATGGCGTTCATCAGGACCGATGACGGATAGGCAGCCTTGCCACCGGGTACATAGATGCCCACGCGATCCAGCGGCGTGACCTTCTGGCCCAGCAGGGTGCCGTCTTCGTCGCGGTAGGTCCAGCTCTCGCCGGAGGCCTTCTTCTGCGCCTCGTGATAGCTGCGAACGCGCCGCGAAGCGGCTTCGAGCGCGCTGCGCTGGGCGGCGGGCAGGCTGTCGAAGGCAGCCTTCAGCTCGGCCTGGGTCAGCTCCAACGCCTTCAGACTGTCGGTATCCAGTCCGTCGAATCGGACGGTGTATTCCAGCACCGCGGCATCGCCACGGGCCTTCACATCGGTCAGGATGTCCGCCACGCGTTGCTCGATCGCATGATCCGTGTCCGCCGACCAGTGCAGCCGCTGGGCGAACTGTGTTTCGAAATCGGCCGAGGCTGTGGACAGGCGAAGGGGCGTGGCGGAGAGGCTCATGACGGTGAAGGGCCTTTCTGGATGGCTTGTGTGAAGGCGTCGAGAATGGGTCGGATGGCAGCCTGCTTGAGCTTGAGGGCCGCCTGGTTGACCACCAGGCGCGAGCTGATGTCCATGATCTGCTCGACTTCGACCAGGTTGTTGGCCTTGAGCGTCTTGCCGGTGGAGACCAGGTCCACGATGGCATCGGCCAGCCCGGTCAGGGGCGCCAGCTCCATGCTGCCGTAGAGTTTGATCAGGTCGACGTGGACGCCCTTGGAGGCAAAGAAATCGCGCGCAATGGTGGTGTATTTGGTGGCCACCTTCAGGCGCGACCCCTGCCGCAGCCGACGCGTAGTCAAAGTCTGCCGGCACCGCGACACTCATGCGGCACTTGGCGATCTGCAGATCCAGCGGCTGATACAGGCCCTGTCCGCCATGCTCGATGAGCGTGTCCTTGCCGGTGACGCCCAGGTCGGCACCGCCGTGCTCCACGTAGGTCGGCACGTCCGTGGCCCGTACCAGAACCACGCGAACGTTCGGCTGATTGGTGGGGAGAATGAGCTTGCGCGACTTCTCCGGATCTTCAAGCACTTCGATGCCGGCTGCAGCAAGCAGCGGCAGGGTTTCGTCAAAAATTCGCCCTTTGGACAGGGCCAGGGTGATCGTGGGCATGTGGCTCACCTGATGCGTTCGATGTCCGCGCCGATGGCACGCAGCTTGGTTTCCATCTGGTCGTAACCGCGGTCAAGATGGTAGATCCGGTCCACAATCGTTTCGCCGTCAGCCACGAGCCCGGCAATCACCAGACTGGCCGACGCGCGCAGGTCCGTGGCCATCACCGTCGCGCCGGACAGGCGCTCCACGCCTTCCACGACCGCGACCTTGCCGTCGATCTGGATGCGAGCGCCCAGGCGCATGAGTTCACTCACGTGCATGAAACGGTTCTCGAAAATCGTCTCGGTGACCGTGCTGGTTCCTTGGGCGATGCAGTTCAATGCCATGAACTGGGCCTGCATGTCGGTCGGGAAGCCGGGGTACTCGGTGGTGCGGAAGCTCTGTGCCTTGAGGCGACCTTCGCTGCGGACGCGAATGAAACCTTCTCCCGCTTCGATGACAGCGCCGGCCTCACGCAGCTTGTCAATGACCGCTTCGAGGTGGTCAGCGCGCCCGTGCCGCAACACGACCTCTCCACCAGTTGCGGCGACGGCGCAGAGGAAGGTTCCCGCCTCGATCCGGTCGGCAACCACCTGGTGGCGACAACCATGCAGGCGTTCGACGCCCTGGACATGGATACGGCTGGTGCCATGGCCTTCGATCTTCGCCCCCATGGCGATCAGCATCTCGGCCAGATCCGGGATCTCGGGCTCCTGGGCGGCGTTTTCCAGCACCGTCTCGCCATCCGCCAGCGCAGCGGCCATCAGGAAGTTCTCGGTACCGGTCACCGTCACCATGTCGGTGGCGATGCGCGCGCCCTTGAGTCGGCTGCGACCCGACGGCAGACGGGCCACCATGTAGCCATGCTCCACCACGATGTCGGCACCCATGGCCTGCAAGCCCTTGATGTGCTGATCCACGGGCCTGGCGCCGATGGCGCACCCCCCCGGCAGCGACACCCTGGCGTGTCCGAAACGGGCCAGCAAGGGACCGAGCACCAGCACGGAGGCACGCATGGTCTTGACCAGTTCGTACGGTGCTTCCGGGGTGATCGGTCCGCCAGCGTGGAAATCCATACCCCCACGCTCGCCATGGGTCGCTGTGCGCACACCCATGTGGTCGAGCAAGGACCTCATCGTGGCGATGTCCCGCAGGCGCGGCACATTCGTCAAGGTGACGGGCTCATCGGTCAGCAGGGTGGCACAGAGTTCGGGCAAGGCCGCATTCTTGGCCCCGGAAATCTCCACCTCACCGTGCAGGGTCCGCCCCCCCGTGATGCGCAGTTTGTCCATGGTCTTGCTCTCAGCCTCGGGCAGCCCATTCGGCTGGCGTGAAGGTTTTCATCGACAGCGCGTGCACCTCATCATTGTGGATACGCTGTCCCAGGGTGGCATAGACCTTCTGGTGGCGCGCGATCGACCGCATGCCCTCGAAAGCCGGCGATACGACGACGGCGGCCCAGTGGCGGCCATCACCGGTGACCTCTATGTGTTCGCAAGGCAGACCCTCGCGGATGATGGACTCGATCTGGTCAGCAGTCATGGGAAGGAAGAGAAATGGGCGTCAGTGACGGATCTTGTAGCCGGTGCGAAGCAGGTGCAACGCCAGAAAAGCCACCACGGCAAGCGCAGCGCTGACGATCCCCAGACTCAGCCAGGGTGACACGTCGCTGACGCCGAAGAAGCCGTACCGGAACCCGTCGATCATGTAGAAGAACGGGTTGAGATGGCTGACAGTCTGCCAGAACGCCGGCAGCGAATGGATCGAATAGAACACCCCGGACAGGAACGTCATGGGCATGATGATGAAATTCTGGAACGCCGCCATCTGGTCGAACTTTTCGGCCCACAGCCCGGCGATCAGACCCAGCGTTCCGAGCAGCGCCGCGCCCAGGAACGCAAACACCAGCACCCAGAGCGGCGCCAGTATGGGCGGCTGCGCGTACCACCAGGTCAGCAGCATCACCCCAAGGCCGACGGCCAGACCACGCACCACCGACGATCCCACGTAGGCCACGAACCAGGCCCGGTGAGACAGGGGGGTGAGCATCAGGAACACAAGGTTGCCCATGATCTTGCTCTGGATGAGCGAGGAACTGCTGTTGGCAAAGGCATTCTGAAGCACGCTCATCATCACCAGGCCCGGCAACAGGAAGGCGGTGTAGTTCACCTGACCGTAGACCTTCTCGCTGTCCTCGAGCACATGGCCGAAGATCATCATGTAGAGGATGGCCGTGATCACCGGCGCCGCCACGGTCTGGAAGCCCACCTTCCAGAACCGAAGGACCTCTTTGTAGAACAGGGTCTGCCAGCCGTTCACGAACGCGCCTCCGCTTGGGCAGCCTGTGCAGCGCCCCCCATCACATCGATGAAGACATCCTCCAGATCGGGTTTGCGGATCTCGATGTCTTCGGCCACCACACCGCTTTCACGGACCCGAGCGAGCAGTTGCTCCACCTCCAAGGCGCTGTGCGCCGGCAACTGAACCACCCGGCCGGTGACACGGGCGTGTACCAGCAGATCATCGGGCAGGGACTGGTCCGTCTTGAAGCGCAGCACATTGGATGAGGCGCGTCGAAGGAGCTCGGAGGTTTTCTCCAGCGCCACCACCCTGCCCTGCTTGAGCATGGCAATACGGCCGCACAGCGCCTCGGCTTCTTCCAGGTAATGGGTGGTGAGCAGCACGGTGCTGCCCTCGCGATTGAGGCGGGACACAAACTGCCAGAGCGTCTGTCGCAACTCGACGTCCACGCCGGCCGTGGGTTCATCCAGCACGATCACGGGTGGACGGTGGACCAGCGCCTGCGCCACCAGCACACGCCGCTTCATGCCACCCGAGAGCTGGCGCATGTTCGCCTGGGCCTTGTCGGCCAGACCCAAGCCTTCCAGAAGCTCATCGATCCAGGCATCGTTGTGGCGGATGCCGAAGTAGCCCGACTGAAGCCTGAGCGTCTCTCGGACATTGAAAAAGGGATCGAACACGAGTTCCTGTGGCACCACGCCCAACTGACGGCGCGCAGACGGGTAGTCAGCCTGCACATCATGCCCGTTGACGGTCACCTTGCCGCCGCTGGGCTGGGTGAGACCTGCCAGAATGCTGATCAGCGTGGTCTTGCCGGCGCCATTGGGGCCCAGCAGACCGAAGAACTCCCCAGGTTCGATATCGAACGAAACGCCATCCAGCGCCTTGAAGGTGCCGCGTGCGCTCTGGTAAGTCTTGGATACGTTTTGGAAAGATACGGCGGGCATCGCGCGGGCGGTCCGAACCGGCGGCATGCGAGCCGCCTCAGGCTGAGGAACCTGGCATTTTAGGCCAAGGGGAGGGTCCGGACAGCCGGGCTGTAGAAAGACCCGGCCTATGACATCAGGCCGCGGTGGCCGAAGGAATGTCGAGCAGGGTGTCGACCCCGTAGAGACGAACCAGCGACGTCAGGCGCTCCGGCCAGTTCACGATACCGAGTTCGCGCCCTCGAAGAAGCTGGTGGCGGCGCAACTCCAGCAGGACAGCCACCGCCGAGGTGTCGAAATCATGCAGAGCCGCTGCATCGAGGACGACCACGGCATCCTCGGTCGCTGACAGCGCAGACTGGAGCTCTGTCAGCACCGAAGACGCCCGTTCGATGGTCAGCCGCGAAGGCAACGCCAGGCGAGGAAGCAACTGCTCGTTCACAGCGGGCTCAACCTGCCTTGGGAGAAGCACCAGCCTTGTTTCGCTGGGCCAACGACTGGATCAGGCCATCAATGCCTTTGGCAGAGATTTCCTGGGCAAACTGCGAACGGTAGGTTTCCACCAACCAGACGCCCAGCACATTCAGGTCATAGATCTTCCAGCCCTGCTCGGTCTTCTCCAGGCGGTAATCCAGCTGGATCGGCTCTCCCTTGCCGCGCACCTCGCTGCGGACCACAACTTCCTTGTCTTCCGGGCGGGCACGCATCGGACGGAAGCTCAGGGTCTGATCCTTCACTTCACCGAGAGCGCCCGAATAGGTGCGCACCAGCAAGGTCTTGAATTCGTCCTGCAGGGCCTTCTGCTGCTCCGGCGTGGCCTGGCGCCAGTACCGACCCACGGCAGACGAGGTCATGCGGGTGAAGTTCACATTGGGCATGATCTTGCTGTCGACCAGCGCCACGATGCGGTTGGTGTCCCCCGCCTGAATGGCGGGGTCGGCCTTGATCGCGGCAAGCACTTCATTCGAAATCCGTTTGACCAGTTCGTCCGGTGCCTCCTGGGCAGCCTGCACGGACGTGGTCGAAATCGTCGAGACGGCCATCACGGCAGCCACCATCCATTGGCGTCTTTTCATCATGGTGTTGTTTTCCTTTCCGGGCCAGTGCCCTGTCCACAGGTTTACCAGAGGCGCCCATCATGGAACACCTGCATGTCGGCAAAACCCCTATTTGTCAGTATCTGTATCGCGCTGGATCCCAATGCCGTTGCCCATCTGCTCCTGGGCATGCTCGATCTGGCTGTCGCGACGCTGGAGGTAGACATCCCGTGTGAAGCTGTACTTGTCCAAGGCAACCCCTTCGAGCATGGAAGTGGCTCTCAGGAGGTTGGTGCGTGTGTCCACAAGCCTGAGCACATACAAGCCGTTGCGTGTCGGAATGTGCTCCAGCTGCTGGACCAGATCTCCTCGAGACTCGATGCTCGTGCCTGCGACGTCACGGATGGTCGAGGGGCCCATGAACGGGAGCACCAGGTAGGGGCCGGCCGGGACACCCCAGCGACCCAGGGTCAGGCCAAAGTCGAGTTTGGTCCGCTCGATACCCATCTCGGAGGCGATGTCGAACAGCCCACCCAGACCGAAAACGGTATTGACGCTGACGCGCAGCCAGTTTTCAGCCGCTTCACGCGGACGAAGCTGAAGCACCGCATTGGCCGTCGACCACACATCACCCAGGTTGCCGAAGAAATTGCTCACACCGGTTCGCACCGGATCTGGCGTCACATCCCGGTAGGCAATCGCCACCGGCTTGACGACCGCTTCGTCCACCACCTCGTTGAAACGGTACACATCCCGGTTGAAGGTCTCGAACGGATCCTGTGGATGGGCATCCGGGCGGGTCGCACAGCCCACCGATACCGCCACCACCACGGAAAGCAGCGCCCACCGGGTCATCCGCTGAAGCATGGAAGAAAACGTTGAGGACATGACACAAGAATCCGAAGGATGGCAGGCCGTCATTCGCCCTGGCTTGAACCGCTGTCCGCCGCCCGGTTGAACAGGAACTGACCGATGAGGTTCTCCAGCACGACGGCCGACTGGGTCTGTGTGATCACATCGCCCGCCGAAAGGTTCTCCACGGCGCCACCCGGCTCGATACCGACATACTGGTCGCCCAGCAGACCCGAGGTCAGGATCTTGGCCGACGAATCCTTGGGAAACGCCATCGCTTTGCTGATTTCCAGCGTCACCAGACCCTGAAAGGTCTGGGGATCCAGGGTCACACCCGTCACGCGCCCGACATTCACGCCGGCCGAACGAACGGCAGCCCTGGCCTTGAGGCCGCCGACGTTGTCGAACCGGGCCTGCACCACATAGGTGTCACCACTGGTCGTGAAACTGGCCAGGTTGGCCGCCTTGAGCGCAAGAAACAGCAGTGCCGCAGCCCCCAGGAGGACAAACAGGCCGACGAGGATTTCGGTGGTTCGCTTGTTCATGAATGATTACCTTGTCAGGGGGTGGAGAACATCAGTGCCGTCAGGATGAAGTCCATCGCAAGCACCCCCAGCGAAGAGGTCACCACGGTTCTTGTGGTGGCATAGGCGACGCCCTCGGGGGTCGCTTCGGTTTCATAGCCCTGATAGAGCGCCACCGCGGTGCAGATGACGCCAAAGACCATGCTCTTGACCACGCCGTTGCCCACGTCCCGCCAGACGTCAACGCCGTTTTGCTGGATCGCCCAGAAGTTGCCCGCATCGATGCCGATCAGACCCACGGCCACCAACCAGGCACCCAGAATGCCGATGGCCGAAAAGAGCGCCGCGAGCAAGGGCATCGAGATGACACCGGCCAGGAAACGCGGCGCCAGCACCCGTTTGCGCGGATCAATCGCCATCAGTTCCATGGCCGAGATTTGTTCACCAGCCTTCATCAGACCGATTTCGGCCGTCAGCGAGGTGCCGGCCCGACCCGCAAACAACAGCGCCGTGACCACCGGGCCCAGTTCGCGCACCAGGGAGAGGTTGACCACCAATCCCAGCGATTCGGCTGCACCAAAGTTCGTCAGCGTGTTGTACAGCTGCAATGCCAGCACGAAACCCACCGCCAACCCCGATGCCAGGATGATGATGAGGGACCGGTTGCCGATGGCATGAACCTGCTTGACCACCAGACCGAAGCGCCCCAGGGCCGACGGCACAGCCTTGAGAAGCTCAAGGAAAAAAATGGCGCCATGTCCCCAGGACGCGAGCACATCCAGGGCCCTGCGCCCCAGCCATTGAAGGAAATTCACCGGACCACCTCCAGGCCGAAATCGGCTGCCACGGGGGGCGCCGGATAGTGGAACTTAACCGGACCATCGGGTTCGCCGCGCACGAACTGACGAACCTCGGGATCTGTGCTGTCCATCAGCTCAGCGGGGGTACCTTGAGCGACCAGGCGACCACCCGCGGCCATCAGCACCACCCAGTCGCTGATGGCCATGCACTGCGGCACATCATGAGAAATCAGCAGCGTGGTGGCACCCGTGACATCGGTCAGGGTGCGGATCAGCTTGGCCGCCACCCCCATGGACACCAAATCGAGGCCGGCGAAGGGCTCGTCGTACATGATCAGTTCCGGGTCAAGGGCGATGGCACGGGCCAGCGCCACCCGACGACCCATGCCACCGGACACTTCACTGATCTTCAGCCCCGCGGCTCCGCGAAGCCCGACCGCGTTGAGCTTCATCAGGACGATGTCCTTGATGAGCGCCTCTGGCAGGTCCGTCATCTCGCGCAAGGGAAAAGCCACGTTGTCGAACACCGACAGGTCGGTGAACAGCGCCCCGAACTGGAACAGCATGCCCAAGCGGCGGCGCAAGCGGAACAGCTGTGCCTTGTCACGCGTGTTGATGACCTCGCCGTCGAACACCACCCGACCGCTGTTGGCGGGATGCACGCCACCAATCAGCCGCAGCAGAGTGGTCTTGCCACAGCCCGAGCCCCCCAGGACGGCCGTCACCTTGCCCCTTGCAAACTGCAGGGACAGGTCGTTGAGGATGGTGCGTCGGCTGTCGTAGCCGAACGTCACGTGGTCGATCTCGATAAAGGGTGATGAGGTCATGCCAGGCGGCGGGATCCCGGGGAAACCCGGATTGTCGCATGGTCATGAAAAGCCCCTCGAAACCACGGACTCAAAAAA
>Ga0255302_1000020_pt1 | contig 16411 bp, 19 predicted proteins | sample MistaT_20_FD_183715 | JGI IMG/M metagenome (GOLD analysis project Ga0255302, IMG submission 183715) | Metatranscriptome of freshwater microbial communities from Mississippi River, Louisiana, United States - Miss_Miss_RepB_8d (Metagenome... | ecosystem: Environmental > Aquatic > Freshwater >...
GGCTAGAGCATGTGTTTTGCATACACAAGGTTATCGGTTCGATCCCGATTATCTCCAGTATTTATAATTTATGGACAAACAATTTTTGGAGAGATGACTGAGTGGTCTAAGGTGCTGGTCTGCTAAATCAGTGTTTCTGTAGAAACCGTGGGTTCGAATCCCATTCTTTCCGTAGAATAAGAATCGAAAATGACAGAATTACAAAATGTACATGAGGTCAAAAATTTGACCATGAACTTTGGTCCTCAACATCCTGCTGCACACGGTGTTCTACGCCTTGTTTTAGAAATGGATGGTGAGGTTGTTCAACGAGCAGATCCACATATTGGTTTATTACATCGTGGTACCGAAAAACTACTCGAATATAAAACTTATACTCAAGGTCTTCCTTATATGGATCGTTTAGATTATTGTTCTATGATGAACAATGAACATGCCTATTCTTTAGCTGTTGAAAAGCTTTTGGGTATTCAAGTACCTCGACGCGCTCAATTTATTCGCGTTATGTATAGTGAAATTACTCGTATCATGAATCACCTTTTAGCCTTGACTTGTCATGCTGGTGATGTAGGTGCTTTAACTCCTATGTTATGGGGTTTTGAAGAACGAGAAAAATTAATTGAATTTTATGAACGTGTTTCAGGCTCACGTATGCACGCTGCTTATATTCGACCTGGTGGTGTCGCTTTAGATCTACCTATCGGATTATGTGATGATATTCACGAATTTTGTGATCAATATTCTTCTCGTATCGACGAAATTGAAGAATTATTAACAAATAATCGTATTTGGAAACAACGTCTTGTTGATGTTGGTATTGTTACTGCAGAGCAAGCAAAAGCTTGGGGATTTAGTGGTGTAATGTTGCGTGGTTCTGGTGTAGATTGGGATCTCCGTAAATCACAACCCTATGAAATCTATGATGAACTACAATTTGATGTACCAGTAGGTACTAAGGGTGATTGTTATGATCGTTATAATTGTCGCGTTGAGGAAATGCGTCAAAGTCTACGCATCATTCAACAATGTTTAAATAAAATGCCTTCTGGTCCTGTTCGTGTCGACGATCATAAGATTACTCCTCCTTCACGCATGCAAATGAAGGATTCTATGGAAGCTCTTATCCATCACTTTAAACTTTATACTGAAGGATATCATGTCCCTGTAGGTGAAGTTTACGCTGCTGTAGAAGCTCCTAAAGGTGAGTTTGGTGTATTTATTTCATCCGATGGTTCAAATCGTCCATATCGTGTGAAATTACGAGCTCCTGGGTACTATCACTTACAAGGATTGGACTTTATTGCCAAAGGCCATTTACTTGCAGATGTTGTTACAATTATCGGTACACTTGATATTGTTTTTGGTGAAGTCGATCGATAATGATTTTTTCTTGCGGCGAAAGAAAACCTTATATACGAATTATTATTAAAATTAACATGGTATCATTTGGACTAGGTCTCGGTTTACTATTGAGCGTATTCCTTTTTTCAAAAGAAGTAATCGTTATTAATGAAAAAACACTCGTTGCTTTTTCTTTCGTAACTTTTATGTATTTCGTAATGTCAAAATACAGCAATGAGTTTGCTGCTGGTCTTGACGAAAAAGGTAATACATTACAAGAAGAGTACGATCGCTCTAAAACGTTAGAGAAAGAGTACGTACAAAAACTAATTTCTTTTCATGAAACTCAATCTCACATTGCATCAGAAATGTCAGCTTTTGCTTCTAGCTTTGATGCTTCATTTAACGAATTGTTAGCAACTCGTGAAGCTGCTTATACTCAAATGTTACATGATGCTATCGAATTAAAGTTATCTCGTTTACACGAAGTTGAAAAACGATCTTTATCGATCTTTCAAGAACTACTTGTTGATGGTATGACAGAGACATTACACTACATTGCTGAAGAAGAAGATTCAGAAGAATCAGATTTAGATCAATTAGAAATGATCTTAGATTCACCTTCAGAAATGACAGATTATGAAGTTGTAGAGAATCCAGGTGGTTACGAAGGTCCAGATGCTGTTTGGAATGCAGAATATGATGCTTCCGAAGATATTGAATATGAATTATTAGGTGATGCCTCTTCTTTATCAGCAGATGTATTTGCAGACCCAAATTCTGTAGTTGAATTATATCGTGAAAACGATTTCCTTGAATAATTGTGGTTATGTTTATTTGTTTTTTAAAACAAATAAACATACGTGTAGGCGATTGTAACTCAGTCGGTTAGAGTGTCAGATTGTGATTCTGAAAGTCGTGGGTTCAAATCCCGCCAACCGCCCTTAAGTAAAGAAACATAAAATGATTTTAAACAAAAATACAGAAACCTTCTTCTTAATGGAAATGTTTCGCGGAATGTTTGTTGCGTTACAATACTTTTTCCGACCAAAAATTACGTTAAACTATCCCTTTGAAAAGGGACCTTTAAGTCCTCGTTTCCGCGGAGAGCATGCTCTACGTCGTTATCCTACTGGTGAAGAACGTTGTATTGCTTGTAAGTTATGTGAAGCTATTTGCCCTGCACAAGCCATCACAATCGAAGCGGAGCCACGAGAAGACGGAAGTCGTCGTACAACTCGATACGACATTGATATGACAAAATGTATTTTTTGCGGTTTCTGTCAAGAAGCTTGTCCTGTTGATGCTATCGTAGAAGGCCCTAATTTTGAATATGCAACAGAAACGCATGAAGAGTTACTTTACAATAAAGAGAAGTTGTTACAAAATGGTGATCGCTGGGAAACTGAGATTGCGTTAAACATTCATACAGAATCTCTTTATCGATAATTAAAATAAGGTGAAAAACAATGTTGCATGAAATTCTATTTTACACTTTTGGTGTTTTTGCATTAACAACTGGTTTTTTTGTTGTTGTTGAAAAAAACCCAATCCACGCTGTATTCTTTCTTGTACTCTGCTTTGTAAATGCTTCCGGTATGCTCCTCATGGTAGGTGCAGAATTCTTGGCTTTTATGTTCCTTGTCGTTTATGTTGGAGCAATCGCAGTGTTGTTCTTATTCGTCGTTATGATGCTGAACATTGCAACAGAGGAAGCCCGCAGTGAATATTTTGGGATGTTCTTTGTCATTGGTATTATTTTAGCATGTGAATTTATCTTCTTAGTACCAAATATGAATCCTATCCCTCATTCACTCGAACTTCCTGAATATATTGACTGGTCTGTAGTTACACAACCTGTTACAAATATGGAAATGTTTGGTGACTTCTTATTTACGCATGGGTTTCCTTACTTTATCCTTTCAGGATTTATTTTATTTGTATCCATGATTGGTGCTATCGTACTCACGCTTCACCGTCAAGAGTACAGTAAACGTCAAGACATTTATACTCAAGTTTCTCGTTCCGTTATGATTCGCGCACGCGAATTATAATCCTTAATAGCTCAGGGGTAGAGCGGTTGACTGTTAATCAATAGGTCGTTGGTTCAAATCCAACTTGGGGAGAAATAAAAAGAACACAATATGAAAATCTATTGCGACTATCCAACACCATGGCAAGCCACTTTCCAAGACCCGGCAACGCCTTACATGGAAGGTCTAATTAACCTTCATCACGATATTATGTTTATTCTTTTCATCTTGTCAGGATTAGTATTTTGGATGTTATTCAAAACATTATATGCTTTTGATCACACGAAAAATCCTGTTCCTTCTAAAGTTGTACATGCATCCACTTTAGAAATTGTATGGACAATTTTACCTTCTTTAGTACTTGTGGTTATTGCATTACCTTCTTTTACACTCTTATATTCTTTAGAAGAAACAGCAGATCCAGCAATTACATTGAAAGCTATCGGACGTCAATGGTACTGGACGTATGAGTATACTGACTACGAAAATGCAGCTGGAGAACCTATTACATTCGATAGCTACATGGTACCTCAAGATGAATTAGAACCCGGACAACTACGTCTTTTAGAAACAGACAATCATGTAGTATTACCCGCGAATACTCATATTCGTGTTCTCGTAACAGGGGCTGATGTAATTCATAACTGGGCCATCCCTTCTTTAGCTATGAAAATTGATTGTGTACCTGGGAAATTAAACCAAGTATCTTTATTTATTAACCGAGAAGGTACATTTTATGGACAATGTAGCGAACTATGTGGAGTAAATCATGGATTTATGCCTATTGTAGTAGAAGCAGTTTCCCTAGATAAATACTTAGCTTGGGTAGCTGAGAAATTAGCGTAAACATATGCAAATTGGTTGGTTACAGATCATTGTAATTGGCGTAGTGGTCTTGTTATTATTTGGTAAGTTACCTAATATTATTCAAGACCTAAAGTCGGCCTATTTAGAAGTATCTAAGAAAAAAGAAGAAAAAGAGAAATAAAATGTCAGGAAAATACATTGCACGACACCCTTATCATTTAGTAGATGCAAGCCCATGGCCATTTTACGCTTCCATCTGTGCTTTTGGTGCAACTTTTGGGGGAGTGTGTTACATGCATGATTATGCAAATGGTGGTGTTTTATTAACATTATCAGGACTTTTACTAGTCGCTGTAGCTTATCGCTGGTGGTCTGATGTAGTACGCGAAGGTACGTATCAAGGATTACATACAAACGCAGTACAAACAGGATTACGTTATGGTATGTTATTATTTATTGTGTCAGAGGTTATGTTCTTTTTAGCATTCTTCTGGGCGTTTTTTCATTCTAGCGTATTACCATCCATTGAAATCGGAGGTGTATGGCCGCCAGCTGGAATTGACGTATTAAACGCGTTTGATGTTCCATTAGTTAACACAGTTGTGTTATTAACGTCAGGAGCTACATGTACTTGGGCACATCATTCCATTGTTGCTGGTGATAAGAACGGTTCCGTAAATGGATTGTTACTCACTGTAGCTTTAGGTGTATTTTTCACTGCCTTACAAGGTATGGAATATATGGATGCGTCATTTACTATCGCTGACGGTGTCTACGGTTCAACATTCTTCTTAGCTACAGGATTCCATGGATTCCATGTATTAATTGGAACAACTTTTTTACTTGTATGTTTATTCCGACAACTAAAAAACCATTTCTCTACAAGTCATCATTTCGGTTTCGAAGCAGCAGCCTGGTATTGGCACTTTGTAGATGTTGTTTGGTTATTTTTATTTGTTTCCATTTATTGGTGGGGTGGTAACTAAACAAATCATTGTTATTATGTTGTTTTTTTTATAATACAACATAATAACAATAATAGTCTGTATATAGTTTTGTCATTATAGAAAAAACTATTTACAGATAACGTAATAAAAAAATAAAAAAAGAAATGCAAGTATTTGTAAATGGACAGAGTCATACTGTTCCTAAAGGTTTAACTGTATTACAAGCGTGTGAACTAGCCGGCGTATTAGTTCCTCGTTTTTGTTATCATGATCGTTTGTCGATTGCAGGGAATTGCCGTATGTGTTTAGTAGAGATTGAAAAAGACCGAAAGTTGCAACCTTCATGTGCTTATCCAGCAACAGATGGTATGCGTATTTGGACAGAAACACCTGCAGTACGTAAAGGTCGTGAAGGTGTTTTAGAACATCTTTTAATTCATCATCCTTTAGATTGTCCTATTTGTGATCAAGGTGGAGAATGTGATCTTCAAGATCAAGCCATGGTTTACGGTGGGGATCGTGGGCGTTATAAAGAATACAAACGAGCTGTAGAAGATAAAGACAGTGGTCCACTAATTAGTATGATCATGACACGTTGTATTCATTGTACACGTTGTGTACGTTTTGGTTCAGAGATCGCAGGTACTGGCGAACTCGGTACTACAGGTCGTGGTACGAATCTTGAAATTGGTTTTTACGTTCGAGAAAAATTATTTGCTTCTGAACTTTCAGGTAATGTCATTGATTTGTGCCCTGTAGGTGCATTAACTTCTAAGCCTTATGCTTTTATGGCACGTCCTTGGGAATTAGAAACAACCGAATCCATTGATTTGACAGATGGTCTTGGTTCTAATGTAAAGATGGATTCCCGCTTCGGAGTTCCTATGCGTATTACTCCTAGACTAAACGAAGAGATCAACGAAGAATGGATTTCAGACAAAGCTCGCTTCTGTTATGAAGGGATTACAAATAAACGTACATTTATGTCACCCGAAGAAACTGCATCCCTTATCCATACAATGCATAAGTCATTTTCCCTTGAAAGTAAAGCCGCTATTGTATCGGGTACTGTTTCACAAGAAACTGCAGGTCCTATCTCTGATTTTTTCGAAAATGTAAGTCTTGAAGCTCCAAATTCTGAGAAAAGAAAATGGAAAAATGTTTTATTCCCTATCGATTTTTCGAGTACATTCCGATGTAATACTCCAATCGAACAGTGGGAATCAAAAGATATCGATTTTATTCTTTTTGTTGGAGTTAATCCTCGTTTTGAAGCTGCATTGTTGAATGCTAGAATCCGTAAACGATTGAAAAAAGGGCCTTGCACAGTGGTTTCATTCGGTGCTCCTATTTCTACGACATATCCTGTTATTTCGGCAGGAACTTCAGCTCATTCTTTTATGAACTTTGTAGAAGGTCGCTCACCTTATTGTAAGGATTTTAGAAATGCAAAACATCCAGTTGTACTTGTAGGTCCTTCTGTATTCCTTCGTTGTGATGGTGAAGCATTTTTCTCTATGTTCCAAACATTGATTGCGAATGTTCCAAATTTAGTAACTCCTGAGTGGAATGGTTACAACTATTTACAACCTTATGCGAATGGTTATGGAATTATGGATCAAGGTGTATCTCAAATGGGTCCTGTTGACAACGTACAATTTAAAGTAATGGTACAAACATCACAAGCTACTTCTAAAGTTCCTACGATGTATATCGCGTCCCATGTGGAACCTACTGTTTCCGATAATACTCTTGTTGTTCCTTGTGCATTGCCTGCAGAAACAGGAGGTACTTATGTTAATACAGAAGGCCGCGCACAGTATGCTCGTAAGGCAGTAACAAATCAGCGTCGTGTTTTCCACGATAAGGCTATTGTAAATTCTGTTATGCAATTGAACGGATGTACGGCCCTTGAAAAGAAATATCCTCTAGGGATCCTTCCTACTGCCGAGTTAAACGTGAAACTAAAACATTTTTGGTTTCCTAAATATAGAAAGACGTTTGTACACAACACACCTCTTCGTACGTGGGTAGATGATTTCTATAGAACAGATCCTGTTACAAAAAATTCACCTTCTTTAGCTAAAGTTTCAAAAGCGTACAAAAAAGGAATTTTTGGTTTTAAAAAATAAGAAAACATACTATGTATCAGATTGCTGCTTGGTTAGCAGAATATTTAGCCGTGGTATTGCCTTTGTTAATTGCAGTAGCTTATTTAACGTTACTCGAACGTAAGGCTATGGCAAGTATGCATCAACGACGTGGTCCTAACACTGTAGGACCATTCGGTCTATTGCAGCCACTCGCGGATGGTTTTAAATTGCTTGTTAAAGAAAATATTTATCCGTCAAGTGCGAACACATTCTTGTTCTTTATCGCACCTGTACTTACGTTTTTTTTTGCCTTAGGTTCTTGGGCAGTTATTCCTTTTGGTGAAGGTATGGTTTTTGCCGATTTAAATATCGGAATCTTATATCTCTTTGCATTATCTTCGCTAGGAGTTTATGGTATTATTACTGCAGGTTGGTCAAGTAACTCTCAATACGCTTTCTTAGGAGCGTTACGTTCTGCGGCTCAAATGGTTTCTTACGAGGTTTCTCTCGGTCTTGTGTTATTAGGTGTTCTTGTATGTACAGGAACATTGAACCTAACAAAAATCGTGTTGCAACAAAAATCCGTTTGGTTTGTATTCCCATTATTTCCTTTGTTTCTAATGTTTTTTATTTCTGCATTAGCAGAAACAAATCGTGCCCCTTTCGATTTACCAGAAGCAGAAGCTGAACTCGTATCCGGTTATAACACAGAATACGCAGCTATGGGGTTTGCATTATTCTTCCTAGGAGAATATGCCAACATGATTCTTATGTGTGCATCAGCTACAATTCTCTTTTTAGGGGGTTGGTTACCTTTGTTTGACTTCGCACCTTTCACCTGGATTCCTGGTGTTATTTGGTTTGGCCTCAAAGTAAGTTTTTTACTATTTGTATTTATTTGGGTTCGTGCCGCATTCCCACGATATCGTTACGACCAATTAATGCGTTTAGGATGGAAAGTATTCTTACCACTTTCTTTTGCATTTGTGTTATGGATTGCTGGTCTATTATTAGCCACAAATGGATTAATTTATTAATAAAAAACATGAGAAAAGAGTTATCCCCTCATTTGACTATCTATTCTACTCAAATTAGTTCTTGTCTTTCGATTTTTCATCGAATGACAGGTACAATTTTGGCAGGATCTGTTTTAGTCATGGTTCCCGCAATTTTGGCATATACGTTCTATGCTAATGATATCACAATTTCTTACGAAATCTTCTACCCTATCTTATTTTTACTCATGGGTGCTTTAAGCTACCATGCTTCAAATGGTATCCGTCATTTCATCTGGGATACTGGTGCTTATGTTTCTACAGAAGGTGTAAAAAAAACAGCTTTGTTATTAGCAATTTTAGCTTTGTTCTTTTTTTTATCTTTATTTTTTGCCATGAATTAAAAAGAAAAAACTATGTCACATTGGATTGTTCAACGCGTTTCTTCCATCGCTTTGCTCGTTTTGATTCCATTTACAATTTTTGTTGATTTCCGATTTTATCTTCTACTTGCTGCTTGTATTGCAGTACATGTACATCACGGGTTTGATAGTATCTTCCTCGATTATGTTCATAATGAACGAACAAAACATGCTCTTTCCACATTAGTTACTTTTGCATTGTTTGCTTCTTTCTTATTTATTGGTGTCATTTTGATCTAGCAAAATAAAAATATAGACGCACATGAATATGCATGAATGGTTACTAATCTCAGCACCTTTATTTGGTTTTGGATTAGTAGGTATTGGTTTAAACCGTAAAAACGTAGTTGTGTTACTATTAAGTATTGAACTAATGCTTTTAGCTTTAAACTTAAATTGGATTGGTTTTTCTATCGCAATGGACGATAGTTATGGTCAATTTTTTGCATTATTTGTTATTACAGTTGCCGCGGCAGAATCAGCCATTGGACTCGGTCTTTTAGTTGTTTATTATCGCGTACGTGGTACAATTGCAATGGATTGGTTAAATGTATTAAAAGGATAGAACAAAAATGTATTTGAGCATTGTAGCACTTCCTTTGATGGGTGCAATTACAGCTGGACTTTTTGGTCGTTTTATTGGACCCAAAGGTGCTGGTTTTATTACAACAGGGTGTGTAGCTTTAGCTGCTTTATTTTCCATTACTACAGTATACGAGGTTGGTCTTTCAGGAAGTCCCGTGTATGTAACTGTAGCTCCTTGGATTCATTCAGAGTGGCTAGACGCATCATGGGGATTCTTATTTGATAGTTTAACAACGAGTATGTTAGTTATTGTAACAGGAATCTCTGCGTTAGTTCATTGCTATGCAACTGGATATATGTCACATGATCCACATATTCCTCGCTTCATGGCATATTTATCCTTGTTTACATTCTTCATGCTTATGCTTATCACTGCCGAAAACTTTGTACAAATGTTTCTCGGATGGGAAGGTGTAGGTCTATGTTCTTATTTATTAATTAACTTTTGGTATACTCGTATTCAAGCAAATAAAGCCGCAATGAAAGCCATGATTGTAAACCGTGTAGGTGACTTTGGCTTTGCTCTCGGTATTTTTGGATTTTTTGCAACATTTCATACTGTTGAATTCTCAACGTTGTTTGCACAAGTACCTGCCTATGTTTCGGTACATGGTGATGCTTGGATCACAGTTCTTTGCTTATTCTTATTTGTTGGTGCTGTAGGTAAATCAGCACAACTTGGTTTACATACTTGGTTACCCGATGCTATGGAAGGTCCTACACCGGTATCTGCTTTAATTCATGCAGCTACAATGGTAACCGCGGGAATCTTCATGATGATTCGTTGTTCTCCTTTATTTGAATATGCCCCTACTGCTTTAATTGTTGTTACTGTTTTTGGTGCCATGACAGCTTTTATGGCCGCTACAACAGGTATGTTACAAAACGATTTGAAAAAAGTAATTGCTTATTCTACTTGTTCTCAATTAGGTTACATGGCATTTGCTGTCGGTCTATCTCAATATTCCGTAAGTATGTTTCACCTAATGAACCACGCTTATTTTAAAGCATTACTTTTCCTAAGCGCAGGTTCTGTTATTCATGCTGTTGCTGATGAACAAGATATGCGTCGTATGGGAGGTTTACTTCGTCTACTTCCTTATACTTACGTTATGATGCTAATTGGATCAATGGCTTTAATGGGATTCCCTTTCTTAACAGGTTTCTATTCCAAAGATGTCATCCTTGAAGTTGCCTATGCGCATTATTCTGTAGCGGGTACATTCGCCCACTGGTTAGGTGTTATTTCCGCATTCTTCACGGCCTTCTACTCTTTCCGTTTGATTTATTTCACGTTCTTCCGTGATACAAACGCCTACCGTACAACGATTGAACATGCTCATGATGCACCATTTGCAATGGGATTTCCTTTATTTGTACTTTCATTAGGTGCCTTATTCGGAGGATATTTAACGCGTGACGCCATCATTGGCCCAGGGTCGAACTATTGGGGTAATGCTATTGTCACTTTACCTGAACATGCTATCTTACTTGATGCAGAATGGATTCCTTTATCTATTAAATGGATTCCTTTAATCTTCTCATTAGGCGGTGCGACTCTTGCCGTTGTTCTTTACCACGGATTCTCCCCCCTTGTACATTCCATTCAATTGTCTCCTTGGGGTCGTGAATTAACACTTTTTTTAACAAAAAAATGGTTATTCGATCGTGTGTATAACGAATGTATCGTTCCAGTCGCACTACGTTTTGGTTACACAACAACGTATAAAGCGTTAGATAAAGGTCTTATTGAACATTTCGGTCCTTTTGGTATTTCAAACGCAGTTGAAAAACTAGTAGAAAACGTAAAAACATTACACAGCGGTTATATCTATCATGCTGCGTTTTGGATGATTTCTGCCTTATTTATTGGACTTCTATTTATTTCACCTGGTTTTGATCTCCGACTTTTATGGATCTTAATGATTTCTATTTTATTCATTGTAGAAAAAGACAAGACAAATGCTTAGTAATTTGATTTTATTACCCTGGCTAGGTATTTTAGTTTTAGCATTTGTTCCTTCTCGTAATACGGATCTTATTCGTAAAATTGGTGCAGGAACTGCAGCTTTATGTTTTGTATTATCGTTGCAATTATGGGTGCTATTTGATAACCAAGCAGTAGGTTTTCAGTTCGTTGAGGTAAAAACATGGATGTTTCCAGTTTACTTTGGAATCGACGGAATCTCTCTCTTCTTTGTATTATTAACAACCTTTTTGATTTTCTTGTGTATTATTGCTACTTGGGAATCCATTCAAACACATGTGAAAGCTTACATGATGGCTTTCCTTGTTATGGGTTCATTTCTCGTGTGCGTATTCACTGTACTTGATTTATTATTTTTCTATATCTTCTTTGAAAGCGTCCTCATCCCAATGTTTTTAATGATTGGTATTTGGGGATCGCGTGCAAGAAAAGGTCGTGCTGCTTACCTATTCTTTTTCTATACATTATTAGGTTCTCTATTTATGTTACTAGCAATTTTAACAATTGCTTTTGAAACAGGAACAACTGATTATCAAGTGTTGTTAACAACAACTTGGTCTGAATCTCGCCAAATTTTCTTATGGGTAGCATTTTTTGCTTCCTTCGCTGTAAAAGTACCAATGGTACCTTTCCATATTTGGTTACCTGAAGCCCATGTAGAAGCTCCTACAGCTGGTTCAGTTATGCTGGCTGGTGTGCTATTAAAGTTAGGTACTTATGGGTTTATTCGTTTTTCAATCCCATTATTCCCTGAAGCATCAGCATACTTCACTCCCTTTATGTTTACAATGAGCGTTATCGCTATTGTTTATACTTCATTAACAACATTACGTCAAGGTGACTTGAAAAAGATCATTGCTTATTCTTCAGTAGCCCACATGGGTTTTGTAACGTTAGGTTTATTTACTGGTAATGTGGTCGGTCTCGAAGGTGCAATGATGATTATGCTCAGTCATGGTTGGGTTAGTAGCGCACTATTCTTATGTGTAGGTGTTTTATATGATCGCTATCATACACGATTGGTAAAATATTATCAAGGATTAACACAAGCAATGCCTTTATTTGCTATTGTGTTTACGTTCTTCTCAATGGCAAACTTAGGTTTCCCAGGTACAAGTAGTTTTGCTGGGGAATTTATGTCATTAGCAGGTGCTTTCGAAGCAAACGTTACCGTTGCAATCTTAGCTGCTATTGGTACAGTTTTAGGAGCAGCCTATTCCGTATGGCTATGTAATCGAGTATTATTTGGACCGCTACAAACAGAAGTGTTGTCTGGTTATTCTGATTTAGTTCGTCGTGAAGCAGCGGTATTTGCGCCACTCATCTTCATGACATTATGGATGGGTATTTACCCTGAAGTCTTTTTACAACCGATTCATCACTCTATTCTCTATCTCTGTTCTTAATTCTTAAAATAAAAGAAGAAAACCGTGTTTATTAACGACTGGAAAGTAGTAGGTCCTGAGCTATTTTTGGGAATTGCGGTTCAACTATTAGTTGTCCTTGGCGTTTGGTACGCATCTAGACCGCCTTACTCAGTACTTGTGCGACCTATCAAAGCATTAAGCATGCTAACCACAGGCTTAACATTATGGTTAATTGCAAGATCAGACATTTACGGTACTGTTTGGAATGAAAGTTTTTCATTCCAAGAAAATACACGTACGATCCACATTTGGATTCTTATCGGATGTCTAGTATCTTTAGCCTTAGCCAATAACAAAACTGTCTATGAAAATAGTCTTTTTATTCTTTTCTCTGCACTAGGTATGATTGGCCTTGCTGCATCACAAGATTTTTTAGCCTTTTATTTAACGCTAGAATTACAAAGTTTTTGTTTTTATATTCTAGCAGCTACGCGACGAACGTCTCAATATTCTACAGAATCAGGACTAAAATACTTCATTTTAGGAGCTATTGCCTCAGGGTTTTTATTATTTGGAGGATCCCTCCTTTATGGCGCAACCGGTAGTTTATGTTTCTCTGATTGGATGTTACTAAGTCAAGTGCAAAAACCAGAGTTTTTTTGCATTAGGAATGGTATTCTTTTTTGTAGGCCTATTGTTCAAGTTGTCTGCGTTTCCATTCCACGTTTGGACACCAGACGTATATGAAGGAGCGCCAACATTTATTACTGCCTTCTTTGCTTTAGTTCCTAAAATTGCTGTATTAGCATTGTTTTTCAAACTATTATCCACTTCATTTTATACTTCAATTGAAGAATGGCAACCATTACTCGTCACTGCTGCTGTTGGTAGCATGTTGATTGGTGCTTTAGGAGCTCTAGGTCAACAACGATTGAAACGTCTTTTCGCTTATAGCACAATTGCACATGTTGGTTTTATTTTATTAGGACTAGCTACGTGTGCATGGGACACTTCGTTTTTTTACCTAGCACTCTATTTTGTTATGACAGTAGCCACATTTTCCTTCCTTTTAAGTTTTGGTTACCGTAATGTAAACGAACTTGCAGGTGTAGGTAGAACGAATCCAGTATTAGGAATTTCGTTTGCATTGTTATTATTTTCTATGGCAGGTGTACCACCATTAGCAGGATTCTTTGGGAAATACATGGTATTTCAATCAGCAGTATCCGCTCAAATGTACGCAGTAGCCTTAGTTGCTGTTGTGACAAGCGTAATCGGTGGTGTATACTATCTTCGAATTATTAAAACAATGTTTTTCTCAAAAGTCGATGAAGTTGCGTTCCCTAATGCAACGCCCTTGGCCACTTATCTCTTTGCTGCATCCATTGGTTTCCTAGTATTCTTTTGGTTGTATCCAGCACCAGTATACTTCTTTGCAGATTGCTTATTATATCCTTAATTCTTATATGCTTATTGTAATAAGCATATTAGAAGAGGCGAAATAGTTCAGTGGTTAGAACATTGGAATCATAATCCAAATGTCGTGGGTTCAAATCCCTCTTTCGCTATAAAAAAATAAAAAAAATATGAAGTCATTTTTAGAAGTTTTTGAAGATAGCGCAACAAGTCAACGCATTGATAAAGAAAATAGCATTTTGTTATTTGACGTGAAAAGCGAAAATAACGGCATGATTGAACTTCACAGTGGTTGGAAAAGAACATTACATTTAAAGACAAGACCAGAACAACTCGGGCTAGACTGGCTAGTTGGGAAAGAAAAGCATAAACAGGTACCTTTAACAATTACAGTGCCAAGAACACCAGATAGTGAAACACTTTTCCACCTATCTTATTACGAATTGTACAAACAATATTTGCTACTTCTCGCCAAAAAAAGAGGATTTGCCACAGGACGTGTGCTTTCATCTGTAAATGGGGGTTTTACTTTAGGACTAGCAGGCCACACTATGTTTTTACCAAATACCCAAGCTAGTAAAAAATTATTACGTAAAAAAGCATTGTTTTCTTTTCTATCGTATGATAATACGTATGGATCTTTTGTTGTTTCTCAACAAAATGCTTATCGCAAAGTTTACAAAATTTGGACAAAACGTTTAAAAAGAATGAAAAAGTAATGAAATCTTACAATGTTTATGCATATGTTTCCTATGGGAACACTTTGTTAACTATTACCACAGATACAGGTACAACATTAAAAACAATCTCTGCGGGAACTGTAGGTTTTAATAAAGCAAGAAGATCTAGCCCTTTTGCTGCGCTGCAAGTAAGCCAAAAAGCTGGAACTTGGATTCAGCAAGATGCTAAGAATGAAAAAGCCTTCACTCACCTTTTTTTTAAAGGGTTGGGGCAAAATCGCGCCTCTGTATTAAAAGGCTTTCATATTGCTCAATGTCCTTTAAAAGACATTTACGAAACAACATTACAACCTCATAATGGCTGCAGACCTGCGAAACGAAGACGAGTGTAGTAATCAAGCGAATGTGGCGAAATGGTAGACGCGCTATCTTGAGGTGGTAGTGATTAATTTCATATGGGTTCAAGTCCCATCTTTCGTAGACTTTCGTAGACTATCCACGCAATAAGAAGTTTTGGTTGGTTCGTATAATGGCAATGCATGAGATTGCAAATCTTAGGATGGTGGTTCGATTCCACCACTAACCTATTTTATTCGCCTATTATACTCAATGATATCGCTTTGGAGAGGAGAAAGAACGATTTATACTATATCAAAAAAAGAAGATCAATAATGAAAATGATTCATTCGCCTTTAGAGCAATTTGAAGTAACACCTGTTTGGTCCATTGCTTTAGGGGAAACTTTTGCTTTTACAAATACGGCATTTTTTGGATTTATCGTGATGTTTGCAATTTTTTCAGTGTTATCTTTCGGTACTACTAATGCAACTGTAGTACCTAATCGTTGGCAAACATTAGTAGAAGGCGCATTTGAATTTGTAATGACAATGGCCAAAGATTCCATTTCTGGAGGAAAAGGAGAAAAATATTTCCCTTTTTTATTTGTTACGTTCTTGACAGTGGCTATGTCTAACTTAGTTGGAATGATTCCTTATTCATTCACAATTACAAGCCAATTAGCGGTTACATTTTCGTTTGGTGCCGCAACGTTTTTAGGTGTTAATATTATTGCTGTACGTGAACACGGTTTACATTTCTTAAGTTTCTTTTTACCAAAAGACGCACCTGTCGCATTATGGCCATTATTAGTTCCTATTGAACTTATCTCTTATTTATTCCGTGTAATCTCATTATCTGTTCGATTATTTGTAAATATGATGGCTGGTCATGCTCTATTAAAAATCTTAGCTGGATTCTCATGGACTATGATTGGTATGGGTGGATTAATGCTTATTGCATCCGGATTCCCTTTTATCATTATCATTGCATTAACTGGTATGGAACTCGGTATTGCAGTGCTACAAGCATATGTATGGACTGTACTTGTTTGTATTTATCTAAACGACGCAATTAATTTACACTAATTGTAATCGCTACATCTATTATTCAGAAGAGAAATCATTTCTCTTCCGAATAATTGCCTTATATAGAATCTAATTTATGCGGGGAAGTAACGAATAATTTCTCTGTAGAATCTAATGTATGCGGGGAAGTAACTTAGTGGTTAAAGTGCTAGCTTGTCACGCTAGAAATCGCGGGTTCAAATCCCGTCTTTCCCGGATTAAAGTAGGCGTGATGAAATGGTAGACATGCCAGACTTAGGATCTGGTGGTTGACGCCGTATGAGTTCAAGTCTCATCGCCTATAGCTATTTGCTGCGAAATAGAGTAGAGGTTAA
>Ga0255302_1000023_pt1 | contig 15953 bp, 24 predicted proteins | sample MistaT_20_FD_183715 | JGI IMG/M metagenome (GOLD analysis project Ga0255302, IMG submission 183715) | Metatranscriptome of freshwater microbial communities from Mississippi River, Louisiana, United States - Miss_Miss_RepB_8d (Metagenome... | ecosystem: Environmental > Aquatic > Freshwater >...
AAAACTTTTAGTACTCGTTGGGTCTGTTCCACAAATCATAAAGATATAGGTTCGTTGTATTTAATTTTTGCTGCCCTGTCTGGGGTCGTTGGTACTGCTTTATCCATGGTTATTCGCTTTGAGCTAGCCGAGCCGGGCAACAACTTTTTAATGGGTAATCATCAACTTTATAATGTTTTAGTCACAGCACATGCTTTTTTAATGATTTTTTTTATGGTAATGCCTGCTTTGTTAGGTGGTTTTGGTAATTGGTTCTTGCCTATTATGATAGGTGCTCCTGATATGGCTTTTCCTCGTTTAAATAACATTAGTTTTTGGTTATTGCCATTTTCGTTGTTTTTGCTTGTTATGTCAGCTTTGGTGGACGTTGGTGCAGGTACAGGTTGGACCGTTTACCCTCCATTAAGTAATATGGGACATGCTGGCCCATCGGTTGATTTCGCTATTTTTAGCTTACATTTGGCGGGAATTTCTTCTATGTTAGGGGCTATTAATTTTATTGTGACCGCTATGAACTTACGTTGCATTGGTATGAAGTACGTTGATATGCCTCTTTTTGTTTGGTCAGTTTTTATTACCGCATTTCTTTTAGTCGGATCTTTACCTGTTTTAGCGGCAGGTATTACAATGCTTCTGTTCGATCGTAATTTTGATACAGTTTTTTTTACCGCAGAAGCTGGTGGAGACCCAGTATTGTACCAGCATTTGTTTTGGTTTTTTGGACACCCGGAAGTGTACATTATTATTTTACCTGGCTTTGGTATTATTAGTCAAGTTGTACCATTCTTTGCGAATAAAAAAATTTTCGGTAAGAAAGCTATGATTTTAGCTATGGCTGGTATTGGTTTTTTAGGTTTTATTGTTTGGGCCCATCATATGTTTACAGTTGGCCTAGATGTTGACACTCGTGCTTATTTTAGCTCTGCAACAATGGTAATTGCTGTTCCTACCGGTGTAAAGATTTTTAGTTGGTTGGCAACTTTGTGGGGTGGTCGTTTAAACTTAAAATCGCCGTTACTTTTTGCTTTAGGTTTTATTTTTCTTTTTACTGTGGGTGGCGTTACTGGTGTTATTCTAGCTAATGGGGGTTTAGACACAGCTTTACATGATACTTATTATGTAGTGGCTCATTTTCATTATGTTTTGTCAATGGGTGCTGTTTTTGCTTTGTTTTCAGGTTTTTATTACTGAATCACAAAAATTACCGGTTTAGCCTTTGATGAGTTTTTAGCACAAGTTCATTTTTGGACATTTTTTGTAGGCGTTAACTTAACATTTTTTCCTATGCATTTCTTAGGGTTAGCAGGTATGCCTCGTCGTATTCCGGACTACCCAGACGCGTACAAAGGTTGAAATACTATTGCAACAACAGGTTCTGTTGTTTCATTAATGTCGACTTTATTATTTTTTTACATAGTGTACGATATGTTTAATCGTCAAATTAAAGTTACACGTCGTAATCCATGGCGTACCATTCATCCTCGTCGTTATGTAGACACTCAGAAATTAGTTTCTAATCCTACAGGCTATAATCTACTAATGGTTACTTCTTTTTCAGTTGGGGCTCCTGTTGATTGGCAAATGACATTTCAGCGCCCGGCAACGAATATTATGGTTGAACTTGTTGAGTTACACCATGATATTATGGCTGTTTTAATTCTTATTGTTTGCTTTGTGGGGTACTTTTTATTAACAATTATCGAAGTGTACTCTATGTCAGAAGAGACTCGTAATATTGTTCGTGTCTCGTTTTCTCATCATGCTCTAATCGAGAAAATTTGAACTTTTATTCCTTCTTGTATTGTTTTATGAATGATGGGGCCTTCATGAAACTTGTTATACCATATGGATGATCTTCATGATCCTGGTTTAACAGTCCGCATTATAGGTCGTCAATGGTATTGGGTTTATGAAGTCTTTGATCCTACTTATACCGGCCGTGATTGGGAATTTGAGAGTTATTTAGTTGCTTTGGAAGAACTGAAACAGGGGCAGTTACGTTTGTTGGACGTGACTGAAGCATTATATTTACCTGTTTTTGACAATATTCGTTTGCTTATCACTTCTAGCGATGTATTGCATAGTTGGGCTGTTCCAGCTTTAGGTATTAAAATGGATGCTTGTCCTGGTCGTTTGAACCAAGTTGGTTTAACAATTGGATATCCTGGTGTTTTTTATGGTCAGTGTAGTGAATTATGTGGCGTTTATCATGGTTTTATGCCAATTGCAGTTCATGGCGTTAATAGTGATCGTTTTATTGCTCGCTACGGGCTTGAATAGCAATTGATTCTGTTTTAGCATAAAAAGAAAGAATATTCAGTAGAGTCTAGCTTGAAAAAAAATTCTTTTTTTGTTAAAGCGCCTCTTTTTTACTAGCATGTTAATTTATTTTATTAATTTAGCAATATTTCTATTGAGCATTCTAACTCTTACAAGCGGATTGTTTGTAAAAATGGGTTTGTTTGTCTTACAACTTTTTTACTTTGTTTTTTTCAATATCCAATTTAGCTTAAGCTTAACGACAGCTCTTGTTCTTGATCCTTTAGAGCAGTTTGAAATTTTGTTAATTATCAAGCAGGTAGGCTTAACAAACTTAGCTATTATCATGTTATTCATTTTTTTACTTGCTTTTTCAGTACTGAGCTCTGTTGCTACTCCAGTAATTAAAAATGTGTATGCGTATTTTGCGTCAGTTATTTATACTTTAGTCAAGACTATTGCAAAAGAAAATTTGCATTTACATCGTCAGCAATATTTTTTAATGCTCTTCTACTTATTTATAACAATTTTTTTATCAAACTTGATTGGGTTGATTCCTTATTCGTTTACACCAACTAGTTCTTTCATTATGACGTTTTTTTTAGCGTTAGGGCACTTTATAGGTATTAATTTTATCGCTTTAACCCAAACGCGCTGAGAGACTGTTAACTTTTTTTTACCATCTGGAATACCTACAATCGGTGCTCCTTTTTTAGTTTTGATTGAATTTATTTCTTACGTGGCGCGAGTTTTTAGTTTAAGTACACGTTTATTTGCAAATATGATGTCGGGTCATGCTTTATTGAAGATTTTAGCAAGTTTTAGCTGGTCTTTTATTAAAGCAGCAAAACCAATCAGTGTTTTAGCTTTTATTCCTTGGATTACTGTTACAGCTATTACCATGCTTGAATTTTTGGTGGCATTTTTGCAAGCGTACGTCTTTACTATACTTATAACTATTTATACAAGTGATGTTCTCGCTTCACACTAGCAAATGTCTTTTTATTTTATATTATTTTACTATTTATTTTTATCATTGGTAAAGATTATTTTTTTATTGATCGCAATAGCCTATTTTACATTAGCTGAACGTAAAATTATGGGTGCGGTACACCGTCGTCGCGGTCCGAACATTGAAGGCTTTTGAGGTGTTTTACAACCTATATTTGACGGTGTTAAATTAATTTTTAAAGAAATGATTGTGCCAACGTCTGCTAACAAGCGTATTTTTATGCTCGCTCCTTTTATTATTTTAGTTATTAGTTTGAGTAGTTGAACATTAGTTCCATTTTATGTTTTTGAGCCTTTAAATTTTGCTTCTTTGGATTCTGTCTTGTCAGGATTAACAACCGAAATTGTTACTTCACAGGTACATTTAAAACCTTCAATTCTTCTAGTAATGAGCTTAGCCTCAGATCAACTTTTAGATCTAGGTATAACGGTAGGTAGAAATCTAAACGAGATGTTAGCGGGATCAGAGCTAGTGAAATATTTCTATTATTTTGAGGCAGTAGCTTCCTCTCCCTACGGTATGTTACTACTTTTAGCATTTAGTTCATTAAATGTGTATTCTATAATTATTGCTGGTTGAGCAAGTTCTTCAAAGTACGCTTTTCTCCGTGCTTTGCGGTCGGCTTCACAAATGGTATCATATGAGGTTGCCTTAAGCGTTGTTGTTCTTGCTTTAGTTACTTTAACAGGTACTTTTGATTTAGCAACTTTAGTCTGGATACAGAGTAAGACATTATGATTTGTTTTTCCACTTCTACCTATTTTTATTATTTTTTTTATTACAGCTTTAGCTGAAACTAACCGCGCGCCATTTGATTTACCTGAAGCTGAAGCAGAGCTAGTTGCTGGTTATAATGTAGAGTATTCGGCCATTATTTTTGCAATGTTTTTTTTGGCGGAATATTGTAATATGATTTTGATGTCTTTATTTGCGGCATTAGCTTTTTTTGGCGGCTGGATTAGTCCTTTTGGGCACGTTGACTTTTTTCTTTTAGATTCACTAGTTTTAGCTTTTAAAACAGTTTTTTTTTGTGTTCTTTTTATTATTGTCAGAGCTTCTTTTCCTCGTTATCGCTATGACCAGTTAATGGATTTAGGCTGAAAAATTTTGATGCCAATAGCAACCGGCTTTTTTATTTTCGAAGTTGGTTTTTTGTGAACTTTCCATTTTTTACCTCTCCCCTTTGATAGCTTACCTCCTATTTGGTATGAAAATCGTTGTTTACTAAATCCTTATGAATTAGATTATTTTGAGAATCTTTATTTGAACGGCTTCCTCTATTATATATTCACTGCGGGGGCATTAATCGCCGCTTTGTTAGTCTTACTTTTAAGTCACCCTGTCCACTCTTTATTGGCATTAATTTGTACTTTTATACAGTTGGTTATTCTTTTAATTATGAATAAGGTTGAGTACTTTGGCTTCGTTTTTTTGATTGTTTATGTTGGTGCTGTTTCAATTTTATTTTTATTTATTCTTATGCTTTTTGATTTAAGTGTAGCGTTTCAGCATCGTTATTATACGTCAATGAAAAAAAAAAGTTTTTCATTTTTATTTATTTTAGCTTTATTTAAACTCTACTTTACTTTTGTAAAACATCTCGAAGTGTTTTGCACTTTTTACGGTAAAAGTATGACATTGTTTTTAGGGCAGCGCGTAATGCAATCAATTTATTTTGATTGCAATGAAATTTTTCCTATTAGTTTATACTTGTATAAATCATATGGAGTTTCATTCTTTTTTATTGTTATTTTATTATTAAGTGCCATGGTAGGTTCTATTACAATTGCAATGTATGCTTCAGTAGGCTTTTTTCGTCGTTATAATACCTATAATCTTTTACAGTTGTTTTTTACGACAAATACACTCGGTTTGAACTTTTTATCAATGTTTAGCTCACGTATTGTTATTGCTCAATCGAAATTTAAGAAAGCTTTATTTTCGGTCACCCATTTTCCTTTAGCAGAAGAGAATACTGATCCTGTAGAGTCTCGTCGTTTAAGCTGATATCCTTGATCGAACACTTTTACTAGCGTTTCTTCTAATAGCTATAGCTTACGTGCTTTGTCATTTTTAGCGAAAAAGTCTGATTGCGGTGACAGCTTTACAAGTTTAAAAAGTTTGATTTAAATAAAATGCTATCAAAGTTATTAATTTTTCAGTGAAAAAACTTTTAAAGTTAGAAAGTACTAGAAATATCAATAATCAAAATTTTAAATTTGTTACTAAAAAATATGCGTCAATTTATTTATATCGTTTCATATGTGAGTTTGATACGTATAAATGATTATTTTGGGATAAAGCTGAATTATGTGACCAGGATAATACTTTTGAAGAAATTGATTACCGATTTGCTTTAAAATTATATGAGCAGCAAAACTTATCTAAACTAGTTATGCCAGGGCTTAGACAAGAAACGCTAAAGGTTTGTACTTTAAGTGGACGAGCGCGTGGGTTTATTGCAAGATTTCGGTTAGCACGAACTACATTCCGTAAACTTATGAACGCTGGTGCTATTCCTGGCGAGCGTAAATCTAGTTTTTAATAAATTATTCTTATCATTAGATAATGACAATCCAACAAAAATTACGTACATCATTTCATTTTAAAGTTAAAAAATCAACCCGTACATTAGCATTAGCTGGTTGCCCGCAAAAAAAAGGAACTTGCCTCAAAGCTTATATTATGACGCCCCGTAAACCAAATTCGGCAAAACGTAAAGTTACACGCGTCGTTTTAACTAATTATCAAAAAATAACTTCTTATATACCAGGCATGACAAGTAATTTGCAGAAACATTCAACTGTTTTAGTACGAGGTGGTCGAACAAAAGATTTACCTGGGTTACGTTATAAAAATATAAGAGGTAAATACGATTTTCACCCTTTACATAATCGACGGAACGGTTGCTCTAAATATGGAGCCAAAACGTCAACTAACCGTGTTTCCGAGAAATATGAAAAACGCCGCCTTTGGCGTTAGTTTGATAAAATTTTATGCAAAAAAGTCGCTTAGGTGAAAAATATAATGCAATACGTCATTACAAAGATCCTTTTTATTCTAATTATATGCTCAAAATTTTTTTAAGTAAATTGATACGTTCGGGGGCCGCAGCTACTGGACAACGACAAATTGAAACTACGCTCAAAATAGCTAAATTGTCAAATTTTATTTTTGATCACAATTTTGAACTGAATAATATATTATTAAAAAAAAAACGCTCAATCGGTTTGCTACGCAAACGTCATTATGTTTTGCGTACTTTTTATACATACTTACGCGGTCGTTTATCAACTTTTAAAATGCTACATTTTGCGTTGAAAAACTTGTGGTTACCTATGGAATTAGCTCGTACTCGTCGAGGTAAACAACTAACATTTATTCCGGTCCCTACACGTCGTAACAAAAAAGTAATCATTGCGCGCCATTGGCTTTTTCATCCATCTTTTACGACGACGTCCCGACGACGTATGTACTATCAGCTGGCTTCAGACTTAACAAGTACATTAGTTTTTTCGCGTTCTTCTTTAGCGTTACGTAAAAAACGTCAACTAACAGAGTCTTTACATGAGCACCGTACAGAAATGGAACGTCGTTGGCGATAAAAAAGGATATGGTTAACCTAGGCTTTGATTACATTGTGGACGTGGATGTGGACGTGTATAGGCATGTTAACATTTATTTTGTGTCATTTATCTGTGTTACAAACATTTTTTTCTGCGGTAACATTCGATAATATTTTTTATGAAAATTTAAGTTCTTTGGCTTATACTTATAAAGCAAACTCTTCAACTACATTGACGCCATTTTTAGCTTTGGCATTTATGGTGTATCTAATTGGTTTTACGGGTATTGTGTTGGGTTTTAAAAACTTTTTTCTCACTATGCTTTCTACTGAAATGATGTATAGTGGTGTTATAGTAGCTTTTTTTTTAGTTGGAACGATAGGTTATCCTGAGTTCTCTGTATGCGGATTACTTTTACTTGTTGTAGCTGCCTCTGAATCAGCGATAGGGTTAAGTATTTTAGTAGTTTTGTACCGTTTTGGAAATTCAATTAAAATTAGTGATTACCAAGAGTTGCGTTCAAGTTTTGTGTCACCTCAAAAATTTTTTTTTATTTTGGTATTCTCAACTTATACCGAACATGTTTTAAGCTCATTTTACTTCCAAAATTATATTGTTTTAGTTTCTGCCGTGATTATTGCTATTTTATTGTGTACTATTTTAATTTCTATTTCTTATGTACTATCTTTAGCTACGGTTTACGACACAGAAAAATTAAGCGAGTACGAATGCGGCTTTGCACCCTTTGATAGTGCAACTCGGTTACCCTTTGATATTCATTTTTATTTAGTTGGTATTTTATTTTTGGTTTTTGATGTTGAAATTTCTTTAATTTTACCTTGAGCTTCTACTTTGATATTGATGAGTTGGTTTAGTTTTTATTTAGTTTTAGTTTTTATACTTATTTTAGCATTAGGGTTTGTTTACGAGTGGAAACAAGGCGTTTTGTCCTGAAATAAGCGTATTATTTATCTCGTTAATAATGACTAGTAGTTTTAATAATATTTGTTGGGAGTTTTATGATACTTTAGCTTTTAATATAACAAAATTTTGAACATTTGAATTTGTTTCTTGAAAAGTTTTAGTTTCTTTTTTTTTACCAGAAACTGTGTTATTCGGGTTAATTTGTTATATTATAAGTTATATGATTTTTGCTTTACATTCTCGTTTTAATCGAAAAAATCTTTCTTTTGAGCTTTTTAATACTATGAAAAAAACATTTTTTCTTATAACAATGCTTTACTTATTTTTATTAATTGAAAGATACGTAGGTTTTTTTTCAGAAGGTCAAATCGTTGTAACTAGTTATTCTTTATTTTTGAAATTGTTGATCAGTTTAGTAACTTTAACAATTTTAGAAATTTTACCTTTATACCTTTATTACAAAAGACGTCATTTTTTTGAATTACCCCTAATTTTTTCTTTAGCTACTTTTTTTACCCTTTTTTTAATTTCAGCAAATCATCTATTTACTGGAACACTTTTACTAATGGGTTTTAGTATTAATTTATATATACTAATTTTATTCGAAGCGCTTAATCCTTTAGTTCGTGAGGCTGGTATTAAATATTTTTATTTAAGTGCTTTTAGCTCAGGTTTACTTATTATGGGTGTTTTTTTACTAATGTTTGTTTTTAAAACAGGCACTTTTATTTCTATCAATTTTATTTTAAGCTCTCAGTCATATTTTTTCATTACACGTGGTGAAGTGTTTATTATTTTTGGGGTTGTATTAATGCTTGTAGGCTTAATGTTTAAGTTATCAGCATTTCCTGGCCATTTATGAGCACCTGAAGTATACGGTGGGAGTCCACGACCAGTTACAATAATGTTGATGATAAATAGTAAAATAGCGGTTTTTGGGTTTACTTTTACACTTTTAACACAGGCTTTTGATTCTTTAATTGCTATTTGGCAACCTATTATTGTTATTGCATCTCTTGGTTCAATGTTGTGGGGGTGTTTAGGAGCATTGTTTGAAAAAAAATTAAAACGTTTTTTTGCTTACGCTTCAATCAATCAAATTGGGTTTATTTTATTTGGTGTTTCATGTGGTAGTTTGGAGGGGTATCGCAACTCTTTGCTTTATTTATTTCTTTACGTTGTAATGAGTGTAATAATGATTAATCTGTTTTTACAGCCATATAAATTAACAGGCTCTTCTCCTTTTCTTGTTTATTTAACAGATTTAAAAGGCTTAGGAAAACACTTACGGTTTTCAAATTGAGAATTCAGTTGGGTTCTAACACTCGTGTTGTTCTCTATGGCAGGTGTCCCTCCTGCTGCTGGATTTTTTGGTAAATATTTTTTATTTTGGCAAGCTTATGAGCGTGGTCTGACGTTTTTAGTCATTATAGGACTGTTAACGAGTTTAATTAGTATGTATTACTACTTAAAATTGATAAAGTTAATTTGGTTTTCGGTCCCAGCCTTCTCAGCCCCTAGTGTATTGCTTACAACGTGTAGTTTAGAATCTGGAAATTCTTCATTATGGGCTTTGATACTTTTGTTTTTATATTTATTTATTTTTTTTACTAGCACAACTTTAGATATTTTTGATAAACTCTGTGTTTCTCTATATTTTATTAGTTAAAACTAAGCTTTAACTACTTCTTTGTTCTTTTAAAGCTTCAAGTAAATATAAAAATTTCATACAAAAATCTTTTGAAAAAAAAAGTTTTATTAAATTCAAGCTGTGAAGGTCCATTTGATTGGGTGCTTTGAGGCACACAATACAGACCCTGCAGCAAGCATTAGAAACCAAATAAAATTAAAAATGAAACCATTAAACCAAATAAAGCAATAGCTTCAGTTAATGCAAATCCTAGAATTGTATATAAAAATAGCTGGCGTTGTTGTGAAGGGTTACGCGCAATTGATGCTACTAAAGATGAAAAAACAAGTCCAATACCTACACCTGAACCTGCTAAAGATACAGTAGAAAGACCAGCTCCGATAAACTTGGCTGCTTGAGTTGACATAAAAAAATTAACGTCTTAAAGACTAAGAAAAAGTAAAAGATCTTAAACAGCTAAGAAATACATGTGACGGGCAACAGTTTAAAAAGTTAATAAATTTATTATTATTATAGTTTTGCGTCAATTTTATTGACAATATACATAGTTGGTTTATCAATAATACCTAAAATACTTTCTGCGTTTATTCCTAAAAATAAAGTGAAAATAGTTAAGATAAATAGAATTGAAAATTCTCGTACGCTTAAGTCCACATAATAGTCATGTGATGGTCACCAATTTTTTGAATTTGTGGTTTGGGTTAAGACAAATGCATCCAATCGCAATTGACCAAAACAAACTTTATTATATAGCCAAATCGAATAGGTAGCTGAAAGTAAAGTACCAAAAACCCCGCCTAATAAAGCCGCTTCGTTTACCAATTTTAATCCTAAAAAAATATAAAACTCACCAAGAAAATTAAATGTACCTGGAAATCCCATATTTGCTAAGGTAAAGAATAAAAAATATATAGAAAATAGCGGCATAACGCGAGCAAGTCCAGCGAAATAATAAATTAAACGAGTAAAAAAACGATCGTACAAAACACCAATAAGAAAAAATAAGGCAGCAGACACTAACCCGTGAGCTACCATTAAAATTACACTACCACCAATTCCTAAATAATTAAATGAAAAAAGACCCAATAAAGCTAAATTCATGTGTGCAACTGAAGAGTAAGCAATTATTCTTTTTAAGTCAAACTGATGGAGTGCGGCTCCCGAGCCAAAAATAACCCCTAGTACGCCAAGTAAAAAAGCACAGACTAAATATAAACTTTTCTCTTTATAAAAAAAAGGCAATGAAAAGTGCAAAAAACCATACCCTCCTAATTTTAGTAATAAGCTTGCTAATAACATGGAAACAGAAGTAGGAGCCTCTACATGCGCTTCAGGAAGCCAAATATGTAAACCAAAAACGGGCATTTTAACAGCAAATCCGATAAATAAACAAAATCAAACTGTTGTCTGGTCAATTTCCGGACAACCTACGTGCATAAGGACAAATAAATGCGTACTTCCTAATTTACTATATAAAGTTAAGACGGCGTAAAGCATAAATAAAGAACCAAAAACAGTATATAAAAAAAGCAAATAAGCGGCTTTCGAACCTCGTGCTTGATAAGTTCAACGAAAAATACTTATAACCATAGGAATTAATACACTTTCAAAAAAAATATAGAAATAAAACAAATCAAGAATTGTAAACACTAAAATTAATAATAACTCTGTTAAAACAAGAAGTCCAATATATTCTTTTATAGAACCAACTGCGTAATCCCAAGAAGTTAGAATAATAACAGGCATAATAATGATCGTTAAAAGAAAAAAAATTAAAGAATAACCGTCAAAAGCAAGTGTTAATGAGGAGTTATAATAAAATAAGTTTTCTCAAAGTACAGATATGTACTGAAAATCACCTAAAGCATTAAAACCAATCCAAACAAGCATTGCTAAAATAGATAGGACAAAGCCTAACCATAACGCTAAAATGTGTACTAGTTCGGAGTGATCTGAAGTTATAAAAATTCATACTCCACAGTATGCTACAAGAAAAACAATAAGAATAAGAGGTTCATGGAATAAAGTCATTTTACTCTATTCAAGATCAATTGCAGCTGCAGAGCTACCCCACCAATAAACGCTTATAAATAAAAACAGCCAAACAACATCAACAAAATGCCAATACCATGCGGAAACTTCAAAACCTATGTGCTGTTCTTTCGTAAATATAAAAAGATTTGGTCGCTGGTAAAAAAGTGGATAGCCACCAAATAGCTTTAAAAAAAAGTTTGCAATTTTAGGATCTCGCATGTACGTCTTTATATACTCTGTTGGTACCAAGCTTGAAAAAGGTACGGGAGCGACGGGTGTTAAAGTAAAACGAATTGCAAAGTTTTGTATAATAAAACAAAAAAGTAAGAAAAAAAGACCGACGGTTACGTGAAACCCATGAAACCCTGTTAGTAAAAAAAAAATTGAACCATAAATATTTCCACGCCAAGAGAATTTAACCCCATACTTGTACTCTAAGCCTTGAACCCATAAAAAAGTTAAGCCGAAAACGATGGTACACCACAAATAAACTAAAAAACGACGAGCAGTAAATAATAAACCGTAAGGAAGTGATTTTAAAGAATAACTATTTAAAGCAACGTAAGATGGAATTTGAGACACATCAAAGTTTGAACGGCTACTTAAACGCAAAGGATTTTTAATACCTAAATCAAACATTTTTCTATCTGTAGGTTCAGACAATAAAATCAGATGCGCACGAGTAATAGTAAACCCAGATAGCAATAATAAAATTGTATTGATTAGTGGTAAATACCAAACATCTATAGGCTGCGTTTGGTAAGGAGGCCAAATATCACCAATATAAATTGAAGGGACTACACTATAATGAAAAAAAGCCCAAAAAAAAGCAAAAAAAAACATAACTTCGGAAAAAATAAATAAAGCAAAACCGTAGCGTAGTCCTTGTTGAACTTTTTTAGTGTGAAATCCTAACGCGCTTTCTTCAAGAACATCTAAAACCCACGAAATTATGCTAAACCATAATAATAAAAAAGAAATATGCATAACAGTTTCATTCGAGAAAAAGCCAAAAGCGTTTCAATCGTGTAAGTAAGCAACCACAGCAAACAATAAAAAGAATAATGCAAAACTAACAAAAAAGGGTAAAATACTAGCAGGAAGAATATGAAAGGGGTGACGTTCGCGTAGAAAAACAGCATTTAATTTTGTCATTGTACGAAAGCTAAAGAACGCAGTGAAAACAGAGTTTTCTACTTAAACATATCTATATTAAAAAAAAGTCGTAGGGATAATATGGGCGTTACTATTAAAAAATCAAAAAAGTATAATATAGTAAAGATTTTACTCGACATTACATAAGGTGCTGCTGCTGGATTAGAACCTAAAAAAATTAAAGTCAAAAAAATCATAATAAACCAAGCATACTTAACTTTTAATGCTGAGGAGTAAACACTTAAAATACCATTCTGGCTTATTGAAATATGCGCGTAAAATGGTAAAATTAAAAGCAAAACAATAGCAGAAAACATACCAATAGCACCTCCTAATTTATCTGGACAAGCACGCAAGATGGCGTAAAAAGGAGTAAAATACCACTCTGGTACAATGTGAGCAGGAGTAACTAAAGGATTTGCGGGGATAAAATTATCTGAATGACCAAGTAAATTAGGATAATAGTACATAATTCCAAAAAAAACAAACAAAGCAGCTAGTAAACCGAATGCATCTTTATAAACGAAGTATGGGTGAAAAGGTAGTTTATACCCGAATGGGCCACTAATTTTAGTAGGATCACTTGAACCTCTCATGTGTAAAAAAGCTAAGTGAACTAAAATAAGACCTGTAACTAAAAATGGCAAGAGATAATGTAAACTAAAAAAACGATTTAGCGTAGAATTCGTAATAGAAAAACCACCCCATACTCAATACGCTATCTCTTCACCTACAAAAGGAACAGCTGTTACAAGGCTTGTAATAACGGTTGCTCCTCAAAAGCTCATTTGTCCCCATGGAAGAACATAACCGATAAAAGCAGTAGCCATCATAAGTAAAAAAATAACTACACCAGTATTTCACAACGAAGCATGCGTTATATACGATTGATAGTATAAGTTACGAGCGATGTGTAAATAAATAAAAATAAAAATAAATGAAGCACCATTTGCATGCAAATAACGAAACAAATAACCGCCCGGCACATCGGACATTATATGATCGACTGAGGTAAAAGCTAATAAAACATGAGGAGTATAATTCATTGCTAGAAATATACCAGTCACTAACTGAATAGCGAAAATTAAACCAGCTAGTGATCCAAAGCTTCAAAAATAATTTAAATTTCCGGGAGTAGGGTAGTAGATTAAATGATTAGCTAATACGTCACGTATAGGTGTTGATTTATTAAACAAAAAGCGCGAAGTTAATAAAGTCTGAGGTGTATAGTGTTTGTCGGAATTACTAGAGGAATCAATCATCAATACAGTAGAAGACCCCCCCCAAAAAAAAAATTAAAAAGTCTTCCTGTAGATAAACTTTAAGGGCACTTTTTAAAAAAGTAACTTAAAAAGTGCTAAGCGACCCAAGGTGCAATAGCATTATTAATAAGAGAAACGACAACAGGTGTATCAATTAATTCATTTGAACCAATAATTACACGACGATTAGCATAAACTTGATCACAAACCGCTTGACGAACAGCTTGCATGTTTTCAAGTTGAACGCGATCAAAATAACCGTTCAACCCGCCAAAAATTAAAACAAGCTGCTGTTCTACAAGGAGAGGCGATAATTGCTTTTGCTTTAACAGTTCGACCAAGCGTGAACCTCGACGTAACGATTGAATAGTTTCTTCCTCCAGATCAGAAGAAAAAGAAGCAAAAGCTTCAGCTTCACGAAATTGTGCCAACTCAAGTTTAAGTTTGGGCGCAACTTGTTTCATAGCTTTAATTAAAGCAGCTGAACCAATACGACTTACCGATAAACCAACATTAATAGCAGGAATAATACCACGGTTAAATAGTTCTTTTTCTAAAAAGATCTGACCATCGGTAATAGAAATAACGTTGGTAGGAATATAAGCAGAAACATCCCCTTCTAAAGTTTCAACGATAGGAAGAGCAGTTAAAGAGCCGCCACCTAAATCATCACTTAGTTTAGCAGCACGCTCTAATAGACGCGAATGTAAATAAAAGACGTCACCAGGATACGCTTCACGACCAGGAGGGCGGCGTAACAATAATGACATTTGACGATAAGCAACAGCTTGCTTACTCAAATCGTCATAAACAATAAGAGCATGATAACCGTTATCGCGCCACCATTCACCTAAGCTCGCACCAGAATAGGGCGCTAAGTATTGTAAACCAGCTGCTTCAGACGCTGTCGCTGAAACAATAGTACTATAATTAAGTGCGCGGCCTGAACGTAAGTATTCAACAAATTTTGTAACAGACGAACGTTTTTGACCAATTGCAACATAAATACAAAATAATTTTTTATTAGAATCAATTGTTTCGTCCCAAAAAGCTTCGCGCTGATTCAAAATTGCGTCAAGTGCAATAGTCGTCTTACCAGTTTGACGATCACCAATAATCAACTCACGTTGGCCTCGACCAATTGGAATCATGGCGTCAATCGCTAAAATTCCAGTTTGAAAAGGTTCTTTAACTGACTGTCGAGCAATAATACCAGGGGCTTTAACATCAACAAAAGCTAAGTCAGCTTCGTCTGTTAATTCAATTGAGCCATTATTGTCAATAGGGAAACCTAGGCTATCAACAACACGACCAAGTAATCCCGGTCCCGTTGGAATTGTTAGTAAAGATGAAGTGCGAAAAACTTTCTGACCTTGGTAAACTGAACGTTCATCTGCAAATAAAGCGACTCGAACGATATTAGCTTCTAAGTTTAAAACAATACCTGCAATTACTTGCGTTTGTTCTAGGCTTGTATTTTCAAATAAAACAACTTCTCCTGCTTGAACTTTACTCAAACCAGAAACTAAAGCCACACCGTCACCAGCGGCATTTACTTCACCAATGTTAGTAAAATCTTTTGTTAAGGGAGCGGAAATAATCTTCTTTTCTAATGAAACTTTATGCATATCATTTGACACTTAAAAAAAATAGTTTAGTGTTATATCGTTTTCCTATTTAGATAAAAAAAAACGAGAAGGATAGGATTCGAACCTATGAAGGGCTGTTACCCGGTGGTTTTCAAGACCACTGCCGTTGACCGCTTAGCTACCTTCCCGCACAAAGATATGGTGGAGGTAACCGGAATCGAACCGGTGACACGTGCTTGCAAGGCAAGTATTTTACCAATTAAACTATACCCCCCCTTTTTTTTTAAAATAGCATGTTTATGAGTGTATCGGGACTTGAACCCGAATCCCGCGGCTTAAAAGGCCGGTGCTCTACCATTGAGCTATACACTCTTTAACTTAAAAAGAAGTGCTCTTTAAGGGAATTGAACCCTTGTTACCGCCGTGAAAGGGCGATGTCCTACCACTAGACGAAAAGAGCAATTTAAACGGAGAGGGAGGGAATCGAACCCCCGACCCTGA
>Ga0255302_1000025_pt1 | contig 15917 bp, 1 predicted proteins | sample MistaT_20_FD_183715 | JGI IMG/M metagenome (GOLD analysis project Ga0255302, IMG submission 183715) | Metatranscriptome of freshwater microbial communities from Mississippi River, Louisiana, United States - Miss_Miss_RepB_8d (Metagenome... | ecosystem: Environmental > Aquatic > Freshwater > River...
CTGATCAGCAGCGTCATCGGGGTCTCTCCGGAAATTCCATACCTGAGAGTATCTCTTCCTCGTCTTGAAACCGTTTCGCTCCTGTCCTTCTGCAGCACTGCAACGCTTCCAGCCCGTCAGTCTCATGTCCAGCGCTGCTGCCAACGAGCCTGTAGTCTTCCAGGGTTTCTTGGTAAAACACGGAGGCTTCTTTTTCGCGAAGGTCCAAAAACGTTTTTTCATTCTCAAGGGCAATATCTTGACATGGGAAAAACGGTCAGGAACAAGCGACAAAAAAAAGGAAAAGGGCAGCTTGGCGATTACAGGCGACACTGTGATTGAAGCCATCGATGCCGGTAGCAATCTTTTTGAGTTTCAAATTAGCAAGTTTCGCCCAGTTAAATGCGGTCATAATGAGAACAAGCCATATCGCCTCGGATCAACTAGCGGGGAGGAGAGGGATATGTGGATCCAATCCCTTCAAGAAGCTTCTGCTATCGCTAGTGGCAATGTCTCTTCGCCTCAAAGGGACTCACCGAGCAAAGATCTCTATGTAGATTCTCCGCTTTCTCCGAGAGGCAGAGTAGTTTCCGCACCTGTCATCACAGTTCAATCTATTCGGGAAAAAATTGATGATTCGATGCCAGGAGTCTTTACTGCCACTCTCAAGGTCATGATCGACGTTGACGCGCAGCCAGCTGTCGATTGCATCACTCTCGACGAAGCTGTGGTCAATCTGCTGGCTTGCTTTGCAAAGTGCTACGGCAAAGGCGACGCCCAGAATCGCCGCGGCATCATTCAATTTGCGGCATCGAAAGTTTCAAAGTTTCAATCTTTTGTCACGCTGAGGTTTTCTATAGCTGCCCGGTCTTTGTCTTACATCAGCAAGCCTCTCTCTTTGTGCAGTGATTCCAACTTTTGGGCCGACACGAGCCCCAATTTACAGCTGTTAGAAAATGAGTCAAATTCTGTTAGGCAAAGTTTATCAGCTCGCTTGAGTTTTCTTTCAAGCGTTGATCCGATTTCATCTTTCCCGCCTTTCCCGATTCCTGTTGACGTCCGGGGTTCCGTTTTTGCTTCCAGCGACTGTTCCAATTCACGTAATTGTCAACTTTTTTTGTCATCTCACCTCAACAAAGCACGCGATGTTGTAGAGATGGTTCTGTCATCTGTTGAAGGAAGTGACACTTCGAAGTTGCTCGCTGAACTTGAAGACATAATACGCTCACAGAGCATCGTCCTCGAAGAGATTTCAACTGCAAATGACACTCTTAATTCATTGTGGTCCCGACATATCGACCAAGCAACGGGTACAACCGCAGATCTTTGTTTTGCAGTCAACCAGGCAGATGCAGTCACAAAAAATGCGCGGCATTTGCTTCAACTTCTGAACAAACGCATAGCTTGGGTTCAAAGTATTCCCAAGATTGTTCAATCTCTGCACGATTCGCAATTCAGCAGAATTTTTCTGGAATTTTTACAAACCAGCAATCTAAGTTCCAAGGATTCTTACTCTGAACTCTACACATTGCTTCGCGACGTTGATGTTTTGGTGTCGGACAAAGTCAATCCCAATGGTTCCCTCTTTGTCTCAGTCCGGCAGTGGTGCCTTCAGCAAGTCACTGAACTCTGGAGAGTTTATGTTCGTGATGGTAGCGTGTCCCTTCAAGACTCTTCCCCCGAGCAATTTGTTGGAATTATAGAGCAGTCTCAAAATTTTTGGGATCGGCAGAGAGCGATTCCCGTTTTGTCTCCTGCTGCTTGGGCCTCCATGAATGTCAAGGATGACGTGGGGCTCGAGCCTTGCGACTCTCGCCCAAATTCGTTTAAGGACTTTTTGCTGAGCAAGCAAATGGGAATGAGTTTCTTAATGAAAGAAATGGATGCAAAATTGGATTCGTTTGAACAGATTCTTAAGCAAAAGATGAAAGGTTCGTCTGAAAACGCAGCTTTGGGTGATGTTCTTTCTCGAATTCTCGCTAGCAAATCGGTTATCAAAGCTGGCATCAAGACTCTTTCGAGTGCAGAAGAAGATTCTGAGTTTGCTCAGAAGTTTGCATTCAAGTTTTCTAAGCTGAAGGAAGAAACAGTGCTCTCAACCAGAAAATTGATTGTAAAATTTCAAAAGCAGTTTTCACTGGAATCTTCTCAGAGAATAAGTGCGTTATTTGAGCCGTTGGCTTGGGTTTACAAACAAAGTCCGTTGCTGTCGGATTCGTTCCTTTACTTCTTGCAGGACAAGGGTGCAGGTGTTACTCAGTACTCGGCCGATTGTTGCCACATGCTGCTACTCGACGTCGATCTCAGTTTTGCAATAGCCTGCATTCCCAATTTTCAAGCATTTCTTGAACTGCGGCAGTATGTTTGCAGCTCATTTTTAGAAGATTATTCTGTTTTTATGAAAGATTCGTCCTTTGACCCTGCTAGTCTTGTGGTTGACAGCCAGTTCCACCGCCGTTACGTTTCACCGTATTTCGAAAGGGTTGCGTGCGCGTTACCAGACTTTCCCGTCAGCTACTCTGAACTTTGTGTCCAGTCTCTTTCTTTGCCTGTTTGCAATATGGATAAAGTCTTTTTTGAGCGGGCAAATACTGAATTTGTCCGGGATGTCTCTGACTCTGTTCATCGAATCACGCTGCTATTGAAAAGATACCCTGTGAAAGATTCGGAACTCAAGTTTTTGAAGCTTCTTCAGAACCTTCCAAACTTTGGGAGCCTTTGCAAAAACAAATTAAAAGCTTACTCAGCAAAAATCGACCGCTATGGTGCCGCCTATGTTGAGTTTAACGATGAGCTGTTGTCATGCACTCAAGACCTCCAAACTCGAATGGAATCAAGAGACAACGGCTTAACTAAGCCAGAAAAGGTTTTAGAGAAAGCCGACGAGTACATTCAGACTTTGACGAAGTTATTCTCGAAGTTGTGCAAAGCTGGTAAAAGCTTGCGCAAGGTCCCGAGTCTGCTTGAGTTTTGTGCAGAGTTTGTTAATTTTTCCATGTCAACGTCGCCCGATGGTGTCCTCAGTGCTTTGTTGCAGTTATATAGAGCAGAATCTTGTCTTTCAGTGAATCTGTTACCAAATCTAGACTCGGTAATTATCTTCTTTTCGATAGTTCAGGAAACCGGATTTGTAATGAAATCTGGTTCTGAATGGTTTTATCCATCGCATGTTCGTTCTTTGCATCTCAGTGGTTGGTCCGAAAAACTTGACGCCGACTTGCCATTCATGGCATCTCCATTTTTCTCTGAAGCTGCCCCTTTTATTCAAAAGGATGACGGATCTTCAGCATCAGCCTCTCAGAACGAAAGAGATTCTCTCATTTTTATGGTCACAGAAAATGCGCGGCGCTTCAGCACGAGCTTCAAAAAGCTGGGACTTCCCAACACAGACATTTTGACCAACAAGATGCGCCAGTCTGTGAGCAGCCTCGGTCAAAACATCAAAGATTTCTCGGCAGCGAACTCCTTGCTTGACAAAACTTGCGCCGATGTTATGTTGAACAGTTCCAAAGATTTCACGGCTGCGATAGTATCTCAATTATTTGACGTGTCGTCCAGTTCCATCAAGAAACATGTCGCTGAAGTGCATGAGGCGTTAAAAGCCATCAATCAAACTCTGACCAACTTGCAAGATCTTCAATTTTCTCGCGCATTGCTCAAAGTTACCAAAACCTCTGCCAGTGCATTTTGGAGACAAACTTCAGCCGATTCTTCAGTATCCTCTGCCTTTTTGAAGCTGCGCGAAATATTCAATTCGTTGCATGCTTTTGACGTAAAAGTTTCAGAAGGTGTCAATCCCGATGGTTGCAATTATCTGAATTCCATGGAATGGCTCAGACACAAACTTCAAACAGTTGAAGATTTGACGAGTCAGCTTACTGCAGACCAGATCGATTCTGTAAACACTTTTCACGCATCTGAAAGCTCCAGCGTTCAATATTGGATGTGTGAAAATGCGATACAAACGCTTGACCTCGGGGCATTTGATGACGCTGATTGGAGTCCTGATCGTCCACAAACTTATGCTCGACTGGATACTCCCCGTGCCCCAAATGAAGCATTCGAGTCTCTGCTTGTCGACAGCAAAACATCTATATCAGATCTATATACTTTCGCTGAATCATCTGTTAAAGAAGCTTGTGATTCTCTAGAATCTCAGTTCTCCGGCTATTCTTCTTTGAAAGCTGCCAAATCTAAGGACGTCCCCAAATCTGGTCCTTTATTTGACGAATTCAGCGCTGTAAGTGAACTGATTCTGGTCTTGCAAGCCAATCTGAAAAAATTCAAATCATCCGTGGAGTCTGTTCTAGATTCTTACAGCAAGCTATCGTCCGTTTTAAATTCCTTCCAAAAAAAGACCGAAGCTACGGTCGTGAAGATCCAAGAGCAATTACATTCAATCACAAGTCGCTGGGAAGGCAAATGGAGTGATGCCTTTAAAAAGTATTGCAAGACAATGCAAACTTCTTCCGTTCACCACGGACGCTTGCAATTGTCTCAAATTTTTGTCGACTGGTGGAGAGTGGCCGGACGGAGTGATGCTTTGCCCATCGCCAATTCGTTCATGCGTATTTTGCGTTGCTTCGACAACGATGTGATTGCTTTCTTCCGACCAGCCACAAGACCTTTGCTCGACGCTCGGAGGCATCTGATTTCTCTTCGCTGCATATCAGAATGCGACTCATCTGCCATCGAAGAATGTGTTTGGAACATGTCAGAATGTCTTTCTGTTGAAAAGTTCATTTGGCCCACGCAAGTTTCTACTCGGCCTTCCGCGCTTGTCACATTTGATCACAGCCAAGTGATGGAATCAAGATTTGCCGATGCCAGAGTCACCTCGTTCTTGGAGGAACTTCGATTACGCATGACCAACATCAAATCCGCCCTTGAGAACGCACGTGTTTTTTACAAAGATATCAGAGACGAAAGCTCTCAGGCGTTTAGTTTTTCAAAGATTAAGAGCGCGCTCCCTTCGTTTGAAGCGTATTTGGAGGATGAATTCTACGAATACGTCAAGTGTTATTCCCTCCTAGATGAACAGGCTCAAAATTTGATTGCTACGAGGCCTGCGCTTATAGCCATTCGGAAGAACCCCATCGTTTTGTCGAATTATCTTTTGCAAATTGCCAAATGGCAACGTGATGCTTCAAATTTATCTGTAACGGGCGGTGGTTTCATTCGAAAACTCCCTGTCCGCAAATGTGTTTCGCCACTGCAGCAAAAATTGCGCGTCCTGATTTTGAGGCAGTTGTACACTTATCACGAGATGGCGAAAAATAACATCGGTCTTGGCATAATGTCAGCTGCCTGGAATTTTCGTTGCTTTTCTGAAAAGTTTCGGGCCGTTCAACTGTTTGACAAGATTGGGACTTCTTTCGCACTGCCGCCTCCCGAACAAAGCGAATCTGCTCAAGATATTTACAACAGGTTGAAAACTGATGCTTTGGCGAAAATTGCGCAAGCATCACCTAGTCGCAAGACGTTATTCGCCGTCGTAGTCGGTCTCATCCCATCTGCTGTCATTGCAGCAGAAGAATTCAACAAGAGAACCTTGCTTCAAGAAGCCATTCATCAGCAGGTCCACAAAAAAATGAGTGATGATGTTTTATCAGCTTTGCTCTCTGCTTGCGAGCCCTGGGATGCATTGGTTCAAGGGTACTGCTCATTGCATCCTTTTTTTGATGCAATGAAGCACTGCACTAGCGTCGATGTTAAAGTTTCAATTGAACAAGAAGACGGCAATCACGATGCCAAGCACAGCAATCAAGATGAGATGGTTGCAACGTTTGAACTGGGGGACCTTTCTTACGATTTTCCCGATGTTTCGAAAAAAATCAGGCAGGACTCCGAAGATGGATCTTTTGCCATAAACATTGTCAAAGTCAAAGCAGCCACTTCGGCCAATGTTCTCACAGAGCAAAATTTCACAGAAAAAGCCCTTCAGTCATGTTTCAAAAAAATAGCTAAAGCTGCCGACAGCGTGAAAAAAGACATGAAGAGTACCCCGAGCATAGATTTCTCGAAGCTGCCTGAGCTTCTGAAAATCGTCAACTCTATCAAAATGCAAACTTTCAATCAACTCAGAGCATTTTCCGAAAAAGTTCGATCTTTGATGGCGTCTGTTTCAGCGCCTCTCAAGGCGGTTCATGATGAACTGTCCACAAAGCTTGCTGATATTTCAGCGATTGCTCAAGCGGATCAACCTTGGCGAATTAAGTCTTCTGAGTTCAGTAACTTGCAACGCTTGATTCGCCAAGCAAATTCTTCGCTTATGAGAGAAATGCACTTTGATTACGAGCCGCTGCAGTCATTGATCTCCATTTATAATGATCAATTTCTTTGTTCTCCCCAGAATCAAATCAAGGTCGATTTCGAATTTTCCAACGACGTGATTTCGATGATTCACAAAGTAGCCGCATCCGATTGGTTCACTTCCGTCGATGAGAGTGGCGACAAAGAGGGTCTATCATTTTTTTTCATGCAGCACATCAATCTCAAGTACAAGGACATCGAAAAATCTGTGAAGCGGTTGGAAGTAGTTTGCCGTCGGGTCAAAGAAAGTGCCAACGATTTTGTGAAAGCGCCGAATCAAAAAGTACTTGGCAAGCTCCGCGCCAGGGTTTTCAAGTCAGTTCTCGTCGAGCAAAGTCTCAAACTTGCCTTCGCTCCTTTTGGTTACACATTCTGCAAGCTCATGACTCAAAAGGAAGCTTGGGAGCGTTCCGAAATCGACAGCCCGTTCAAATCAAATTTACGAGATGTTCTTCAGCGATTCATCAACTTAGATTATCAATTGACTTTTCTTATTCGTGCTGATTTTAGCAACCCTGTGAAAATTCTTTCTCATTTTGTGGTTTCTAACTCACCCGAGATATTGGAAGCGCAGTCGTTGGCCGCTTTCATCGCTAACCCGCCTACTATACCTCTGTTGGACGAAGTTGACTCTGTTATGGATGGCAAGGGCAATTTGGACCGTTTTTATGGCGGCGAATTCAAAGGCAAGCAGCCGCTCTCAGTTTTTTCTATCAAGTCAAGCCTGCATGCCTATCTGTTGTCATGGCATTCATTTTTTCGTCCTGGTAAAGTTGCCTCGAGAGAGCAACTGGCATTTAAGGCCCCTGTCACTATCAAAAAGTTGCTGAGTTCCAGTGAAAAAATCATAAGTTTCAAGTTGGAAGAGCAGGATGTTTACATGGTATTCAGCGACCCATCCGGGAAGTCGGCGGACCAATCAATGCTCATCAACGAAATTATCATTTGTCAGGCTGTGCCCCAAGCTTCTGCTCCCAATAGACTGGTGTTGTTAGAGCATAACAATGACACTGTTCTTTCATTTGCATCCTCAGATGCAGCCGCTGATGCTCGGAACGCAATATTAGACTGTCAGTTGCTTTCATTGAGCTTATCTGGAGAGAAGCAATCGTCTCCGAGATGGCAATCATCATATGCTGTCAAAAGCTTTATGCTGCAGTTTGATTACGACTTTTTATTCGCGCAATTGGCCGCTCGAAAGTTTTTGGAAAAGTTCTATCCCGGAGAGAGCACTTTTGTCGATATTTCAGACTATTCTTCTCGAAGTATTTTAGATCAGGAGGCAAGCGCCTCATGTGAGTTCGAGTCTAGGACTCCTAAGGTCGAGAAAGTTCCAGGAGGTTGTCTTCACTTTGCCATTACTCTTGTGCCAGAAGCGCATCCTCTTGCCGAGGATCGAGTTGCAACAATCGCTTTGGTAGGGGCTCTCGATCTACCAGTTCCAGACTCATTGAAAGACAAGTTGTCGGGAGCGATTCAGAATGTGTATTTTGTCATCGAAAGAGGCTTCAGCCGAACCATTTCGCAGCCGAAGGTTGACTGTGAAGGGCGCCCTCAATTTGTGGACAAACTCGATTTCGAAGTTTTTCAGGGCAGCCAGGCTGCTCTGGTGGAATTTGATCAGGAGAACAGCATTATTACTGTGAAAATACACAGGAAAGCGCCACCGAAGTCAAAAGCTATGCAGTATCCTCAACAGGAAAGCGAGGACAAGGGTAAGGGCAACGATGGCGAAGAGGAAGATGAAGAGGTTGATGACGCTACCGATGAGTTGTTAGCTTTTTGCGAATTTAATCTTTGGGACTTGGTAGACATTGAGCGCGGTAACAATCAGGTTGATTTGTTGGAGAGAATTACCAAAACATTTGATTGTCTGACCCCTCAAAATGCAATCCGAGTACTCAACAATCAATGTCATCCATCTATGACGAATCTTTATGGGCGAAGTTTGATTGAATTGAGTGATTTCAAGAAGTCTATTGAGGATGGCGAGCCACAAATTCAAGCAGATGGTGTATTGAGCTCCTTAATGGGCAAAATGAAAGGAGTATTTCAAGGTACAGCCAATAAAGCCCGTGATGCTCTGGACGCCGCCAAAGAAGCTGTATTAGAAAAATTTGACGCCATCGGTGAAGATGTTGAAGAATGTGTACCTCAAGCGGATGGAGACCCCGAAGCTGCTGATTTGCAGACGAAAGTTTTGATCGCCCAAAAGCAGTTCAAGAAAACCCTCCAGTCCCTTCGCACTGTTGTTGGAGGTCAGAGCCAAGATTCTTGTGGAAGCATCATCAAAAATGATTTTCTCAAGCAAACTCGCGCATCCAGTTTTCAATATTTTGAATTCTGGCTGCAGTCATCTTCGTCCAGGCCATTTGTCGACAAGCAGCTGTTGCAGACTCATTACTCCGAGGAAGACGTCAAGAGAGTTTGCGGTGAAGCCACCGCTCAGTACATGGTTGCATTGAAAGGCTGCAACAAAATATTTGACTCTGAGATGATGTCATCTCTGAGGCCTGTGGTGTTGAAGTGTCTTGGTTCGGTAAGGGATAAAGCAACTGAATTTGGTGAGCTTTCCAACAAACACTTCGAACTCACGCGTGAAAAACACGAAGAACTTGAAAAATTGTGTGGTGAATTTGATTTGAATCCGAATGGATTCGATTCTCTGTCTTCTTTGTTTGGGTTTTGGTGGCGAGGAGCTGCGCCACGTTACAGTCACATGTCTGTCATCACTAGAGAAGAGTCAAATTTTCAACTGCTTCGATATCAAAGAAATGGGAAGTCGGGAAACCCCCAAAAGAAGGCAGAATTAGAAGCCAAAATGAACAAAAGTGCTGAAAGAATCTCTCTTTTGAAGTCTCAGGTACCCGACAAATGTCGGGAGTTCTGCTCAGTCATGCTCAGTGTGTTTGGAGATGCTTACGCATATGATTGTGCTCTCTCCGACGCCGTTCATGCCGATCATCGGCGTGCCAAAGAACTGAATGACGTATTAAAAAATCTCAACTCAGACGTGCGAATTATAATTCCTTCCCGATTCGCACCTCCTTGCCTCTCATACGAAGCATTTGTCAATTGCTTTGGAGGCCTTGAAAATGTTACGATAGGATTGGAACCGCGGTCAATTGCTGTCATGTCTCAGCCATTGGCTGCAGTATCTGCACATGTGATTGCTTCTTTATCTCAAGTTGACGGTCAAGTTTCTGTATCAAGACATTTACTTCGACTTGCAGATCAAATTGCCAGCGGTGATTGGGCGCAGTGGCTTGCCAGCACCTCCATCGATCCCATCATCGTCAACAAAACTAGTGAAGCTTACATGCTCAATTATGCTCACATGAGTGGCAACCTCCGGGCTAAAGCGTTTTCCACTTTCATGCAATGGAGCAGTGTGTATCGGCGTCTGCTTCCAGGCAAAGGCCACATTGAAGTCCCTGAGTTTGCTCGCATGCATCACGGGGATTCATCTGAGGTTTTTGAGATCAGTCAAGTTCAAGTCTGGTCCTCGAAGATGGTGCAGGCAGTCAAAGAGGTGATTGGCGTCATGCGAGGTATTGACGACCAGGCTACGTACAACCGATCATTTATCGATGTTTGCGTTACAACGTTTCGACACATGCGCACTTTTTGCATCACTCTCCGAAATTCCTCGGTTGTATACGAGGGAGTTTTGACTAGTCACGATTTTTGGATTGCTTGTGTGGGTTCGCAGCAGGCATCAGATTGGATTTCTACAATAAGAGCGCACAAATCGTGCATCAAAGAATGCCTCAACTCATTGTTTGCTCAAGATTTTTCAGCACTGATTTCGTCAACTTCTCGACTGTTTGCGCAAATGTCACCACAACCTCCTGCAATGCAGAAGGATGTGTGGCAGTGTGCATCTCTAGCCATCGTTACGGAAAATTGCGCACGGGCTGGTGATTTGATCGGTGTCGTCTTATGCTGCTGCTCCATGACAGAAATCGTTTTATCAAACGCAGAGAGCATGGACAGGCTGTTGAGAACTATTATTTCTTCGTTGGGCTTTGATGATGAGGATGGCACGATTCGTATTCCTTTTATTGTTGATGCGCTCTTTCAGGTTGCTTCTGGTATACGTTCGAAAGCTGCACGATCTGAAGCCTTTTCCTTGTCTTTTGCACGCGAATTTTGCGAGCAAGCGGCCTTAACTTGCGATCGAATACTTGCACCATTGCTGCAAGGTATTGATGAAATGGTCAAACAGGCAGAGAATTGCGCTTGCAGATTGCGGGAAGCAGCAACTTGTGCTGAATTTTCGAACATGCCTACTATTGCTGAGAAGTGGGTCAAAGCTAACCGAGTCCAAATTTTTGAAGCGATTTCGTCATTTTTGCCTCAGCTAAGCGACTATTCATGGACAAGCGAAGCTTTTGCACAGGCGTGGGTGGGCTTGAAATTGCTCTCGTTGCTTTGTGCTTCGGCAGATTCTGAAATCCTCAGTGTGATTTGGGTTTCAATCCAATTTTTGACTGCAGGTTCTTCGACTGAGCTCTCCTTGTCATGCCCTGAATTTCACAAAATCTTCATGCGTTGCAGCTCTGGCAGCAGAAATTACAATTTTGCTGCCTCAGGCTCTGACATCATTCATATTCCTGATGTTGTTCTTAGTTCAGCAGAGTCTTGCCGAAAATTGTGCAAAACATTTTCTTCAGACTGCAGCGCAGTGGATTGCGCCCAAGGCTTATCCGATTTCACCACTAAAATTGTCACAAGTCCCAATTTATTGACTGTATCGTCATCGTTTTTGCATTTGCGCTCCATCAAAAAGCTATTCGCCGGTTCTTTTGGTTCTGCTACTAGATTTTTTCAAAATATCGGCCACGTGAATGTCCTCAGATTATCGCTACTTCTGGAAACGAAGAAGTTTTTAGAAGCCATATTTCTCTTGAAGCATTTTCAAACTTGCTGTTTGAACCAAGAAGGAAGTGATAGTGCTGCTGTTGCATTGGTTGTTGATTTTTGTGTTGCCGGTTTGATTGCGCATACCAGCAAAGAATTGCCATCCTTGTCTTCACCTTCAGGGGCTAATCTTTTGTTCACAATGTGCTCTTGTTCTTCTTTAAATCACACACTTCCTTTAAAGCAATTCTCTGAAGTCCTGCATGCTGCCATTGCACCGAAAGATATTTCTCAAAATGACATGGAGCTTGCTGTTTTCTTATTCAACTCGGTCTCCGAATGTTTCGGAAAATCATTCTCTATTGATGTAGAGTCTTACTCTGCATCAGTCAGACAGTTTTTAGAGCGCAGTTCCGTATTTCTGTCCACTCACGCTTCCGCTTCTCAAGATTTTGTTCCTCTTGTTCGCAAGTTGACAGATTGGATTGGTCCAGTTCTCAGACAGAATCCCAAATTGCTCGGTTCTTATTCGGTCATTGAAGCCAATAAAGCTGTGGCAACCAAAGTCAAGTCACTTTCTTTGGAACTTGCCAAGTCCACATTTAATTGGACTGGAATTCGATCATGCCTTTTGGATATTCTGAATTCGATTGTGGCAGCCGGTGCCACTGTTGCTGCCCACTGTTGTCTCGCTCTTGCTGCCTCCGTATCTTTTTCTCTCAATTTGAAGCAGCTTCTTCGGCAGAATTCAAAAGATATCTCCAGCATGCAACTACTTGTGGCAAATTTATTCACTATTGGTTGCTCTGGTGCTGGCGACTCAGGCGACATTTTGCACTCCATTTGCAGTGCAGTTCTTACTCATGAAGACATCGACTTGATGGATACGTTGTGCGTTCAAACTCGAGCTGATCTTCAAGCTGATCCGAATGCCTTAGAATTTTTCAACACTTTTTCCTCGAAAGAGAACATCTCAAAGTTGCATGAGATGCAGCAGCAAATCCAAGAAGGATATGAGCCTGGAGGCCATCGAATATCAGCTCTTAGGGGTTGTTTGGTGACAGCTGGTGACATTTTGGCAGCTGCATTTTCCGGCTCGTTTTTCACACACATTGGCCGATCGAACATTGTACTTGTATGCTGCAGATCATTTTCCGCATTTGATTTGCAAGTCAATCAAGTCAAGATTTTGGCTGCAATCGGACCAACTTTGGATGCTCTTTTTACTGCCCTGACCGCCAAGAACTATGTCAAAGCAGTCGATATGTGTAATTTGTCCATCAAAATGATGACCCAGCACAGGCTCAAAGAGCCTCACTCGTTTCACAAGGATTACTATTGGATTATATGCAGCCTACTTCTTGCCATCAGAGTGTTTTGCGATTGCGCTCTGATCGTCCAAACCAATGGACCTGTCAGCGCAAGGTTGCTCGGTTGCATTCCTTTGCTGATGCGCATTGGCTCCCCTACAGATCCTTTTTTGGCAATTTTGTGCGAAAAGTTTCTGTTGAACTCCAACGAGCAAAAAGCTTTCACCATAGCTATACGCGGTGCTTGGAATCTTCTGCGCGCCAGTAGAAGCATGAAAGACCAATCAATCCTTGGAACAGGCAAAAATTTCGGCCAATTTTTTCAGATTATGAACAAAGAGGCGAACTGCTTCCAGGCTAATGATCCGCAACGTTCAGCTCTACTAAAAATGTTCTCTCCTGGATTGAACAGGAGCATTGCTCAAGGCTTGCTTGATAATCTTGAATCTTGCTCGGCCATGTGTAAAGCAGTGGACGATGATTCTACAACATCCATTATTAACTGCGCCACGTTGAGCAGCAGTAGTCCGTCACCCAGATGTTCTTTTGTCGAAGCTGCCACGAAGTATCTCACTAGCGATTCTGATTTGCGAGAGGCAAAGAGATTGCTCACTGCTGACTTCAGCAGCTTCAATTTTATGGTCAAAAAAGCGATTGATCTCAAACTCACAGTGAACAAGGAAAGTGTTTCCTCTGCGATTCTCGACCGCGTGAAGGAATCGCTGGAATCTTGCAATGGAGATGATGATGATGCTGAATCTGAAGAATCGCAGAGCGTTATGTCGCAAGTTGTTGATGCCTTGACGCCCAAAGCTGTCAAACAAATTTTACCTGCTGTTGTTACAGTTGTCCAAATCTGTTCAAAAGATGTTCCAGCTATCCTAAGAAAACTGACTAATGAATATTTTTTGAATCGTGAGGCGAAGTTTCAACTTTTGAGAAGTGAAGACGACTGCCAGGAGCAGGGTATTCCTTTCAATCCTGCGCAGCTGGCTGAGCCAGGAAATTACATTGAAATCACCAAATCAATTTCAACCCCCTTGTATTCAAAATACATCAAAATTGTTGCTGAAAAGGCTGAAAATGAAATTGGTCCTATCGTCCACGACATCATCTTTTCCACTGTCGTACAAGCTGTACTGAAGGCTCCGCCACTCAATGTGCTCTCTCCCAAAACTTACTATCACATCATCATGACGGCTATCAAAGCAGCCTTTGCTGCCACAGTCGTTCTCAGAATTCGAAGCATCAACGAGTTGGAAGTGCATTATTCACACTTGCTGATGTATGCAAAACTTGTTCCTGCCAAAGAGCGTTTGCAAATTGTCGCCCAGAATTATTTCAGTACCATCAGCGCACTTTTGCAACCATCGATATTGATCCACGCTGCCGCTTTTTCTGCTTGTGCCAAAGCTATCTTCCTTTCCGTCAACCTGTCTGCGTTGCCAAGTGCCGATGCGATCTCTGATTGGAAGGAGCTCAAGAATCAACTGTGTGATTGCGGGGACGCCAACGTTGCGGCATTTTTGTCCAATCATCGACGTTCCAATGCGGTTATGCAGCTTTCTCTCTCGTGTCTTTCTTTGTTGAGGCCTCTTCGTGCGGCTTTTGCCTCAAATACTCTTTTTTCTGCTGCTGAGTGCCTCAACCAGCACGCAGAAGCCATCAAGCTCAAGCTCGATACTGATTTTGAGGACTGGGATTTTTTTGCTGACGATTTTGACAACCGGCTTGAGTGCTTATTCCAACAAGGCCAAAGCTCAGGATTGAAGGTCTTTGTTGCTGCTTGCATGCGTGAAGCCGGTGTCATGGTGCTCACTCACAAGGATGTATCCGAGTCCTCCCAATCTTTACTCGCAGTCCACACTAAGAATGCTTCAGCTACTCCGCAACGCATCAGTGTTGGGCCCAATATGCGCAATGCACGAGCAGCATCACTCTTTAAGGCTCAAGAATCCCCACAATCCGCTACCGCCAGTTCTCCCCTACAGCAATCCAGCAAGGGGCAACACGCTGCGCTGTTGGCTCGAGAATCCCCGCAATCTAATCTAACGCCCACTTCCCCCACAGCTCACTTGCAGCAATCTAGCCAAGGGCAGCACTCCACACTGGGAGATAAAAAAGCAGCAGCAGAGAACACTTCCCCCACAGCTCACTTGCAGCAATCTAGCCAAGGGCAGCACTCCACACTGGGAGATAAAAAAGCAGCAGCAGAGAAGCAGTCGCTTTTGGCAAACTTATCCACCCTTACTTCCTTTGAGATCGAGCAGCGCGTTGCCGACGCCACAAAAAAGCTGGTTAATACCCCAGAATCAGAAAAGCATCTCAAACAAGCATTAGACGAAGCAGTTTCAGCTCTCAAGGAGCATCTTGCCGCACATGCGGAATCAGAGAAGCATGCATTATTGGTCAAGTTACCCTCATCGATTTCTGAAATCGAGCTTCTAATTGTTGATACCGAAAAAATGCTCAGTGAACTATCTGAACAGGAAACTCATCGCAAGCAAGCCTTAGGCGAAGCATTGTCAGTCATGAAGGATAAACTTGCATGCCTTGTTGCTGCTAAAGCAGAAGAGCAAGTTGTTCATGACATGCAGCAAGAATGCAAAATGCATCTGACCAAGAATGCATTGCAACCGCGGCTTCCCTCTTCACAAAGGACTCAATGTCTATCAAACCTTGTGAGCTATTTGAATCGACTAGAATCTTGCCTCAAAGATTTCAAGCAGGCAGACTCTTCTAGCAGAAAAACCCATGCGACTGCCGAGCTAATTTCAACTGTTTCAGCCTCTATTCGCGCTCATCAAGAATTTGAAAGCCGAGTGGAGTCTGTATTGAAGGACATCGGTTCTGTTCAGGCAAATTTTGCCGCAAAGCAAGTTTCTTTACATCAGGCTTCCGCAATTAGTGTCAAGTATCGTGACATGATGTCTCGAGATGAGTCTCTGTCGTTGAGCACTGTTGCGTCGTCTTCAGAAGCACCCGAAGTTCAGGTTTCCATCAACGCAGTTTTGGACCTATGCAAGCTGATGATACAGCAAGCTGACAATGAGGCGGTCGCATTTGTGCAGACTGGCTCAAGTTTGCGTAAGTATGCGCGTGATAAAATTTTGAAGAAAACCCGTCACGAGCCTGTTGCTTCAACCGTCAAAATTGCATCTGGAGTCACTTTGCTTTGGGGTTCACACAAAGTTGGGCCTCAAATTGTAGAGCTGTCACCAGGACCATCACAAGCGCTTCTTGATTCCGGATTGCTGGGTTCCGGACCAAACTTGAATTTGCACTTGCACTTCTCTGTTGCTGATAGCTCCGTGGCATCTGGCAGGGAAACGATCGACTTCGTTGGGTCGAGTGAAGCTGATATTTCCATGTGGTTACACGGTTTCAAAATAGTCTCAAAAAAGTGACAAATTAAAAATTCCCACCACTCACATTTCGTGTGCTTCAGTAAAC
>Ga0255302_1000029_pt1 | contig 15568 bp, 15 predicted proteins | sample MistaT_20_FD_183715 | JGI IMG/M metagenome (GOLD analysis project Ga0255302, IMG submission 183715) | Metatranscriptome of freshwater microbial communities from Mississippi River, Louisiana, United States - Miss_Miss_RepB_8d (Metagenome... | ecosystem: Environmental > Aquatic > Freshwater >...
CACCCCCCAGGCCCGTGCAGAGGAGTCCCTTCCGGATGGCCAAGGCAAGCCATGTGCATTCAGACCGGTTCCCCCGAAGCTGGCTTCCTCTGCCACGGTTTGCCGGCGATCAAACACGGTGATCTGGTGTCCGCTGGCGGCCAACTCCAGTGCGGTGGCCAGTCCGGTCACGCCGGCACCAACGACAGCGATTCTCATTGAATGCCTCGCCAGGAAGAGGGGGGCAACATCTGGCAGGGACTTGGCGCAGGGGAGTGCATCTGGGGAAGGATTGGTGGCGCGTATCGCCAGTGCTATAATCGACAGGCTTTGCGTCTGATGGGCTGAACGTTCGTTTGCTCCTGGCGCAAGGTCAATCGCAAACCAGCCCGTCCGGGTGTCACTTGCACTCATCACACAAGATGGTGCAATCGATCGGGGCTGGATTTTAGTCCCAACCTCTGGAAAGAACTCCCATGTCGATCTCCATGCGCGAAATGCTGGAAGCCGGTGTCCACTTCGGTCACCAGACCCGCTTCTGGAACCCCAAGATGGCTCCCTTCATCTTCGGTTCCCGTAACAAGATTCACATCGTCAACCTCGAAAAGACGTTGCCGATGTTCGAAGAGGCGCAAAAGTTCGTGCGCCAGCTGGCTGCCAACCGCGGCACCATCCTGTTTGTCGGCACCAAGCGCACCTCGCGCGAGACGGTGGCCGCCGAGGCGCGTCGTGCCGGCATGCCTTTCGTGGATCAGCGTTGGCTCGGCGGCATGCTGACCAACTTCAAGACGGTCAAGACCTCCATCAAGCGCCTGAAGGACATGCAGGCCCAGAAGGAAGCCGGTCTGGACAGCATGAGCAAGAAAGAGCAGCTGATGTTCTCCCGCGAAATGGAAAAGCTGGAGAAGGACATCGGTGGCATTCAGGACATGACGGCTCTGCCGGACGCCATCGTCGTGATCGACGTCGGTTTCCACAAGATCGCCGTGGCCGAAGCCCAGAAGCTGGGTATTCCGCTGGTGGGTGTGGTCGATACCAACCATTCGCCGGTCGGCATCGACTACGTGATCCCCGGTAACGACGACTCCGCCCGCGCCGTGGCCCTGTATGCCCGCGGTCTGGCCGATGCCGTTCTGGAAGGCCGTGCCAATGCCGTGGCGGACGTGGTCAAGTCGGCCGCGGCCGAAGGTGGCGACGAGTTCGTCGAGGTCGACGAAGCTTCCGCCTGATCCTTTCCTCGGGCTGCCAAAGGGGCTCTAGAAGCCCCTTTTTTTGCAGGCCGTTTCACCTCATCACCAACCGCTTCAGCCGGGCGGATGCCCGGCAGGCAACTGGAGAAACAAGATGGCAATTACCGCAAGCATGGTCGCCGATCTGCGCGCCAAAACCGATGCTCCCATGATGGAATGCAAGAAGGCACTGACCGAAGCCAACGGCGACATGGCCAAGGCCGAGGAAATCCTGCGCGTCAAGCTGGGTACCAAGGCCGGCAAGGCCGCATCCCGTGTGACCGCCGAAGGCGTGGTCGCCTGCTTCATTGAAGGCAACACCGGTGCGCTGGTCGAAGTCAACTGCGAAACCGACTTCGTCACCAAGAATGACAGCTTCCTGGCCATGGCCCAGGCGGCCGCAGAACTGGCCGCCAAGAACAACCCGGCCGATATCGACGCCCTGGGTGGTCTGGCCCACAGCCAGGACAGCTTCGGCCCGACCCTGGAAGAGGTGCGCAAGGGTCTCATCGGCAAGATCGGCGAAAACATGTCTTTCCGCCGCTTCAAGCGCTACAGCGGCGGTTCGCAACTGGTGTCCTACCTGCACGGCACCCGCATTGGCGTGATGGTCGAATTCGACGGTGATGCCGTGGCGGCCAAGGATACCGCCATGCACATTGCCGCCATGAAGCCGGTGGCCCTGTCTTCCGCCGACGTGCCGGCCGATCTGATCGCCAAGGAGCGTTCGGTGGCTGAGCAGAAGGCTGCTGAGTCCGGCAAGCCCGCCGACATCGTGGCCAAGATGGTGGAAGGCTCGGTCCAGAAGTACCTCAAGGAGGTCTCGCTGCTCGATCAGGTCTTCGTGAAGGCGGCCGATGGCAAGCAGACCGTGGGCCAATACCTCAAGTCCGCCAACACCACCGTCAAGGGCTTCACCCTGTACGTGGTCGGCGAGGGCATCGAGAAGAAGGTCGACGACTTTGCCGCCGAGGTGGCTGCCCAGGTGGCCGCCGCCCAAGGCGCCTGATACCGCGCTGGCCTGGTGCCAGCCGAACCCAGTCAGACAACGGGCCGGAAGGCCCGTTGTCTTGTGTGCAGCCGCCAACCTGGCTCAGGTCGATCGGGATCCCGGCACCGAAGACCCTGGCGGCTGAGTACACTTGAGAGTTGAGCCGCCCATCCCCACGCGCCCCTTCAGGACCCTGCCCATGCCCGCCTACAAACGGATTCTCCTCAAACTGTCTGGTGAAGCCCTCATGGGCGATGATGCCTTCGGCATCAACCGTGCCACCATCGTGCGCATGGTGGAGGAGATTGCCGAGGTGACGCGCCTGGGTGTCGAGGTGGCGATCGTGATCGGTGGCGGCAACATCTTCCGCGGAGTCGCTGGCGGCTCCGTCGGCATGGACCGTGCCACCGCCGACTACATGGGCATGCTGGCGACGGTGATGAACTCTCTGGCCCTGGCCGACGCCCTGGAGAAAGCGGGTGTCGTGGCGCGTGTCATGTCCGCCATCGCCATCGAGCAGGTGGTGGAACCCTACGTCAGGCCCAAGGCACTGCAGTACCTTGAGGAAGGCAAGGTCGTGGTGTTTGCCGCAGGGACCGGCAACCCCTTCTTCACCACCGACACGGCGGCTGCGCTCCGGGGGGCGGAAATTGGCGCCGAAATCGTCCTGAAGGCCACGAAGGTGGATGGGGTCTACACCGCCGATCCGAAAAAGGATCCGTCGGCCACCCGATACTCGGCCATTTCGTTCGACGAGGCCATGGTCAAGAACCTGCAGGTCATGGACGCCACGGCCTTCGCGCTGTGCCGCGACCAGAAGTTGCCGGTCAAGGTCTTCTCCATCTTCAAGCCGGGTGCCCTTCGCAACGTCGTGCTCGGCGGGGACGAAGGTACCCTGGTTCACGTCTGATGCGGCCTGCCTCGCAGGTCCAACCCACAGCAAGTACAGGAGCATTCATGAGCAGCATCCCAGAAATCCGAAAGAACGCTGAACACAAGATGCAGCAGTCCATCGAGGCGCTCAAGACCAGCTTGTCCAAGGTGCGTACCGGGCGTGCCAACCCGCAGTTGCTGGACACGGTGCATGTCGAGTACTACGGCTCGATGCTGCCCTTGTCGCAGGTGGCAAACCTTTCCCTGCTGGATGCGCGCACGATTGGCGTGGCTCCCTGGGAAAAAGGCATGGGGGCCAAGATCGAGAAAGCCATCCGTGAATCCGACCTCGGACTCAACCCGGCCAGCCAGGGCGACCTGATCCGCGTTCCCATGCCGCCGATGACCGAGGAGCGGCGCAAGGAACTGACGAAGGTGGTTCGCGGTGAAGGCGAGAATGCCAAGGTGGCTGTGCGCAACCTGCGCCGGGATGCCAACGAACACGTCAAGCGGCTGCTCAAGGACAAGCTGGTGTCCGAGGATGATGACCGTCGTGCCCAGGAAGACATCCAGAAACTCACCGATCGCATGATTGCCGAGATCGACAGGGTGGTGACGTCCAAGGAGCAGGACATCATGGCGGTCTGAACCCCAGGCGGCCTGCAGTCCATCCACCTATCCTCAATGTCTGAGCATCTTTCCCCGCCACCCGGTTATGCCCGGGTGCCTCACCATCTGGCCATTGTCATGGACGGCAATGGTCGTTGGGCCAAGCAACGTCATCTGCCGCGGGTGGCTGGCCACAAGCAAGGGGTCGACGCCTTGCGCCGTGTGGTTCAGGCCTGCCTTGACCGCGGCATTTCGGTGCTGACCGTGTTCGCGTTCTCGTCGGAGAACTGGAATCGCCCGCCGGAAGAGGTGTCGGGGCTCATGCAGTTGCTTGCCATGGCGCTCAGCAGGGAAGTGCCCAAGCTCAGCAAGAACGGCATCCGGGTGTGTTTTGCGGGCGAACGCGAGGGTCTGTCGGAGCGTGTGGCCCAGGGGCTGGCACGTGCAGAACGTGCCACCGCCGACAACACCCGGATGATCCTCAACGTGTGTTTCAACTACGGCGGCCGCTGGGACATCGTCCAGGCGGCCCGGCGCCTCGCCCAGCAGGGGCAGGACATCACCGAGGAAAGCTTGTCCACCGCACTGTCCCTGGCGCATGTGCCCGATCCGGATCTGCTCATCCGCACTGGCGGGGAGATGCGGATCAGCAATTTCCTGCTGTGGCAGAGCGCGTACACCGAGTTCTATTTCACTGGTTGCCTCTGGCCCGATTTCGATGAGGTCGAACTCGATAGCGCGCTCAACGATTACGCCCGTCGTGAGCGCCGGTTTGGCAAAACGTCCGAGCAGTTGGTCGGCGCCACGGCCTCTGTGCATGCTTAAGCAGCGCATCATCACGGCCTTGATCATGCTGGCTGTTCTCCTGCCAGCCCTGTTTCATTCCCGCATCGAGTTCTTTGCCCTGCTCACGCTGGTGATGATCGCGGCCGCGGGTTGGGAGTGGTGCCGACTCAATGGCATTCAGGGTTCGCGGTCGGTGGCGGTGGGCATGGGCCTGGGTGGTCTCATGGGCCTTCTCTGGTGGTTTTCGGTGCTGGATCAGGCGCAGTGGGTCATCTGGATGGTGGCCAGTGGCGTCTGGGCCCTTATTGCCGTGACCTTGCTGACCCGGGGTGTCTCCCAGTGGGGCATGTGGCCCGCCGGCTTGCGCCTGGCGGGCGGGTACCTGCTTCTGGCGGCAGCCTGGCTGGCCCTCGTCGAGGCCCGCAAGATGGGTCTGGTCTACCTGTTGTCCGTACTGACACTGGTCTGGATGGCCGACATTGCGGCCTACTTCGGAGGCAAGACCTGGGGGCGTCGCAAGCTGGCACCGACCATCAGTCCGGCCAAGAGCTGGGAAGGTGCCTACAGTGGTTTTGCCGGTGTGTGTTGCCTGGCGGCATTCTGGATCTGGTACGACGGACTGCGTCAGGACGACTCCGTCAGCATTTTCGGAATCATGCTTGCGCATGGCTGGATCTGGCTGGCGGTGGCGGTGATCTCCCTGACGGCCATGAGCGTGATCGGTGACCTGATCGAATCGCTGGTCAAACGCAGTGCCGGCGTCAAGGACTCCAGCGGCCTGCTGCCGGGGCACGGAGGCGTGCTTGACCGCGTGGATGCGCTGCTGCCGGTTCTTCCTGTGGCCCTCATGTTCACCCAATTGCCATGACCGATCGTCGACTGCGCATTTCTGTCCTGGGCTCGACAGGCTCCATTGGTACCAACACCCTGGATGTGGTGGGTCAGCATCCGGACCGGTTCGAGGTCCATGCCCTGTCCGCTGCCCGACAGGTCGATCTGATGGTGGAGCAGTGCCTGCGGTTCAAGCCCCGGCGAGCCGTGATGGCCGATGAGCAGGCCGCCGCTCAGCTGCGCGAGAGGCTTGGTGCGGTCGGCCTGGACATCGACGTGGCCAGCGGGGCGGAGGCCATCTGCGAGATCGCCAGCGATCAGGATGTCGATGTGGTCATGGCCGCCATCGTGGGCGCAGCCGGGCTGGCTCCCGCACTGGCGGCGGCCAAGGCGGGCAAGCGGCTCCTGCTCGCCAACAAGGAAGCGCTGGTGGTTGGCGGTGACCTGTTCATGGAGACCGTCCGCCACGGGGGCAGTACCCTCCTGCCGATCGACAGTGAGCACTCGGCCATTTTCCAGTCCTTGCCAGATGATCCGGCGACGTGGTCACGCCGCGTCGAGAAGATCGTTCTCACCGCCTCCGGAGGGCCCTTCCGCGAGCGCGACCCATCCACCCTGTCCAGCGTGACACCCGATCAGGCATGTGCACACCCGAACTGGGTGATGGGCCGCAAGATATCGGTGGATTCGGCCACGATGATGAACAAGGCCCTCGAAGTGATCGAGGCGCACTACCTGTTCCGCATGCCCCCCGAGCGCATCGAAGTGGTGATCCACCCCCAGAGCGTCATTCATTCCATGGTCCAGTTCCACGACCGATCCGTGGTGGCACAACTGGGGACTCCCGACATGCGCGTGCCCATCGCCTACGGCCTCTCCTGGCCGGAGCGCATGGCCTCGGGCGCGGCGCCCCTGGATTTCACGGCGCTGTCGGCCCTGACCTTCGAGCAGGCGGATGAGCATCGCTTCCCGGGCTTGAAGCTCGCGTGGGAGGCCATGGCGGGCACTCCGGGCAGCACGGCTGTGCTCAATGCCGCCAATGAAGTGGCGGTCCAGGCTTTTCTGGATGGCCAACTGCGTTTTGACCAGATCCATCGGGTCAATCGTGCAACTCTGGAGGACTATTTGCCCTCCAAGCCCGCAGGGCTGGACGATCTGCTGGCCATCGACGCAGAAGCACGTCAGCGTGCGCGGGCTTTGATGGGCAGGATCGCGGTCTGAACGGGATGCGTCCGGCGTATCCCGTGCATCGTCGACGGATCCTCTGGAGCGAAATCGCATGACGACAGTGATTGCATTTGTGGTGGCCCTGGGCCTGCTCATCGCCATTCACGAGTATGGCCATTACCGCATGGCCCTGGCTTGTGGGGTCAAGGTGCTGCGGTTCTCGATCGGTTTCGGCAAGCCGCTGTTCACCTGGCGCCGTCCGGGCAGTCCGACCGAGTTCGTCATTGGCGCATTGCCCCTGGGTGGGTATGTGCGCATGCTCGATGAGCGTGAGGCGCCAGTCGATGCTGCGGAAAGGCATCTTGCTTTCAACACCCAGCCTTTGCGTTCCAGGGCGGCCATTGTGGCGGCTGGGCCGCTGGCCAACCTGGCGCTTGCTGTCCTGCTGTACGCGCTGGTCAACTGGTGGGGCGTTCAGGAGCCGGAGCCGGTGCTGGCCAAGCCGGTGGCTGGCTCGATGGCAGAGCGGGCCGGTCTGACTGGCGGAGAGTGGGTCGGCCGGATTTCCGCCGGCGAGGGCGACGATGTGGAGGTCCGCTCCTTCGAAGATCTGCGCTGGCGCCTGACCCAGGCCGCTCTGGACGGTGAGGATATCGTGCTGTCGCTCGGGCGGCCCGAACAAGGCGTGCCCCGGCAGGTGCGTTTTCCCTTGTCTGGCCTGGATGTGAAGGAGGCGGACGCGACGATGTATCAGCGCATCGGCATCGTTGCGCCCTGGAGCGCTCCCGAGATCGGGCAGGTCATGGCCGACGGCGCCGCTTCACGGGCCGGACTCCAGCCGGGCGATATCGTGCGTCAGGTCAACGGACAGCGTATTTCCGACGGGCAGCAGTTGCGCCAGCTGATTCGGGAGTCGGTCGGCACGGGAGGGCAGCCCTTGAGCCAGCGCTGGGAGGTCCAGCGCGCCGGACAGGTCCTGACCCTGGAGGTGACGCCCACGCCGGAGCAGCGGGACGGTACCTGGGTCGGACGCGTGGGCGCCTATGTGGGTGCCATGCCGGCGATGATCACCGTTCAGCATGGTCCCTGGGAGGGAATTGCCCGGGCAGTGGACCGCACCTGGGAGGTGTCATGGCTGACCCTGAAGATGATGGGACGGATGCTGATCGGCGAAGCGTCCATCAAAAACATCAGCGGACCGCTGACCATTGCCGAATACGCCGGCAAGTCGGCCAGCATGGGCCTGACGCAGTACGTGGTCTTTCTGGCGCTCATCAGCGTCAGTCTGGGGGTGCTGAACCTTCTGCCGCTGCCGGTCCTCGATGGTGGACACCTGATGTATTATCTTTGGGAGGGTTTGACCGGACGAGCAGTCTCTGACGTCTGGCTCGATCGCCTTCAGCGCGGAGGCGTCGCCATTCTGATGGCGCTCATGGCTGTCGCCCTGTTCAACGACGTGGCCCGATTGGCGGGCTGACCACACCTGATCCATGAAAACAATCAAAAAAGGGCTGCGCGGCCTGACCCTGTCTACCTTGGCTGCCAGCCTGCTGGCCGCCTTGCCCGCCTGGGCTGTGAATCCGTTCACCTTGCGCGATATCCGGGTGGAGGGCCTGCAGCGGGTCGAGCCCGGCACGGTCTTCGCCTCGCTGCCGTTTCGCATCGGTGATCAGTACAACGACGACAAGGGTGCGGCGGCCATCCGTTCCCTGTTCGGCCTGGGCCTGTTCAGCGATGTCCGACTGCAGGTGACCGATGATGTGCTGGTGATTCTGGTCGAAGAGCGTCCCACCGTGGCCGACCTGAGTTTTTCCGGCATCAAGGAATTCGACGAGGAAGTGCTCAAGAAGGCGCTTCGCGATGTCGGTCTGACCGAAGGTCGCCCGTTCGACAAGGCCCTGGCCGATCGCGCCGAACAGGAGCTCAAGCGGCAGTACATCAACCGCAGCATGTACGCCGCCCAGGTGGTGACCACGGTCACCCCCACGGACCGCAACCGCGTCAGCCTCAACTTCAGTGTCACCGAGGGCGATGTCGCCAAGATCCGCGACATCCGCATCGTGGGCAACCAGGCCTTCCCGGAAAGCACCCTGCGTGGTCTGTTCGATCTGGACACCGGCGGCTGGCTCAGCTGGTACACCAAGTCCGACCGCTACTCCAGGGCGAAGCTCAACGCCGACCTGGAGACCCTGCGTTCGTACTACCTCACCCGCGGATATCTCGAGTTCAAGATCGACTCCACCCAGGTGGCGATCTCGCCGGACAAGCAGGAGATGTCGGTCACCATCAACATCACCGAGGGCAACCGCTTCGTGGTGTCTTCTGTGGCGCTCGAGGGTGAGTACCTCGGCAAGGAAGAAGAGTTCAAGTCCCAGATTGCCATCCGGGCGGGCGAGGCCTACAACGCCGAGGACGTGTCCACGACGGTCAAGCGATTCACGGATTATTTTGGCTCCTTCGGCTATGCATTCGCGCAAGTGGAGGCGGTACCCTCCATCGACCGCGTCAACAACCAGGTGGCCTTCACGTTGCGCGCCCAGCCGGCTCGTCGCGTCTATGTGCGCCGGATCAACGTGGTGGGGAACAACCGCACGCGAGACGAGGTCATCCGCCGCGAATTCCGGCAGTTCGAGTCCGCCTGGTACGACAGTGACCGCATCCGCCTCTCACGTGACCGGATTGACCGCCTGGGCTTCTTCACACAGGTGGGTATCGACACCGAACCGGTACCGGGCACCAACGATCAAGTCGATCTGACGGTCACGGTGGCCGAGCGGCCCACGGGCAACCTGTCCATCGGTGCCGGTTACTCGCAGGCCGACAAGCTGTCCTTCATCGCGAGCATCAACGTCGAGAACGTGTTCGGTACCGGCAACTACCTCGGTCTGGATGTGAACACGAGCGACTTCAACAAGCAGTTCGTGCTGAGCACCACCGATCCCTACTTCACGCAGGATGGTGTGTCGCGCACCTTTGACCTCTACTACAAGACCACCCGTCCGTACGACGCACAGGGCGGTGACTACGAGATCAAGAAGCCTGGCATCGGCATCCGGTTTGGTGTCCCATTCACCGAGCGGGACACCGTGTATTTCGGTATTGGCGCCGAGCGGGTGACGGTGGTGGAAGGCAACGAGCTGCCCGAGGCTTACCTGGACCAGGGCGGCACCTATCTGCCGGCAACCATTGGCTGGTCACGCGATGAGCGCGACAGCGCCCTGGTGCCGACCGAGGGCCGGTATCAGCGGTTCAACACCGAGTTTGGCCTCAGCAGCGAACGCCGGTATGCCAAGCTGAGCTACCAGTTCCAGCAGTACGTTCCCCTGACCAAGCAGTACACCTTCGCCTTCAACACCGAAGTTGGCTTGGGCAAAGGCCTGGGCGGCAAGGACTTCCCGGTCCTGCGCAACTTCTATGGTGGTGGTTTGGGTTCCGTGCGCGGTTTCGAGCAGGGCACCCTGGGCCCGACCTCTGCCGTCCTCGGGTCCACCACGGGCGAGCGCGTGAGTGTCGGTGGCGCGAAGAATCTCGTCTTCAACGCCGAGTTCATCGCCCCCTTCCCCGGGGCGGGCAATGACCGCACCCTGCGCTGGTTCTTCTTCACGGATGCCGGCAATGTGTACGGCGAGAACGATTCGTTTGAATTCTCCAAGCTTCGCGCCTCTGCCGGTGTGGGTATCAGCTGGATCTCGCCGATCGGTCCCCTTCGTTTTGCTTACGCCACCCCGATACGAAAGTTCGACGGGGATAAAATCCAGAAATTCCAGTTTCAGATCGGAACCTCGTTTTGATGAAGATGTCTCTGCAATCCTGGGTCAAGCCCGCCGCCGTCCTGGCGCTGGCCGCCCTGATGGCAACCGGCGCTGCCGCACAAGGCGCGAAGATCGGTGCCGTGAATGTCGACCGTATCCTGCGCGACTCGACGCCCGCCAAAGCCGCCACGGCCAAGCTGGAGCAGGAGTTCTCCAAGCGCGAGAAGGAGCTGCAGACCCTGGCCGCACAGGTCAAGTCGGCGTCGGAAAAGCTCGAGCGTGAAGCGCCGACACTCCCGGAAAGCCAGCGTGTGTCCCGCCAGCGCCAACTCGTGGATCAGGACCGCGAGCTTCAGCGCAAGCAGCGCGAGTTCCAGGAAGACCTGTCACTGCGTCGCAATGAGGGTCTGCAGCAGGTGCTCGAGAAGGTCAACCGCGTGCTCAAGCAGGTTGCGGAGAACGAGAAGTACGACCTGATCGTCCAGGAAGCTGCCTACATCAATCCGAAGCTCGATATCACCGACAAGGTAATCGAGGCTTTGAACAACGCCAAGTAAACCGGAGTCGCCTTGTCCACAACCTTGGGCGCCATCGTTGATGCCCTGGGTGGGCAGCTGACAGGCGATCCGTCAACGCCCGTTCACCGTCTTGCTCCGCTGGCGACGGCGGAAGAGGGTGATCTGGCGTTTGTGGCCCACGTCAGGTATCTCTCCCAGGTGCACAGCACCCGGGCGGGTGCCCTGATCGTCGGTCATCCGCTGGCTCAGGCGGCGACCGGGCGAGGAGCCTGCATCGTCGCCGATGATCCGTACCTCTATTTCGCTCGACTGACGCAATGGTGGCGCAGGCTTCACGAGCCCGAAGTGCCCCCCGTCGTGCATCCCAGCGCGGTGATCGATCCGTCTGCCCGGCTGGGAGTGGGTGTCGTCGTCGGACCCTATACGGTGATCGAGGCCAACGCCAAGGTCGGCGATGGCGCTGTTATCGGAGCGCACTGCGTCCTCGGACGCGATGTCCGTATCGGTTCGCAGACCCGCATGGCCCCGAGGGTCACTATCGCCGCTGGCTGCTCGATCGGTGAGCGCTGCATCCTGCACAGCGGTGTGGTGATTGGCGCCGATGGTTTCGGTTTTGCCCCCCATCAGGGGCGGTGGATCAAGATTGAACAGCTCGGCGCGGTGCGCATCGGCCATGATGTGGAGATCGGTGCCAACACCTGTGTCGACCGGGGTGCCCTGGATGACACCGTGATCGCCGATGGTGTCAAACTCGACAACCTGATCCAGATCGGACACAACGTCAGGATCGGTGCGAACACCGCCATGGCCGGTTGTGTGGGCGTGGCGGGCAGTGCCGAGATCGGTGCCGGTTGCACCGTCGGCGGTGGCGCTGTCGTGCTGGGTCACCTGAGTCTGGCCGACGGGGTCCATGTCTCCGCAGCCTCGGTCGTGACGCGGTCGATCCGCGAGCCAGGCCAGTACACTGGCATGTTTCCCATCGATGACAATGCCTCGTGGGAAAAGAATGCCGCTTCCCTGAAACAGCTCAACCGGCTGCGCGAGCGCCTGAAGGCGGTCGAGCAGGCGATTGCACAAGCCCAACACAAGAAGACCGAGTCATGATGGACATCCACCAGATCCTCAAGCAACTGCCGCACCGCTACCCCATCCTGCTGGTGGATCGGGTGCTGGAGGTGGAGAAGGGCAAACGCATCGTTGCCCTGAAGAATGTGACCATCAACGAGCCGCAGTTCAACGGCCACTTCCCTCATCGCCCGGTGTTTCCGGGGGTCTACATGCTCGAAGCCATGGCCCAGTCGGCGGCGCTGCTGGCCTTTGCGACCCTCGAAGTCACCCCCGACGACAACACGGTGTACTACTTCGCCGGCATTGATGGTGCCCGCTTCAAGCGGCCGGTGGAGCCAGGCGATCAGCTCGTGATGGAAGTGACGCTCGAACGCATGAAGGCGGGCATCTTCAAGTTCAAGGGCACCTCGCGCGTGGGCGACGAGGTGGCCTGTGAAGCCGAACTGATGTGCACGATGCGCACGATCGCCTGACGCGCGGAGTCCGCTCATGGCGAACATCCATCCCACCGCCGTGGTGGATCCGGCGGCAGAACTTGACGCCTCGGTGTCAATCGGTCCCTACACGGTCATCGGCCCTCATGTGAAGGTTGGCGCCGGAACGACCATCGGTGCCCATTGCGTGATCGAAGGTCACACCACGATCGGCCGCGACAACCGGATTTTCCAGTTCAACTCGCTGGGCGCGATCCCGCAGGACAAGAAGTACGCGGGTGAACCCTGTGAACTGATCATCGGCGACCGCAACACCATCCGGGAGTTCTGCACCTTCAACATCGGATCACCCGGTGACCTGGGCAAGACGGTGGTCGGTGATGACAACTGGATCATGGCCTACGTCCACCTGGCGCACGATTGCGTGGTGGGGAACAAGACCATCTTTGCCAACAACTCCCAGCTCGCGGGGCATGTGCAGGTGGGCGACTGGGTGATTCTGGGCGGATTCACCGTCGTTCACCAGTTTGTACGCATCGGTGACCATGCCATGACAGCCATGTGCTCGCTGCTGTTTGCCGATCTGCCGCCTTTCGTGATGTGCCAGGGTCAGCCAGCCCAGGCCAGGTCCATGAACTTCGAAGGCCTGCGCCGCCGCGGTTTCTCGGCCGAGCGCATCGCGGTGGTCAAGCGCATGCACAAGGCGCTGTATCGCGATGACCTGACGCTGGATCTGGCGCGACAACGCATCGGTGGGCTTGCCGCCGAGGTTCCTGAAGCCCAGCAGGATGTGGACCTGATGGCTGGCTTCCTTGACCAGGTGAGCCCGCAACGCGGAATCGTTCGCTGATGACCACGGCAGACCCTCGCCTCCTTGCGCTGGTGGCCGGGGAGGCCTCCGGTGATCTGCTGGGCAGCCTGTTGCTGCGGGGTTTGAAGACACGCTGGCCCGCATTGCGGTCGACGGGCATCGGCGGGCCGAGACTCGCGGAGCAGGGGTTCGACGCCTGGTGGGCCTCCGACCGCCTGGCGGTCAGGGGCTATATCGAGGTGCTTCCCCGTTTGCGCGAGTTGCTGCGCATCCGGCGTGAGCTCGGTGACCGTCTGTTGGGGGCGGAGCGCCCGGATGTGTTCATCGGGGTGGATGCCCCCGATTTCAATCTGGATCTGGAGGTGCGTCTGCGCTCTTCCGGGATACCCACGGTGCACTTTGTCTGTCCGTCCATCTGGGCCTGGCGACCGGAAAAAGTGCTCAAGCTCAAGGCGGCGGCAGAGCACGTCTTGTGCCTTTTCCCGTTTGAGCCAGCCTTGCTGGCAGAACACGGTATTGCCGCCACCTTTGTCGGACATCCCTTGGCATCGGTGATTCCCATGGAGCCCGATCAAGGGGCAGCCCGTCGGCGGCTGGGACTGACGCCGGAGGGTCCGCTGGTGGCCATCCTGCCGGGCAGCCGTGCCGATGAAGTCCGCTATCTGGCGGATCGGTTTTTGCGCGCCGCGGTCCTGATGCGTGCCCGTCGTCCTGATCTGCGGTTCGTCATTCCGGCGGCTCCTGGGCTGAAAGATCGGATTGACGCGATCGCTGCAGCGCACCCGCTGGGCGGAGCGTTGACCGTGGTGGCCGGGCAGTCACACGATGTGCTGTGTGCGTGCGACCTCACCCTGATTGCCAGTGGGACGGCGACCCTGGAGGCGGCCCTGTTCAAGCGGCCGATGGTCATCGCCTACAACATGCACTGGCTGTCGTGGCAGATGATGCGCCGCAAGCGTCTGCAGCCCTGGGTTGGTCTGCCCAACATCCTGTCGCGGGACTTCGTGGTGCCTGAACTGCTGCAGGACGCGGCGACGCCCAAGGCGCTTGCGGATGCCGCATTGGCGTGGCTGCAAGAGCCTGCGAAAATGCAGGCTGTACAGGCACGGTTCACCGAACTGCATCACAGCCTGAAACGCGACACCGTGCAACTGGCGACCGATGCGATCGAAAAAATTCTTGCGCGCTGAGCAGGCCAGCCTGGCCTGGGACAGTCCTGGACTGGTGGCCGGCGTCGACGAGGCTGGCCGGGGTCCGCTGGCAGGCCCGGTGGTGGCCGCTGCCGTGATCCTTGACGACATGGCCCCCATCAAGGGCCTGGCCGACTCCAAAAAGCTGACGGAGCGGCAGCGCGAGCGTCTGTACGACGAGATCCGTGCCAAGGCGCTGTGTTGCAGCGTGGCCCAGGCTTCCGTGACCGAGATCGATTCGCTCAATATCCTGCAGGCCACGATGTTGGCGATGCGCCGTGCGGTCCAGGGCCTAAGGCTCAAGCCGGTCAAGGTGCTGGTCGATGGCAACCGGCTTCCTTCCCTGGATGTGATGGCCGAGGCCGTGGTGGGTGGGGATGCACTGGTGCCCGCGATTTCGGCGGCGTCGATCCTGGCCAAGGTGACCCGTGACCGCTTGCTCATGGAATTGCACGAACGGCATCCGGACTACGGGTTTGACCGCCACAAAGGCTACGGTACGGCGCAACATCTCGAAGCCCTGCGACGCCTGGGGCCCTTGCCGGAGCACCGGCGTACGTTTTCACCCGTGGCGCAATGCATTGGCCGGGAGGCGGCATGAGCGACCCTCAGTACATCTCCTCCCGTGAGAACGCCCTGATCAAGCGCTTGCGGCAGTTGGCTCAGGACAGCACCGCCTATCGCAAACAAGGCCAGGTCTGGCTGGAAGGTGATCACCTGTGTCGCGCCTTGCTGGCCCGGGGCGGGCGCCCTGAGCTGGCCGTGTTTACCGAGGAGGGCTTGTCGGTGGCCACAGATGAGCTCCGGGTGGCCTGCGAGCGGATCGTGGTGGTGCCTGATCATCTGATGCAGGGCATCAGTGGACTCGAGTCGGCGGCACACATGGGTTTCGTGATGGGCCTGCCATCCGCGCTGCAAGTGCAGGGGCATGTCGCGACCGTGGTGCTGGACCGCCTCCAGGATGCCGGCAATGTGGGCTCCATTCTCCGCAGTGCGGGCGCCTTCGGCTTTCGCCAGGTGCTGGCACTCAAGGGCACCGCGGCGCTCTGGTCACCCAAAGTGGTCCGGGCGGGCATGGGTGCGCACTTCGGCATGCACCTGGTCGAGGGGCTGTCGCTGTCTGATCTGGAGGCCCTGCAGGTACCGTTGCTGGTCACGAGTTCGCATCGTGGAAATTGGCTGCACCGGACGACCTTGCCCTGGCCCTGTGCCTGGGTGATGGGACACGAAGGGCAGGGCGTCAGCGCCGAGCTGGAGGCAAGGGCAGGCCTGCATGTGCGCATCGCGCAGCCCGGTGGGGAGGAGTCCCTGAACGTGGCCGCCGCCGCCG
>Ga0255302_1000032_pt1 | contig 15303 bp, 14 predicted proteins | sample MistaT_20_FD_183715 | JGI IMG/M metagenome (GOLD analysis project Ga0255302, IMG submission 183715) | Metatranscriptome of freshwater microbial communities from Mississippi River, Louisiana, United States - Miss_Miss_RepB_8d (Metagenome... | ecosystem: Environmental > Aquatic > Freshwater >...
ATTGTATTCATTGGGAATTTTCATCCGTTCTCCCCTCAACATCTATCCAAGAGGCCCTTCATGCTGAAGAACAAGGTAGTCATCGTCACGGGCGCAGCCCGAGGCATCGGTCAGCAATACGTGCTGGACATCGTGGCCGATGGCGGCTATGCCATTGCTGCCGACCGCTCATCCTGCGAGGAAACGCTGGCCCTGATTTCCGAAGGTCGCGAACGCGCCGCCGCAGTGCAAGTGGATGTGACCGACATGGCCTCGGTCGAGGCCATGGTCAAGGTCGCGATCGATCGCTTTGGTCGGGTTGATGGCCTCATCAACAACGCTGCCCTGTATGCCACGCTGCGCGGCGGTCGATTCGACCAGCTGTCCGAGTCCGAATGGGACGCGGCGATGCTGGTCAACGTCAAGGGCATCTGGAACTGCTGCAAGGCGGTGCACGAGCCCATGCGCGCGGCCGGTGGTGGCAGCATAGTCAACATCACCTCGCTGGCCGCCCTGTACGGCATGCCCTACGCGCTGCACTACACCACGTCCAAGTCGGCCGTCATTGGCCTGACGCGAGGTCTGGCGCGCGAAGTCGGTCGCTCGAACATCCGGGTCAACGCCATCGCCCCGTCGGCGGTCAAGACCGAAGGAACCAAGGAATTCTTCGGCGACAAGCATGAAGGCGCGCTCAAGACCATTGCGCAGGGCCAGGCCATCCCGCGCAACCTTGAGCCAGCCGATGTCTCTGGCACGGTGCGCTGGCTGCTGTCCGACGCATCGCAATTCGTCACCGGCCAGACGATTCCGGTGGATGGCGGCACGGTGATGAACTGAAGTTCGTCCGTGACGGACTGTGCGCAGCCCGTCACTCAAGCTACCCCGACATGCCTATCGCCATCTCCCCCAACGACTTGCCCCGCATACTGCCCCCCCGGGCATGTGTGTACATACAGGCCGGCGCCGCGCAGCCGACTACCCTCCTCAACGCCCTGCAAGCCAACGGCGCGTGCGACCAGAACTTTGTCACCGCCTTCTTTCCCGGCATCAATGAGTTCGCGCTGGACAGCCTGGGGCCGCAGAGCCGTTCGACCGTGTTCTATGCCTCCCGCGCCTTGAGTAAGGGCCTGGCGAGCGGACAGATCGCGCAGCTGCCTCTGCACCACAGTCAGATCGCAGCTTATCTGAACGCAACCGCCTGCCCGGACGTGCTGCTGATACAGACTTCGGCGCCCGACGAGCACGGCGAGTGCTCACTGGGCGGTGGGGCTGATTTCGTGCCACTGCTGGCGGCACGGGCAGGTCTGGTGATCGCCGAGGTCAACGGGCAACTCCCGAAGGTGAGCGATGGTCCGACCATCCCGTGGTCGCGTCTAACCCATGTCTGTCACACCGACCGGGCACCTCCCTACTTTGCTGAATCCACCAGCGACAGCGTGTCTACCCTCGTCGCCCAGCGGGCAGCAGAACTGATCGATGATGGCGACTGCCTGCAGGCCGGCATCGGCACCCTGCCCTCGGCGTTGCTGGACAGCCTGGGGAACAGACGCCGGCTCGGAGTCCACAGCGGCATCGTCGGCGAGGCACTGGCGCGCCTGATTGACACCGGCGCTGCCACAGGCGAATGCAAGCCTGCCCACCACCCAAAGGCCGTGACGGCCTACCTCGGTGGCGGCGAACTCACTTACCGGCTGGCCAAGCAAGGCCGGCTGGCGGTGCGCACACCGGCCTTTACACATGCGCCCCAGGTCATGGCCGAAATTCCATGTTTCGTTTCGCTGGGCGCGGCGCTCGAAGTGGACCTTCTCGGCCAGATCAATGCCGAACACCTCGAAGGCCGTGCCATCAGCGGCGCGGGCGGGTTTGTCGATTTTGTTCGCGGCTCCCGGCTGTCGCCAGGCGGGCGCTCGATCGTGATGCTGCCTTCGACCAGTCGCGGCCGCTCCCGTATCACCGCCAGTCTGGCGCCGGGCACGCCCGTGACCTGCGCGCGCACGGACGTCGACATCGTCGTGACCGAACACGGCGTGGCCCACTTGCGCCACCTCTCGGTAGCCCAGCGCGCGCGCCGACTCATCGAGATTGCCGACCCGGCCTTCCGCAATGCCCTCGCCGCAGACTGGGAACAACTGCAAGGCTGACGACCGACACGGCCGACATGGGGCGCTGGGCCTCCCGTCGTGCCCGCATGCCCTCAGCTCAACTGGCGCCTGTCCTCAATCAGCTGACCGTCTTGCGGCAAGGACCCGACGGGCACCCAGCGCACCTGAGCGCGAAGCTTGGTCACTTCACGTATGGACTGGGTCACCAGTGCCGCGTCGGGTGTGCTGGCACCGTCGCCACACTCGGCCAGCAGGGTGAGTTCGTCGTTGGCCATCTCGCCTTCGACAGTGAAGCGTGCCCGCAGTATGGCGGGATGGCGCCGCATGACGTCCTCTACATGCTTGGGGTAGATGAACATGCCTCGCACCTTCGTTACCTGGTCGGCCCGCCCCATCCAGCCCCTGATGCGGGTGTTGGTGCGTCCGGTCGGGCAATGCCCGGGCAGCAACGCAGACAGGTCGCCCGTGCCAAAGCGGATCAGCGGGTAGGCCGGATTGAGGACCGTCACCACCACCTCGCCCACCTCGCCCTCAGGTACCGGCGTGCCCGTGCCGGGCATCACGATTTCTAGCAGCACTTGCTCATCCAGCACCAGTCCCTGGCGTGCCTCAGTTTCGTAGGCCACCATGCCCAGGTCAGCTGTTCCATAGTTTTGATAGGCTTCGATGCCCCTTGACTGGAACCACTGCCGCAAAGCGATGGGCAGCGCTTCACCACTGACGCAGGCTACGCCGAGATGCGGCAGGCTAATGCCCGATGCGTCGGCCTTCTCCAGCGCAATGCGCAGGAAACTGGGCGTGCCTGCATAGACACGGGGCCTGAGCTGCTGCATCGCCTGCAACTGCAGCTCGGTGTTGCCCACACCGCCCGGGAAAACCGCGCACCCCAGCGCCTGAGCAGCGGTCTCGATCATGGAGCCCGCTGGCGTGAGGTGGTAGCTGAAGCTGTTGTGGATCAAGTCCCCCTCGCGCACCCCAGCCGCAAACAAGGCCCGGCCAAAACGCCAGTAATCGCTCGCGCTCCCCTCCGGCTCGTATATCGGCCCCGGTGACTGGAACACCCGGCGCGCATGCGAACGCGCGCCGAGCGTGCGCCAGCCCACGGCCGAAAAACCACCAAACGGATCACCGCCAGCACTCTGTGCCCAGTTCTGGCGATCTCGCAGCTGGCCCTTACGGGTGACCGGCAATTGAGCCAGGGCGGCTCTTGCATTGACTTGCCGCGGGTCCACACCCGAGAGAATGTCGGCAAAGGCCGCGGTGTTCTGCTGCGCGTGGGCGATCAGCCCCGGCAGCGCAGCCATCAGCGCCGCCTCGCGTTCGGCCGGGTCACGGGTTTCAAGTGTGTCGTGGAATGTGGTCATGGAAGTTGGACGTTGGGCATTAGGGGTTGAGCGTTCAGCGTGGGGAAGGTGGGCGCTCACCGCTCAACGCCGGACCAGACATCAGGCAAGCCAGCGCTTGCGACGCTTGTAGCTCTTTACGTTCTTGAAGGACTTGCGCTCGCCGCCGCCCATACCGAGGTAGAACTCCTTCACGTCCTCGTTGGTGCGCAGGTCGTCGGCGGCGCCATCCATCACAACGCGCCCACTCTCCATGATGTAGCCGTAGTCGGCGTAGCGCAGCGCCATGTTGGTGTTCTGCTCGGCGATCAGGAAGGTGACTTTTTCCTTCTGGTTCAGGTCGCGCACGATCTCGAACACCTCTTCCACGATCTGCGGGGCCAGGCCCATCGAGGGTTCGTCCAGCAGCACCACGTTGGGGTTGCACATCAGAGCGCGGCCAATGGCGCACATCTGCTGTTCACCGCCCGATGTGTAAGCAGCCTGCGAAGTACGTCGCGCTTTCAGGCGAGGGAAGTAGTTATAGACCTTCTCCAGGTTGGCGGCGATTTCTGCCTTGCTATCGCGGGTGTAGGAGCCGGTCAGGAGGTTTTCCTCGATCGTGAGGTGGGCGAAGCAGTGGCGGCCTTCCATCACCTGCACCACGCCACGCCTGACGAGTTCGGCGGGGTTGAGGTTCTCGATGCGCTCGCCGCGCAGTTCGATACTGCCCTTGGTGACCTCGCCGCGCTCGCCCTTGAGCAGGTTGGAGATGGCACGCAGCGTGGTGGTCTTGCCGGCGCCGTTGCCGCCGAGAATGGCCGCGATCTGGCCTTCACTGACTTGCAGCGACACGCCTTTGAGCACCAAGATCACGTGGTTGTAGATGACCTCGATGCCGTTGACGTTAAATACCGTTTGGGGTGTGGTCATGGGGGATTCACTTGGCTAGGTTGCGCGGTAGGGGAGGTCGGCCCCGTGCCATTGCGTGGCACGGAGCCGGCGGTGATGCCCTGCTTGGGGCATCGCCGGCGAGGATCAGGACTGGCAGTCCTTCTCGCTTCGGCGCGCCACTTTCTTCTCGGCGGCGTACTTGTCTGCCGCTGCGCGAATCATGGGCTTCAAAATCGCCATATCAGCCCCATACCAATCCGACGACAGTGAGAACTTGGTGCCATCCCAGGTATGGACACGAGCGACGGAGCTCCCCATATGATCAACACAAGAGGTGCTGATAGGACGCATAACACCACCGAACCCCAGGGCGTCCAAGCGTTGCTGATCCAGGTTCAGATTCTCAAACCCCCAACGCACCTGTTCACCGGTCATGACCTTGCCCTTGCCAAACCGCTCCTGGGCCCGGCGAACACCTTCTACGCCAAGCATCGCACTGATCATTCCACGCATGTACAGCACGGTTCCAACCTCAGCACGCGGACCGGTGCCCTGGCCCTTGTCATACAGCGCAGCCAAGGTTTCTTTGACTACCTTGGAGTCTGGATGAGCACCATGCTGAAGCGTCAGCGCACTGTAGCCCTTTGCGGCGACGCCGACTTCCGCCACATCCAACTCGGAACCCGACCACCAATTTCCGATCATTCGATCACGCGGATAACCGGTAGCCACCGCCTCTTTCAACGCCGCGATGTTCATGATGCCCCAGCCCCACAAGAACACGTAGTCTGGCTTTTGCTGGCGAATCTGCAACCAAATTGAACGCTGCTCAATCCCGGGGTGAGGGACAGGCAACAACATCAACTCAAAACCATGCATCTTGGCCCGCTCCTGGAACACCGGCAGGGCTTCTTTTCCATAGGTACTGTCGTGGTAGACATAAGCAATCTTCTTGCTCTTGAGCTTGTCCAAACCACCTTCCAGTTTCGCCACGTGCTGGAGCTGTATGTCGGCTTGCACCCAATAGTTTCCGCCCAGCGGGAAGTTCCATTTGAAAACTCCACCGTCAGCACTTTCGCTTCGACCGTAGCCAAATGTGACGATAGGGACCTTGTCGGTGTCAGCCTTGTCCGTCGCTGCAAAAGTGACGCCCGTTGACAGCGGCTGAACAACTGTCGCCCCACCGTTCTTTGTTTTCAAGCGTTCATAGCATTCGATGCCTTTGTCTGTGGCATATGCCGTCTCGCACTCTTCAAAAGAAGTCTTCACGCCATTGATGCCACCTCGGCCGTTGGTCAGCTTGAGGTAATCAATGTAGCCATTGGCCCACTGGGCGCCGTTGGGGGCATAAGCCCCTGTCCGGTAGACCAAGGCCGGGAAGAACTGGTTCTTGTTTTGATCGGCGGCGACCGCAGGCAAGTTCCCCGTCGATAGGCAAGTTACTGTCGTCATTGCAATGAGCAAGTGTCGTAGTTTCATGGTTTGTCTCCTGTAGGTTTAGTGGGAAGCACTGGGACGAAAACAGCTGTGCCTCAGGTGGTGAGGCCACTTCGGCAAGAAGCTACTGGTGAAATGGTTAGGACATGAGCACACCATCAATGCGGGAAAGGCCAGATGCGCAGTTTTTGCTTAGCGGTGCTCCAGAGCTTGGCCAGGCCGTGTGGCTCGACAATGAGGAACCACACGATGAGGGAGCCGAAGATCATGGACTGCATGTGCGAGACGATGGCGGTGGAGATGCTCAGGCCGATGGTGGTACCCACGATGGGAAGAAACTGGTCGAGCACAATGGGCAGTACGACGATGAACGCTGCGCCGAAGAAGCTGCCCATGACCGAGCCCATGCCGCCGATGATGACCATGAAGAGCAGTTGGAAGGACCGGTCGATGGAGAAGGCTGCCGGTTCCCACGCACCCAGGTGGATGAAGCCCCACAGAGCACCCGCGACGCCGACGATGAAGGCGCTGACCGCGAAGGCGCTGAGCTTGGCGTACATCGGGCGGATGCCGATGACGGCCGCGGCCACGTCCATGTCGCGGATGGCCATCCACTCGCGGCCAAGGGCGCCACGCACCAGGTTCTTGGTCAGCAGGCCGAACACGATCACGATTGCAAGGCAGAACAGGTACTTGCTGACCGGTGACTCGATCGACCAGCCTAGCACGTTCAGGCCCGACACCGATACGGAGCCCGACGGGTTGTTGTGGGTGAACCAACCGATGCGCAGGAAGGCCCAGTCGCAGAAGAACTGCGCAGCCAGTGTGGCCACGGCCAGGTACAGCCCTTTCACACGCAGGCTGGGGACACCGAAGAACATGCCGACCACGGTGGCCGACAGGCCGCCAGCGAGCAACGCCAGGATCAACGGCATGCCCTCGACACGCACATAGGCGTTGTAGGCCATGTAAGCGCCGATCGCCATGAAGGCGCCCGAGCCGAGCGAGATCTGGCCGCAGTAGCCGACCAGCACGTTCACGCCCAGGGCCGCCAGCGACAGGATCAGGAAGGGGATGAAGATGGCGCGCAACAGGTACTCGTCGGCCAGCAGGGGCACCGCGACTGCTGCGGCGAGCAGCAGCCCCAGCATGACCCAGCGGTCCTGCGCGATCGGGAAGATCTGCTGGTCGGCACGGTAGGAGGTCTTGAACTGGCCGTTTTCTCGATAGAACATGGTGAGTCTCCCTTACACGCGGTCGATGATCTTCTCGCCAAACAATCCCTGCGGACGGAACAGCAGGAACACCAGGGCCAGCATGTAGGCAAACCAGATTTCAATGCCGCCGCCGACCATCGGGCCGATGTAGACCTCGGAGAGCTTCTCGCCCACGCCGATGATCAGGCCGCCAATGATGGCGCCGGGTACCGACGTCAGTCCGCCCAGGATGATCACAGGCAGCGCGCGCAGCGCTACCGTGGTGAGCGAGAACTGCACGCCCAGCTTGGAGCCCCAGATGATGCCGGCTACCAGCGCGGTGATGCCGGCCACGCACCACACGATCACCCAGATACGGTTGAGCGGGATGCCGATGGATTGCGCGGCCTGGTGGTCGTCGGCCACGGCGCGCAGCGCGCGCCCGGTACCGGTCTTCTGGAAGAACAGCGACAGCGCTGCGACCAGGGCCGCCGCGACGAAGGCCGCGATCACGTCCTCGGTGTTGACCAGCACGCCGCCGTCGAACAGGTCTCGCAGCAGGAACAGCGGGTCCTTGGGCATGCCCACGTCGATGCTGTAGATCTCGCTGCCAAACAGCGTCTGGCCCAGGCCGTCGATGAAGTAGGTAATGCCCAGCGTGGCCATCAGCAGCGTCACGCCTTCCTGGTTGACCAGGTAGCGCAGAACCAGCCGTTCGATCAACCACGCGAGTGCGAACATCAGCACCGCAGCACTGGCGAAAGCGATGGCGTTGGCCAGCACCTTGTTGTCCGCGCCGACCCAGCGGTGGGCCCACTCGGAGAACCGCGCCATCGCGAGAGCGGCAAACAGCACCATCGCGCCTTGCGAGAAGTTGAACACGCCCGAAGCCTTGAAGATGAGCACGAAGCCCAGCGCCACCAGCGAATAGAGCATGCCGGCCATAAGGCCGCCGAGGAGGGTTTCGAGGAAAAATCCCATGGTGCGGGGCTCCGTTCAGTGGCTGGTGCCGAGGTAGGCACGGATGACGTCTTCGTTGTTGCGCACCTCGTCGGGCGCGCCGTCACCAATCTTCTTGCCGTAGTCGAGCACCACGACGCGGTCGGAGATGTCCATCACAACGCCCATGTCGTGCTCGATCAGCACGATGGTGGTGCCGAACTCGTCGTTGACGTCGAGGACGAAGCGGCACATGTCCTGCTTCTCTTCGACGTTCATGCCCGCCATGGGCTCGTCGAGCAGCAGCACCTGCGGCTCCATGGCGAGTGCGCGGCCCAGGTCAACGCGCTTTTGCAGGCCGTATGGCAGTTGGCCAACGGGGGTCTTGCGGTAGGCCTGGATTTCCAGGAAGTCGATGATGCGCTCGACAAATTCGCGGTGTTTGATTTCTTCCGTCTCGGCGCCCCCGATGCCGAAGGGGTTGCGAAAGGCCTGGCTGAAGAGGTTGCTCTTGATGCGCAGGTTGCGACCGGTCATGATGTTGTCGATCACGCTCATGCCCTTGAACAGCGCCAGGTTCTGGAATGTGCGCGCGATTCCCATTTCGGCCACCTGGCGGCTGTTCATATGCTTGAAGGTCTGGCCGCGGAAGGTGATGGCGCCCTGCTGTGGCGTGTACACGCCGTTGATGCAGTTGAGCATCGAGCTCTTGCCGGCGCCGTTGGGGCCGATGATGGCGCGGATCTCGTGCTCGCGCACGTCAAAGCTGATGTTGGTCAGCGCCTTGACGCCGCCAAAACGCAGGGAAATGTTGCTGACGTCGAGGATGACGTCGCCGATTTTCTTGTCTGCCATGGAGATGGGACTTTCGTTGCGACTCAGGCGGCAGCCTTAACGGGTGCAAAGATCTTGGCGTCGGCGATCTTGAGGGTGGCGCTGACCTTGCCGGTGCGGCCGTCCTCGAACTTGACGGCGGTTTCGATGAACTGCTCGGTCTTGCCGTCGTAGAGCGCATCGACCAGCACCTGATACTTCTCGCCGATGAAGCCGCGGCGGACCTTGTTGGTACGGGTCAGTTCGCCGTCGTCGGCGTCCAGTTCCTTGTGCAGCACCAAGAAGCGACTGATCTGGCTGCCGGCCAGCAACTCGTCGCGGCTGAGGTCGGCGTTGACCTTTTCCACGCATTCGCGGATCAGCTCATAGACCTCCGGCTTTTGCGCCAGGTCGGTGTAGCCGGCGTAGGGCAGGTTGCGGCGTTCAGCCCAGTTGCCCACGGCATCGAAGTCGATGTTGATCATCACACAAACTTTCTCGCGCTTGTCGCCGAAGGCCACCACCTCTTTGATGTGCGAGAAGAACTTGAGCTTGTTCTCCACGTACTTGGGCGCGAACATGGCGCCGTCGTTCGGGCCGCTCATGATGCGGCCGACGTCCTTGACGCGGTCGATGATCTTCAGGTGGCCCGAGGCGTCGATAAATCCGGCATCGCTGGTGCGATACCAACCGTCGGCACTCAGCACCTCGGCCGTGACGGCCTCGTTCTTGTAGTAGCCCTTGAGCAGGCCGGGCGACTTGACGAGGATCTCACCGCTGTCCGAGAGCTTGATTTCCACGCCATCGCAGGGCACCCCCACGGTGTCGGCGCGGGCCTCGTGGTCGGGCTGCAGGCAGACGAACACCGCCGTTTCGGTCGAACCGTAGAGCTGCTTGAGGTTGATGCCGATCGAGCGGTAGAAGGTGAAAAGGTCCGGGCCGATGGCCTCGCCTGCGGTGTAGGCCACCTTAACCCGCGACAGGCCCAGGGTGTTGCGCAGGGGTCCCAAAACCAGCACATTTCCCAGTGCGTAAAGCAGGCGGTTGCCAGTGGACACCGGCTTGCCGTCCATCAGCGCAGGTCCCACACGGCGCGCCACGTCCATGAAGTAATGGAACAGCCTGCGCTTGGGTGCAGCCGCGTCTTCCATGCGGATCATCACGCTGGTCAACAGGCCTTCGAACACGCGCGGCGGCGCAAAGTAGTAGGTGGGCCCCACTTCCTTCATGTCGATGCTGACGGTGCCCGACGATTCGGGGCAGTTCACCACATAACCGACGGCCAGCCACTGGGCGTAACTGAAGATGTTCTGGCCGATCCAGGCCGGCGGCAGGTAGGCCAATACCTCGTCGCTTTCGGTCAGCTTGTCGAACTTGGCACCCACATGCGCGCGGTTGAGCAGCGAATTGTGGGTGTGCACCACACCCTTGGGGTTACCGGTGGTGCCGGAAGTGAAGAACATGGCCGCAACGTCTTCCGGACGGGCCTTGTCCACCTCCTGCTGAAAGAAGTCGGGGTGCTGCCGTACAAACACCTCGCCGGCGGCCACCAGTTCGGCCAATGCGCCCAAGCCTTCCTCGGTGTAGTTGCGCAGGCCGCGCGGGTCGTCGTAGTAGATGTGGGCGAGTTGCGGGCAGCGGTCGCGGATTTCCAGCATCTTGTCGACCTGCTCCTGGTCTTCCACCACACAGAAGCGCACCTCGGCGTTGTCAATGGGGAACACGCACTCGGCGGCCACGGCATCCTGGTACAGCGGCACCGGAATCGCGCCCAGCGACTGCGCTGCCAGCATGGCGGCATACAGACGCGGGCGGTTGGCGCCGATCACCACCAGGTGCTCGCCCCGGTGCAGCCCGGCGTGGTGCAGGCCACAGGCGATGTGCTTTACCAGGGCCGCCATCTGCACCCAGGTGGTGGTTTGCCAGATGCCGTATTCCTTCTCGCGCATGGCGACGGCGTGGGGACGCTGGTGGGCGTGCTGAAGCAACAGTTGGACAAAAGTCAGGTTCATGACGGCGTGACGGGCATTTAAGGTTTGAGTGGGGATAACGAACCGAAACCGACCTGCAGGCTTTTCGCCAGGGTCTGCACCTGCTGGTGCAAGGAGGCCTGGAAGAAATCCGGTCCTAGGGCCGAAACCATCTCAGCAAGTTGCCGCTCAAGCAGGCTGCGCAACCTGTAGCGTTGGCGCTGCAACTGACGCTGTGCGGCGTTGTTATGTGCGTTCAGCCAAGACTGATGCCTGTCTATCGCAGCCGAGAGCTCGGCGACGGAATCGGCATCGGACACCGAGGTTCGAACCACCGGGGGTAGCCAGCACGTGGCAGGAGGCGGAAAAGCGTGCAACACGCCCTGGATCTCTGTCACGAGCTGAGCTGCGCCCGCGAGATCGGACTTGTTGACGACGAAGATGTCGGCCAGTTCCATCATGCCGGCTTTCATGGCCTGCACATAGTCGCCGGCGCCAGGTACTAGCACCAGCACTGCGGTGTCGACCTGGTGGTGCACCGCGTGCTCGACCTGACCGACCCCGACGGTCTCCAGCAGCAGCTCTTCGAAGCCGGCCGAGTCCATCGCGACCAGCAGCTCGGAGATGTTGGGCGCGAGCCCGTCGGCCGAGGTGCGCGACGCGAGCGAGCGCACATACAGTCGCTCGATGCCTGCCACCTCGTCCATGCGGATGCGGTCGCCCAGAATGGCGCCGCCAGTCAGGGGACTGGACGGATCTATCGCGAGCAGGCCCACGCGGCGTTGCAGCGAGCGAAGGACCGCCAGTCGTCCGCCCAGCGTGCTCTTGCCGGCGCCGGGTGACCCCGTCAGTCCGATGCGTGGCGCCAAAGGGCGGTAAGGCGGGCTTTGGGCATCGAGCGCCATCACCTCAGCGGTGCTGGCGTTGGCCAGCGCACTCAGGCGGCGCCCGAGCCCGCGCCGGTCCAACGTCGGCGCGCTGGCGGCGCCGAACGGCAGCGGCGTTTGGTCGGAAGCCGTCGTTACCGGCGGCATGTTCAATTCAGCGCCTGTGCCAAGGATCGCACCACGCGCTCCAGTGGCATGTCGCTGGTGTAGATGCCACGCACGCCCATTGCCTGCAGTTGCGCGTGGTCAGCCTCGGGGATGGTTCCGCCGACGAACACCTGGATATCGCCGGCACCGGCCTCTTGCAGGCGCTCGACAACCTGGGTGACGAGTTCACAGTGACTTCCCGAGAGAATGCTCAGGCCTACCGCGTCCACACCCTCGTCTATCGCGACGCGGGCGATGTACTGGGCGCTCTTTCGCAAGCCGGTGTAGATCACTTCCGCGCCTGCGTTGCGCAATGCCAGTGCGATGATCTTGGCGCCGATGTCATGCCCGTCCAGACCCGGTTTGGCCACCAGGATGCGGCGTCCGCGCAGTGAGGATTCGGCACGGCTGCTCGATTCCGTTTTTTCGGCAATTTTCATGGTTTCAAAGCCTCACGGGTTCTTGGAATTCGCCCCACTGGGCGCGCAGGCTGGCCACCATCTCGCCGACGGTGGCGTAGGTATGGCAGCACTCGACGAGGTAGGGAAGCAGGTTTTCCTTGTCCTGGGACGCCGCGGCGCCCAGTCGCTTGAGCGCACGGTCCACTTCCGACTGCTGGCGCGTCTGCAGTACCTGCTGGTGGCGATCGATCACGCGGCCCGCTGCGGCCGGATCGAGGCGAAAGACTTCACCCGGTGTACAGACTTCGTCCGGGTTTCGGAAGTGGTTCTGGCCTACTACCACGGTCTCGCCGGAGTCGATATTGAGCTTGCGCTGCAGTGCGCGCTCGGCCAGTCGCATCTGGATCCAGCCATCCTCGATGGCCTTTTCCACACCACCGTAGTCGTCAATCTCGCGCATTACTTTCAAGACGGCTGCTTCGATCTGGTCGGTGTGCTGTTCAACGAAGTAGCTGCCGCCCAACGGGTCCACCGTGCGGCCGATACCGGATTCATAGGCAATGATCTGCTGCGTGCGCACCGCCAGTTCGGCCGAGAACTCGGTCGGAATCTGGTAGGCCTCGTCCAGTGCGCAGGTGAAGATCGACTGTGCGCCGCCGAGCACGGCGGCCATGGTCTCGACCGCCACCCGAACCACGTTGTTGTAGGGCTGAGGCGCCACCAGCGAGCTGCCACCGCAGACCACGCCAAATCGGAAATGCTGGGCCTTGAGGTCGACCACGCCGTACCGCTCTTTCATCAGGCGCGCCCAGATGCGGCGCGCCGCCCGGAACTTGCAGACTTCCTCGAAGAAATCCATGTGCACGTAGAAGAAGAAGGACAGGCGCTTGGCGAACTTCTCCACGTCGCCACCGCGGCGCAGCAGCTCGTCGACGTAGGCCAGGCCATTGGCCAGCGTGTAGGCCATTTCCTCGACTGCCGTGGCGCCGGCATCGCGCACGTGTGCGCCTGCGATGCTGATCGGGTTGAAGCGCGGTGTTTCGGTGTTCGAATAGAGGATGCTGTCTGCGATCAGACGCATGGAGGGCCGGACCGGAAAGATCCAGGTGCCACGCGCCACATATTCCTTGAGGATGTCGTTCTGTATCGTGCCGGTGAGCTTGCTGCGCGGTACACCTTGCTTGTCCGCCACCGCCAGGTACATGGCATAGACGATGGCGGCCGTGCCGTTGATGGTGAACGATGTCGAAATCTTGCCCAGGTCGATGCCCTTGAAGAGGATCTCCGCCTCGGCCAGGGTCGACAAGGATACGCCCACCTTGCCGACCTCGGGACGCGCCATGTCCTCGTTCGGGTCCAGGCCGCACTGGGTGGGAAGGTCCAGTGCCACGGACAGTCCAGTCTGTCCGCGGTCGAGCAGGAATCGGTAGCGCTCGTTGGACTCCTCGGCAGTGCCAAAGCCGGAATACTGACGGATGGTCCAGAGGCGGCCACGGAAGCCGTCTTCGAAGATGCCGCGGGTGAAGGGATAGGCGCCCGGCTCGCCTATGGCATCGGCGCGGACCGCGTCGGAACCGACCCGCACCGGTACATCTATGCCCGAAGGGCTGGTCTGCGCGAGCCGGGGCTCGGCTGTCATGGAACTGCTCATGGGGTCTCCTGTGATGGGGGCAATACACGCTCGACCGCGCTCCAGTGGTCGTCGTGCGTCCAGGTCTTGACGATCATGTCGCGCTCGATGGCGCGGCAGTCGGCATAGGGCAACAAGCCGCGTGCCGCCTGAGCCTGCTGCTTCCAGGCCCGAAGCACCAGCGGTGTCTGTTTCAAGATGGGGGCCACAAAGGCGTCGAAAGCCGTGTCCAGCGCGTCGTCGGGACAGACCTCGTCCACCAAGCCCCAATCCAACGCGGTGTCTGCGTCCACGAGCTCAGCCCTGGTCGCCATGCGAAGAGCCCGCGCCCGACCGACCAGCGAGAATAAGTCGGGACCTCCGCCCCAAGCCGAGCAGATATTGAGCCGCCCTTGTATGAATCCAATGCGGGCTCCAGCCCGCACCATCCGCATGTCGCAGGCCACGGCCAGCTCTGCGCCTCCGCCCAGCGCGTCGCCGTTGACAAGGGCGATGACCGGCAAAGGAAAGGCACGGATGGCATCCAGCGCCATGCGGCTGGCTTCCATCATGGCAGCGGTGTCGACAACGGTACGGACATCCGCCAGCCGACGCAGGTCACCGCCTGCGGCGAAATAACGCTCGCCAGCGCCGCGTATGACCGCGCAGCGCACATGGCCCTGTTGCGCAGCGTCTGACAGCGCGGCGGCCATCTGCTGCAGGACCTCAAGAGACAAAGGATTGTGCTTGTCGGGCCGGTTGATGATGACCCGGACAAGTCCGGATGTTTCGGTATGCGCAATGACACTAGGTGACACCAATTTTCTCCATGGTTCGGGTGGCTTGAAGCAGTTTCTTGGCGAGTCGCGGCTCGTTGGCTTCCATGCGTGGCATGGGACCGGCCAAGGCCACGCCCAACACGGCGCCGCCCAGGCGCACCGGAGCCGCCAGCGCCATCACATCGGAGACGTTCTCACCCCGTGTGATGCTGTAGCCGCGACTGATGGTGGCTTGCAGGTCCTCGCGCAGCGCGGCGCTTGAGGTGATCGTGTGGTCGGTGGCCCGCTTGAGCGGCTGACCCTTGAGCCAGGTATCCAGGGCCGCAGGAGCCATCTCCGCCAGCATGACCTTGCCGATCGAGCTGGAGTGCAAGGGCTTGTGCTCGCCCACGTTGGACGAATAGCGGATGGCCTGCGCGCTTTCGAGAACCAGCAGATAGACCACTTCGTTGCCTTGCTGAACACCGAGGATTACCGTTTCGTCGACCTCGTTGCGCAACTCGGTCAGCGCCGGCTCAAGCATCTGAACGATGGGGTCGTGGAGCCGAATTTCCTCTGTGATCTGCCACAACAGGCGCGTCGGGTAGGCCTCGCGCGAGGAGACGAAATACAGGTATCCCTCTCGTGCGAGCAGCTTCATGACTGCGTGGCAGGTTGACACAGGAATCTCGGTTTTCTGGGACAGCTCCGTCAGCGATAGCGGGCGTCGCGCCGCGTGGTACGCCTTGAAAACATCAAGCGCACGCATCGATGAACGGCTGCCGTTGGAGACTTTTTGATTCAACATATTGAATACTATTCCTTCATTATGAATACTGAAGTGGTTGG
>Ga0255302_1000036_pt1 | contig 14866 bp, 1 predicted proteins | sample MistaT_20_FD_183715 | JGI IMG/M metagenome (GOLD analysis project Ga0255302, IMG submission 183715) | Metatranscriptome of freshwater microbial communities from Mississippi River, Louisiana, United States - Miss_Miss_RepB_8d (Metagenome... | ecosystem: Environmental > Aquatic > Freshwater > River...
ATTTACTGACATCTTTGACGTGAGTCAATAATGATGGCTTCCTATTTAGTAACCGTCAAGGGAACCGGAGTATTGGAAATGGCGTACGCTGCGAACAGATTGCCGGTGACCAACACATTAGTAGCATCAGTTGTGTCCAGTTTGAAAAGAGAATGAGACGAAGCCTGAGACGCCCTTGATTCTTGATAAATCTCAACATACTGTCCACTTTGACAGTTGCCATCGACATTGACATTGACGCCAGAAGCAATGGCCCACGCATCATGCTTGATCTGGCCTGAGATGTAAGTGCGAGTTGTTCCAGATCCAATGGAAATTGAGCAAGGACCCGTCGCCTTGAAGAAACCGTGAAATCTGGCGCCGGCGAAACAATTTGAGCAAGTGAACGGGGATGAGCCATGATTGACTATACGAGTTTCGGCGCGAACATATGGGGCAACGTCCAAAGAAGATGTAGTCGGATCGGTGGCAGCTGAGTAGAATGTGGCCATAAGGCCTCCTCGAACTCCCAGGAAAGCTCTGAAATATGCACCCGCATAAGCCGCACCAGGAGGCATAGTGGTAAGAGTGTAAGCTCCGGTATAAGTACCATCTCCGACACTGCTCGGTTGTGCATTGTTACATGGAGAAAGTGGGGGAACGCATGGAGAAGTAACCAGGACAGCAGAGAGGCCCGGTGCAGATTGAACAGAAAGGACTGTGATTGTTATGTCGCCCATTACATTTGAGCCGTAATGTTCTTTAAACAATTTCATCTGAGAATTGACTGCATAACCATATCCACCGACAACAAGATATACTCCAATGATCGTACCAGCAGTATTGATTTCAACTCTGAAGACTGCTCCGGAGCCAGTGCCTGAAGTTGTGGTTGCTTGAACAATGTAAGATGTCGAGAAGGTACCAGCAACAAAAGCAGATGCTGCCGCGGCATTGAAAGTGGCTACAGAATCATCCGATTTGAACGACCAAGGAGCAGCTGAGGGAACAGAGGAATAGACTACAGAGGCTAGGTAAACATCATCAGGATTAAGGGAACCGTCATTGGCGATTGTTCGGCGATTGCCATAGAAATCACGTGCAACGATAGTAAATGCTGTCACGCTGTTGAAAACGGCAGAAGAGATGCCGCTGCCAAAAACAGTTGATTGGGTACCACATTGCCGATGGGGCACAACCGTTAGTGAAAAGGGGCTGTTCATGGCGTTGAAATTCGAAGACTTGGCGAAGAATGAAAACTGCTTGGCGGAATTGATGGTATATGAAACCCTGTAGGCGTTGGTTGCCAAAAAGAATTGGGTGACGAATGTGACAGGGTTTACGGCAGTGTTGGAAGCTTTGGTGGTGGCAATTGTAAATGTATTAGAAAGAGGAACATCTAAGACATAATAATAAGTGTAGGGATTGAGCTCAGCTGGCAGTTTGTGGGTAACGAAGTTGGGCACAGAAAATTGAATCGAATCGCCTTTAGCAAGCCCGTGATCGGCGGAGGTTGTAAACGTTGAGCCTCCACCCACGCTTGTCACCGTACTGGACCGAATGTTGGTAACAGTGGCCAGGACGGTAGGAACGCCGCCACTGCCAAAAGCAGTTCCGACCCAGACCATATCGTTTTGGATGGAACGCGAGTTCTGCCACATGTCCTTGGAAAAAATGGTGAACGTGGCAGGCAGACCTGCTGTGGCCAGAGTGAGCGCATTACCAACCGATGTACTCATGGAAGCGCAGCCAACTGAAGGTTGCACAAAAAGCTTGCGTTCCACAGAGTCAGTGAGCGAAGTATACATCCAATTCTTTGCGGTTGCACTGGAATCCCCATTGGGAATGTCCATGTTTTCGATATCATGGCGAGACCACAACGCCGATCTGGGAATGACAGCTTTTATAACATTGCTCGCAGTGATGGTGGATCCAAGACTCTCCCACATCAAGGTAATTCCACGCTGCTGAGAACCATCACTCGAGGAGTAAATGACGTCAATGTCATACAGAGAATCGGCAAGTCCAAAACCAAACGTGGCTGAAACATCAGTGCCAGACCCTGAATAGGACATCAACAAATTGTTGTCCATCCAAACTAAAACTTTTTCAGAAGCGTGTTTGACTGTAACGAAGAAAGTGTATTGCGCTGCTTTGCTGGGCTGAATGAAGCCCTGCCAGCGCCAAGTTCCAGTTGTTTGGCCGAGATTGGGAAGATTTGCATTTGCTGCCACTGAAAAGTCTACAATATTCTTTTCAAGTATACTTGTGACACGAGTGCCAAATATTGTTGGATTGGCAGGGTTGTATGAAGAGGAATATACAGTGGCAGTCAAACCACCAATCCGCGCCAAAGAAGATACCATCTTGTAGTCTCCCCTTTTCGTCGGGGTGTACGAAACAAGATAAGTGTTGTCTTTTCTGTCAACGACCGACGCCCGAACAAGAGAGGGGCAACCCACACAGCAGCTTGTGCAGCTGTTGAACATGAAGGGGCCGTTGCCAGTGGCGGCTTCGTTTCCGAGTGGCGGAAGAATCATTCCAGTGGAAAGACCTAAAGGAAATGCACGGACAACAAACGTGTCACCTCCAACACCACGCTGATTTCCATAGGCATCGATGCTGGTAATTGTGAACATAGCTTGCAACCCAGCTGTCGCGAGAGTTAATCCGACTCCTCTGTGAGTTGAGGTCACTGAGCATGCAATATTCGGATTGATGCGTAAACGTTTGCTTGTTCCTGATATGTGATCCCGACGAAAAAGATTAGAAGTGGTGGTAACACTGCCTCCAAACTGCAACTCTATGATGTTCAAAGTGTTGTACTGATTGGATTTATACTCCAATAGAATGTTGTAGAAGTCATGGGGATTCTGAGCGGAATTCAACATTATGGTGCCAGATGTGGTGGCTGCATTATTTGTGGCCACCATAGCCCATTTGTCAATGACGAGAGCCTCGTCGACGTAGAGGCGGTATTGATCGCCGACAAGAGCGTTCACAACAAACGTTGTTGGGTTGACTGACAAAGGAACCTGAACAGAACCGGCCCATCTTACACAAAACAATCCGTCATTAACAATACTTGGCCTTGTCCAAGAAGAAGTTTTCACAGGTAGCTCTTGAATGGCACGACGTGGTATGGCAAATGCCGTATCGTCATAGTATGTGGCCATCAGACCTCCAGGTTTCATGTAAGAGGTTTGAACGGTATGTGTTCCAGCTTTGGTGTAAGTGTACATCATGGCAAACAAACTGCTTGACGCTGAACTATGTGGAGCGATGGTTGCGATTCTTTGTCGCTTTACGTATGCTGAGTTCGCGGGTGAGTCCAAAACTAAAGTGGAAGACAATAGACACGTAGATATGCTTGAACAATCCTGGCAGAAAAACCCGTCGCATCCAGATTGTGCTGAATTCTGGTGAATTCTTAGATTTTGGTACTCATCACGAGATTGGATGGTGAAAAATGCAGGTATCCCTGTTGTTGCAATGGTAAGGCCAGGCCCCATAACACGAGATGTTGTAGCACATATAATTGCATGTTCCACATTCAACGGCAAGAGACCATTACCAATGACGCGCTTGTAAGGAAACAAAACCGATGAAGGAATCACAGAATTAGTAATTGAAGCGCTAGAATATCGTAACTGCACCTGCGCATTCGAAGTTGTTTTTGAAAACTCGAGTCGAATGTCATACAAAACATTTGCAGACAAAAAAACAGTACCAGAAGAACTAGTTCCAGCAACAGGTGACCGTTGAATCACAAGAATGGAGTTCACCCAAAGTTGAACCGATCCTTCATGAATGGAGGTAAACGTTATCACTTCAAAATTGGGAACTTTGATGTAACCCGCAAAGCGAACGCTCCATAAAGAGCCCCACATACTAGAATCGGTTGTGGGTGTTGAGTTGCCCCAGTTGAAATCGAATGTGGTTTCTACTCTGTTCACACTGCCGCCGTTGAGACTGGCGCCGATGAAATATGTTCCAGCAATTCCGTTTCCGGCACTTCCGGCAATGGAAACTTCTTGCTGAAAATCGCCAGCAACTGTGACTAAATATGTAGCAGTGTAGTGCCCTTCAGGGTCGTGCTGCAAATTCAACTGCAACGGATTGAAGGTTGTTGAGAAGGGCTGAAATGATATGGTGCCGTGAAAGAGCATAGACGATTCAGATGTTTGAGAACCATACTCGGACGTGAGATACTGACGAGACATTATTGCTTCATCCCTGCCGTTGCGAACGTTGAAGTACTCATCTCGAATCACAATATCAAAACTTCGTACTGAGCCAGCTGTGGTCAAAGTCACCATAGGGCCGTGCACGGGAGAGATACCCCCTACAAAATGTTGAAAATTGCTGTAACCCACATCGTTGCGAACAATAAGCGACGTTGAAGCGCAAGCTACATTGGGTTTCACGTCAACGTGCAGTATGTCGTTGATACTGACTCCAATGCCTCGACACTCTCTGTACTCCAACTCATTCGAAATGTCAGTGTAAACCGACGTTCCTAGGCAAGGACTTGCGGGGAACGTCCACCAATTTGAGTCATCCCTCACTACAACTGGACGAGAACGAATCTTAGACAAGCGGTCTGATGGAATGATGCTCTTGTTCACCCAGTCTGAGACAGGGACAACAATGCCATATTGAGAATACGTTGCGCCAGTGTTTTGCCACAATAAAGCGATTTGGCGGTCAGCTTGCGAAGCTTGATTGTAATGAAGGGTGATGTCATAAACATCATTTTCTAAGGGAAACTGAATGGTGCCACTAAATTCATAAATACCCGATGAACCTAGCTGTACTCCCGATACTGTTGGTCCGATAATTTCCACATTATCTACGGATAACTTTACAATGCCTGCAGTTGAAGTTCTGGTGTGAACGAAAAATGTGTAACGATCACGACGAGATGGCCTCACAAATCCCTCCCAGCGTACAGAGAAGGCTCCCGAAGGAACGATGGCGGAATAGGGACGATCGGTCAAAGATACCCCTGACCAATCAATTGTGCTGTCTAGCAAATGAGTAACGCATGAACCCGCTGGATCTGGATTGGTCCATGGAGTATTCGTGCAGGCTGCCGGTACACCTCCATGAAAGTAATAAGTTGCAAATAACCCTTGGAATTCATACGTTTTGTGAGTTAAATCTTGCGACTGGAACAAACGTCCGGATGGAATAAATTCTCCAGAATTACCACCACAACATATGTACTTGAGGCTCATTGTTGATGGAATTTGACTTGTACCAGAACCTGCCTCAATGTATACATCGTACAGTGCATTAATGGAAAAAAACTGCATGGTTCCTGAAAGAATGGTAGTTGAATGGACAACTTGCTTGCCATCAATATGAAGTTTCAGAAGGTTTCCAGAGCCTGGTGTTGAAATTACAAATGTGTACATAGTGGACACCGTTGGCCTAAAAAATCCACTGAAACGAAATGAATTTGAAGACGAAGGTGTAGACACTAAGGTATCAGCCAGTAATAGGTGCGTGGAAGCACCCTCGAAGTTGTTGGGAACATAAAAAGTCGCAAAAAGTCCACCAGGCTTTGCTAATGATACTAAAACATCATGCCAGGGCCTTGGCTGGTCGCCACCGAAACCGGGAGATGCAAGTACCGAGGACTGGCTAAGCGCGTGAGCCTTCTTCGTAGGTGTGACGACGGCAGCATATAAGCCATTGCCGAGGGAGGTTACAGTTCCTAATATATTCCGGGTTGCGTACGATTGAACTTGGTTCCACATATTCAGTCTGGTAAGTGGGCGAGCACGAACAACAAATATATCATCTTCTGTAGTGCGCAAATTTCCCAAATGATCCTTGGCAGTTATAGTAAATGAAGCAGGGATACCAGCGGTGGCAAGGGAAACGCCATCGCCTGTTACGGTCGATGAGCTGCCACAAGTCAATGCCGGATACACGTAGGCAGAAAACGGGCTGCCCATTATGTGCGAAGATGCGGCAAATAAATGGTCCGATGGAATCGTGGCAAAGTTGCTAGAATATTTCCATTGTAAATCAACAGAAGCTTTGCCACTCAAATCATTGTATCGCATCTTGATATCATACAAAACATTTGCATTTAACATAATCGTGGCTTGCATGAACAACGCATGGGTGCTAGTCCATGAGTCAATGATGTGTCGGTTGTCGACCCATAGCTGAATGCGCTCATCGGCACCATCGGTTGCGATACCAAAGGTAAATCTTCCAGTTGCAGGGGCCTTAACAAATCCTTTCCAATAAACCGAGAAACTGTCAGTCACTCCAACTTGAGGATCAGGAGTGCCTAATCCCCAATTGAATTGAATTTTGCTATCAATTCGAGAAAGAACTTGTGCCTGAGTATTCGGGTCTCTGTAATACGTCGCATTCAAGCCTTGCGTCTCAGCAAGAAGAACGTTTATGGCAAAGTTGCCAGAACGAGAGGTTCTGTATTGAGTGGAAAATTTACCCTGCTGATGTACTAGGGTTCCTCCTACATAAGTAGCCTTCAAATTGTGCTCTTCAGAATGCGGTCCAGAGAGCCGGAGAACGAAGTTGTTGTCTCCAATGGTGCGCAAGTTTTTATACTGGTCTTTGGCTTGTAAAGTAAACCAAGCCTGAAAACCAGCCGTTGCAATCGACAAATAATTTGAGTTTGAGTTGGAAGTTGAAGCACAAGTAGCCCCAGGCTGTACTGTCAACGATGTTGTCTTGTCAGCTTCTCCAAAAAAAGTGCTTGAGAATGTAGGCCCCTTGCACACTGGGGGTATAAACTACGGTGTACGTGCCGTCCATGTTGTCTGCGACAGATCCGGAGAAAGCTGCACCAGTGGCGGATGCCCCTTGAATGACATAGACGTCTCCGCCTGATATTCTATTGTTGTTGTTTTTGTCACGCGATTGAATTGTGAACTGAGACGTAACACCAGCCGTGGCGATTGTCAGACCTTCCGCTTTGATGATTGAGCGATCCCAAAGGGTCACATCTGGAGCCTCGACAAATTTGTAGGGACTGTTCCCCACTGCGAGCTCCTTGAACACATTATGTCCTAAAAAGCTGAGACTGGCTCCGGCAGTGCTAAATTGCAACGAACATGCTCCTGCGCCACTAAATGAGCTTTCAAATGCTGGAACCACATTGCTCGAAAAGAATTGAAAATCAATGCTTATGTCGTAGTAACGATCTGATGAGGGGAAGAAGACGGTGCCAGAACGAGTACCCGCGCTTGCAACCGTTCCAGCTACCTCAAAAACTTTCACATTCGAGACATACAATGCGGATGATTGTATTAAGGGACCGACTGCGCAATTATTCAACTGAAACATGTAAACGCCACTTGATGTTGGTTTGAATAAACCCGTTATCCTGGCAGTGTATACACTACCAGAGGTCGGGTTGGAAACACCGTCAAAATACGATATCAAAGAAGTTGTGCTACTTTTGCCATATTGATAGATAATGTCATTTGATGGCCTGGCCACCAGGGACACTGGCAACAATGGCTCAGCATTGGATCGGGCATAATAATACGTCGCAAGCAATCCTGTGCCAATATTGCCACTACGCAAGTCGATCATTGAAACGTAGATATTTGTTGCTCCACTCTTGGTAGCGGTGTACAAAGCATTGTATCTACCATTGACAATGTTATGAGTCACACTGCCAATTTTAGAAGCATCGGAGTTCGAAGCACTACGCGACTGAGATCTCACAACGAAAATTTCTTCGGTCGCAGGATCAGACCATGCTGTTTTCATGTTTGAATACTCATCTTTCGCCTGAATGACAAAAGATGCAATATTCCCCGTGGTTCCAAAACTAAGTCCTGGACCAAAGGTAGTAGAGGCAGCGGCGCAAGTGATGGCAGGAAACGAGTACAAAACAAAAGGGCTGCCAAAAATGTGATGCCCTTCTGAATACAAAACGCCGGTAAAATTTGACAGAGGCATTTTTGGGAATGAATTTGAGGACAGATACAAGCGGCAAAAGGCAGGTCCTGTGCTCTCACGGTACTCAAACTTGAGGGAATACATTCCATTTCTGACAGCGTCAATACCGGGAGCAGGCCACTTGGCGGAGAAATTCACACCAACACTATCCCAACCATCGATGAGAAGAGTGTTGTTGATGTACAAGCGAACGCCTTCATCCGTTTCGGTGCTAAAAGTCAATGTTCCTGAAAGTTGGTCGGGGTCCATCCGAAACAGACCACTCCAGCGAACACTCATGTAGTCTGAGCCCAAAATGACGTTGTCAGCACCAATCAATGGTTTCACTATACCAGACTCCCAGTTATAGTCTGTCGAGTAGTCTAAAACTGTGGTTGCAGGTGTACCAAGCAGCCACATGTTGTTGAAATACTCTGCCTTGAGACCCTCTGCCATACCACGCAAGATGTTGACAGAAAAGATGCCAGACTGAGTAATTGTATACGTGACTTGATACCTTGCAATGTCACCATTATTTTGAATGGGATTGGCCGCCAAAACGGCATCTTTGCCAGAACCGACAAGAAGGATGCTCCAAGTGTCTTCCACTAATTTTCGCTCATTTGCAAAGCTGTCTTTTGCAGTGATAGTAAACGAAGCAGTCCAACCGGCGGTGGTCAAAGTCAGGCCGTCACCGCTGGCGATTGATACAGCTGGGTCTGTGTTTTCCACATTCAGAGTCATTATTGGATAATTTTCTGCACAACCAGCATGAACGCAAGTCCCAGACTTGGGATGGACATCCATTCTAGAAAAAAATCGGTCGGAAGGAACAACTTCAGTAACACTGTTACCGTAAGTCCATTGAAACACCATGTCGAGAGGGCCGGCAGCTGGTGAAGTCCACTTGAAGGAGATGTCATACAAAACGTTGGAGGCAACGAACTGACCAATACTGGAAGATCCTGGCACCGATGACAACTGTGGAGTGAACGAAAAATGGGACGAGGTTCCTAAAGATGCACTGAAGGTGTATGCACCGGCAGTTGGAGGCATCACGAAGCCTGAAAAGGTGTATTGTGTAGTCACTGTGCTAGCCGTGTACTTTGACGCTGACATGGCTTGTGGCCCATAATAGTTAGCCCCTTGGACAACGCTTAACTTTCCAACTTCGGCAAGTGATGTATGTACCATGTAGTTGCCCCTGCGGGTAGCGTTGTATGTCGCAACATAGGACGAATCCCCCATATCAACAACAGAGCCGAATACAACAGGGCAGGTAGCGGCTACAGCACAAGAACATCCAGAGGAAACATCACATCCAGCCGAAAGGCGAACAACGTAGACGTCACCGCCTTTGCCGCGCTCATTATGGTACATATCATTCGACTGAATGGTGAAGCTACTGGCAACGCCAGCGGTTGAACTAGTCAATGCAGAACCCCTGACTGTTGACGCTGTGGAACAAGTCGACGAAGCCAAAACAGCGAAAGGAGGAAACGGACTTCCAAGAATGTCCCTTTTCAAAAACAACGCTGTGCTGGGTATGACAGACGATCCTGAACCATACTCGAAAAGAAGTTTTATGGCGGCATCACCGCTGAATTGTCTGTATTCAAGCCGCAAATCAAAATATGAATTAGCATCCGAGAGTTGAACACCAGTTTGTTCAGAGTATGCCAAAGAAAATGTTGCCGAGAAACTTGTCGCGGTTATCGTCTGATAAGAGTCCCATTGATCAATTAGCAATATGTTGTCAACCCAAAGACGAACTCTCTCATCACTGGAGCTGGTACGAACAGTCATGGTGACAGTATTTGCTGTGATCACCTGCAGAAAACCCTGCCATCTGGCGCTGAAGCTATTTCTGTCTGAGAGCTTTAAGTTGGTTCCAAACCCAATCTGATCACTAGTTCTCGGCAAGCCATCACTAACGTCCCGAAAAAGAGTTGTGGAAAAGTCTATGGTTTGCGAAACTGAATTTGCGATGGGGTTGCTCAAAGACATATCGTCGTAGAATGTTGCATCCAATCCACCAGGCACTGCAACTGCTGCAGAAACACTGTAATCGCCTTTGACAGTTGGAGTGTAATAGGTATTGTAGCGACCGGCAATAGGGAATAAATTGGTTGTAGGAATAGACGAAGCAAATGTATGATCAGCGCAAGCAGATGAGCAATACTTGAGCTCGAAATCTTGAGCCTGAGGGTGAGCACCAGAGTTGGTGCTCTTGTAAAGAACTTCAATGTCATAAAACTGGCCGGTTACCATACTGAAATCGGCAGAGTACACGTTGTTATCGGCTGCACCTCCTGGTCCTCTTGCAATCTTTGTGAGGCCATCAATATTGAGTCCAGCAGTGCTGGTAGCGTCGCCAATGCGATGGAGAAAAAATCTGTAACTTGCAGAGACCGTTGGTAAAAAGTTGCCTTTGAATCTAACTGTGAATATAGAAGCTGTGGCAGTGCTCAATCCTGATATTCGTGTACCCACAATTTTTGGTCCACCACAAAAATTTGCATTTTGCCAAGGTTGCGACATGCACGAAACCTTTGCGGTGTTATGAAAAACTGTAAAATCTGTGGAACCATCGCCATAGTAAGTTGCAGTCAAACCTCCTGGATATTCTCCTCTTCCAGCGATTCGAGTTATCCCAGAGTTCAAAACAGAAGACTTCGTGAGCGCATTCAAGTTCACATGGTAAGGCCGACGAGCCTCCGATATGGGCACAATTCTGACAGTCAAATATGGTGCGTCTCCTAAAACGCGATTGTTTCCATACTCATCTCTCGACTGAATGGTGAAAAATGACATGGCGCCAGCTGTTCCTAGAGTAAGACCAGGGCCAACAGCAGAGCTTTGGGACGCACATATAACCGATGGCTGCACGAAAAGCTGAAGCTGCGAAAGCTTTGCAGCTGTTGTGGCATGATACAAACGTGACGAGGGAACTATTTGCATGTTCTGGCTGCCAGATCTCCAAAAAAGCCTGATGGTTGCATTGCCCTGCACATCACGATATTCCAATTTAATTGGGTACATGGTGTCTTTCATCAAGGCTATTGTGCCATCTACAACAGCCGACTTGAGTGACCAGAAGTTGATAATCAGCAAGTCGTCAATCCAGAGCCGAATACCATCGTCAACCTCCGCTGAGAATGTGTATACTTCGGTGAACCTGGGTTGGATCAATCCAGTCCAGCGGACAGAGAAGTAGTCTGGACCTATTCGTTTCACTTGACTGTTGCCACTGATAAATGGCCGAAATTCGGCACTAGCGGGATCCACAGGCTGATTTGTGAGCCAGACAAAGTCGATAGTAGAGTCAATTCTTTGAAAACTTGACAAACTAGCAGCAACGTCGGGGTTGTTTGCCAACTGACCATGATCTGTCAAGTCGTCATTTTCGAAGTACGTGCCGAACAAACCACCCGATTGTAAAATCTTTCCTCGAAGCCCAAAAGTGCCGCGTAAAGTTGCCGTGTAACGCAAGTTATAGCCTCCTCCTGATTTGTATGAAAGCGTTCCTTGAAATTTGAGCGTTCCTCCGTCTTTGGAATCATCCTGAGAAGTAGAACCATCGGGTAGGGTTGAGCCTTGCATGAGCGCATAGTCATAGGGGTCGCCTGAAGTTTCTCCCTGATTGTTAAATTCGTCTCTTGTTTGCATCGTGAACAAAGCAGGAAAGCCAGCAGTTGACAACGAAATCGCCATGTTGGTTATAGTTGAGAGGGTTGCACATGCAACGGTAGGACGAACGTTCAATGAAAAAGGGCTTCCAGCAGAATGCACTGCTAAAAACAATGCAGTTGACTCTATTGTTTGATAATCTGCGACAAGTGGGACAGTAGAACCACCTACTGTTGTAGGATTGTAGGAATACTGCAATTTGAACCTTCTATTTGAAGAGACTGAAGCTGACTGAGCAAAAGAAATAAAGATGTGATAAAATTGATTTGAAAGAACATTAACTGCAGTCGAGGTTGCCTTGTGATCAGCTCCCGTTGCAGTAGCAGACATGACAAGTTTGTTGTTCATCATGAAAATCATACTCTGTGAGGCATCGTTCATGGTCATCATAAAATGCAGTTTACCTGTCCTTGTGGGCCGAAAAAGACCCTGAAATCTGACTTTGAAAGCAAAATCATCACCAATTCCATCAGCAGGACATCCGGAAGCGCCGTTTGCACATGTAAATTCGACGCTTGTGAACTGTAAACCCTTCGTCGTGAGCGAAGAATAGTAAGTGGCCATAATGCTTCCTCTGTAACCCAGCATGGACCACAGAAAATTTGTGACTGACTTAGTGGCCACAAAGCTGGCAACATACGTTGAATCTCCTTTATCAACTACAGTTGCAGGATGATCTCCAAGCGAATTGCCTGATGCATAAGTAAAATCTGCAGCATGATTGTATGTATCAATGTTGGTGACCGCAAATTGCCTGACAAATGAAACAAAATTGTCGCCAACTTGAGATCCTCTAAGATTGTAGTTCATGTCTTTTGACTGTATCGTAAAAGTGGCGGCGATGCCAGCCGTGACCAAAGTGAGAGCAGTTCCAACTGCAGTGCTCGTGGATGCGCACGGCAAGTGAGGGAAAACAGTCAATGGGAAAGGGCTGTTGTTGACAGGGCCATCAAACTTTGACTCTCCACGCAAAACAAGCTGATAAACTCCTGACTTGGTCACTGTGTAGCGAAGAGTGACAGTGGCTTTGTCCAGAGACGTTGGAGTGGCTGCAAGTTTGTTCACAGAGTCCACAAAATTGGGGCAGTCGCCGGATGGTGGTTGCGTCGTCACACACGAAGGATTTACCGTGACAATCTGCGCCTGAGGAGTCAGGAAAAATTTGAGTGATGCAGTGTTCACAACACTGTTACTGGGTTGCCAATTGTCAAAGCGGTCTTTGACAGTTAGTGTCAGAACAGCTTGGACGCCAGCAGTGGCGAGAGTCAGGGAAGCTCGAGTGGCGATGGAGTTGGACATGTGCCTTGCCGCGGGTTGAACATAAAGCCTGAAAGGACTGCCACTAATACCACCGGCACCGATGACCACAGATATATCGTATGTACCAGACTTTGTGGCGGTGTATGACACTGCGTAAAGGCCGTCTCCTCTGTCAGTGACTACGCCGGCTGTTGAATCCACACCGGTAAGCCGAACTTTGAAACTTTCTCCACCTACACCCCGAAGATTTCTGTAGAGGTCCTTCGCGGTGATTGTAAACACAGCTTGCAAGCCGGCTGTAGCAATGCTTAGACTTCGGGCGCCTGCTGCATCTGTTGCTATGGTGGTTGCAGCAGATGTTCGAGCAGGATTCACAGACACAGAAAACGGGCTGCCTAGAGTGTGAAATCCTTTGTACAAGGCAGTTGCAGGTACTACTGATAAAGATCCTGCAGGCCACTCCCATTTGAGAATAAGGCTATTCTTGGCCCTGAGAGCTTGACTTGTTGTTGCAGGAAGGCTCCAATCAACAAATACATCATAATAATTCACGCTGCGCAGTGAAATCGTTCCAGAAGAAGTAGTTGGGGTGGTTGTCGGTGTAACACTGATCAACGTGGTTGCATCAACAGACAGCTTGATACCATTGGTAGGGCATGGGTGTGTGTCTTGACAGACATGGTCTATTGAGAACGTGAAAACACCATCAGCTGGAGGTTTGAGCAAAGTTGCGAATCGCAAATATTGGGCGTTAGCAAATCCCAAGTCTAGAGTAGAACAATCACCAATTCGGTTGCCACCAGTGGTAACAGCAGGACAATTGATGGAGCTAACAGTAGAAACTTGCCCGGGAATACCGGAAAGAATCCGAGTGAAAGTAACATCCATGTTTTGAACAAACACTCCAACCCCACCAAGGTACTGAGAGTACAGTGTGTTGGTTCCGGATACAAACGCTGTATATTCTACCGAATATGAAGAGTCAGTGTTGTCAACCACGACTGCTTGCTGAGGTCTTGGGCTAGAACTTCCGCTAGGGGGATAAATTCTGACCGAGAATGAACTTCCACCAACACCAAGCTCGTTGTCATACTGATCATTGGCTTGAATGGTAAATTGCGCTGCGGTTCCTGCAGTTGCCACAGCCAAACCGCCACCAGCACTCGCACTAGTGCTTGCACAAGCACTGTATGGAGCAACAGAGAGGATGAAAGGGCTCTGATTGATGTGTGTTTGGTAATACAGCTGCGATGCAGGGATGATTTCTTTGGGAGTCGACGCGGATGACCATGACAGCATGCAGTATGCGGTGCCAACAACTTCTTTAAATTCCATCTTAATGTTGTAGAAGACGTTGGCTTTGAGGGAAATGGTTGCCGACGTGTCGTTGGTGAACGAATCCCACCTGTCAAGGAGCGGTGAATTGTCGACCCACAGTCTCGCACCATCATCAGTTGTGGCAAAAAAAGTGTACACTTCAGCAAATTGGGTTTTGATCTTGCCGGTCCAACGAATGCTAACGTAGTCGGCAGCCGATGCCGTTAGTAAACCAGTGCCCCAATTAAAGTTGATCTGAGGATCCACAGATTGACGGACAGGAGTGTAAAAAAACCAAACGTTTTCATAGTATTCAGCACTAAGACCTCCCGATTGCGCGAGCATCACTGAGCACTCATAGGCGCCAGATTTGGTAGCCGTATATGTCACTTGATAAACACCACTGAGCTGGTCAATGACGCTTGCTGTAATTGAGCGAGTACCCTCGAGTTCAACAATGAATGTGTCACCGCCACTTGTTCGGGAGGCACCGGATTCATCTTTCGCTGTAATCGCAAAAGATGAAACAACGCCTGCTTGGGACGACTGCAAACCATTTCCAGATGCAACTGATCTCGTGGCATCCGTTGTTTGGGAAAGCACCAACACTGATGCTTGAAGAATTGAGGCCAAGACAATTATCAGTCGCAGAGAGCCTATCATCTCAACTGTACGGCGACAGCAC
>Ga0255302_1000041_pt1 | contig 14494 bp, 15 predicted proteins | sample MistaT_20_FD_183715 | JGI IMG/M metagenome (GOLD analysis project Ga0255302, IMG submission 183715) | Metatranscriptome of freshwater microbial communities from Mississippi River, Louisiana, United States - Miss_Miss_RepB_8d (Metagenome... | ecosystem: Environmental > Aquatic > Freshwater >...
CTTCAATCTAAAGCACGTGCTCCCTGAGTGTTTATTATCTATTTTTGGTTAAAAAAAACTTAATGTCTCAGCAAATAAATACACAGGTGCTGGGTATAAGACAAAGAAAATCAAGAAAGCTACAGATGCCGAAAATAAATAGGTTGCGATTGGTGACGTTACCGGAGAAACAACATCCTCTACTTTTGTAAAAAACATCGTTTTGATAATACGTAAATAGTATACACCACCAATTACGCTAGTAACTACTGCTACTAAAGCTACAGAATACATTTGTGCAGAAACAGCGGCTTCAAACACTTTATATTTTCCGAAAAATCCCGCCAATGGAGGCACTCCTGCCATTGAAAATAATAATAATGCAAATGAAATACCTAATGCAGGATTTGTACGTCCTACACCTGCCAATTCATTCACGTTACGATAACCAAAGCTTAATAGGAATGAAAACGTTGCGATTGTCATTACGAAATAAAGTGCTAGGTAAAAAAATGAAGTGTCCCAAGCGCATGTTGCTAATCCTAATAAAATAAAACCAACATGTGCAATTGTACTATAAGCAAATAGACGTTTTAATTTTTGTTGACCTAAGGCACCCAATGCTCCAATCAACATACTTCCTACTGCAGCTGTTACTAAAATTGGCTGCCAAAGTTCGATGGAAGTGTAAAAAGAAGTTGAAAGTAATTTAAAAAACAACCCTAATACAGCAATTTTTGGAACTAAAGCGAAGAAAGCTGTAATAAATGTTGGGGCTCCTTCATACACATCTGGTGTCCATACATGAAAAGGAAAAGCCGACAATTTAAATAGTAGCCCTACAAAAAAGAATACCATTCCCAATGTAAAAAACATTGGCATTTCTACTTGACTCAATAACATCCAATCTGAAAAGCATAAACTTCCAGTTGCTCCGTAGATGAGAGAACCACCAAATAATAAGAATCCTGAAGCAATTGCTCCTAAAATAAAGTATTTTAATCCAGATTCTGTCGAATATTGTGAAGTTCTTCTAGTCGCTGCTAAAATATAAAAACAAAAGCTTTGTAGTTCTAAAGTTAGATAAAAAGCAAGAAAGTCTTGGGATGCTGCTAATCCAATCATCCCTAATGCTGAAAATAGAATAAATAAACTATTTTCATACACTGTTTTATTGTTTGCTAATGTTAAAGACACCAAACATCCAACAAGGATCCAGATGTGAATTGTACGTGCATTTTCATTGAATGAAAAACTTTCATTCCACACAGTACCATAAATATCATTTCTTGCAATTAGCCATAATGTTAATCCTGCCGTTAACATGCTCAATGCCTTCATAGGTCGCACAAGCACTGAGTATGGCGGTCTTGATCCGTACCAGACACCTAGCACAACTAAGAGTTGAACCGCAATACCCAAAAATAACTCAGGACCTACTACTTTCCAGTCGTTAATAAACACGGTTTTATTCTTTTTTATTCATTATTAAGCACAGAGATATAAAATGGATAAATGAATAGGTTGTAGGAATACCTCCGGATAAATACCCATCCATAATGTCATAAAAATGAGCGGTGCAAATACGGCTGCTTCACGACGAACTAAATCAGAATAACCAGAAAGAACTTCTGTTTGTAGTGGCCCAAATAATACACGATTACATAACCAAACCGAGTATGCAGCCCCTAAAACCGTTCCAATCGCAGCTAAAATTGCAACTGTAACGTTTGCTTCAAAAGCCCCCGCTAATGACATAAATTCTCCAGCAAAACTACTTGTACCAGGGAATCCTAGGTTTGCCATTGAGAAGAATGTAAACACAATTGCAAACAACGGCATCGCTTGTGTTAATCCTTGATAATATTTTACTAATCGTGTATGGTAACGATCATATAAAACACCTACACATAAGAAAAGTGCACTACTCACCCAACCATGGCTTAGCATGATCATCATAGCACCTTCAAGTCCCACTACGTTTCCAGTAAATAGTCCAAGAGTTACAAACCCCATATGAGCTACGGATGAATAAGCGATAATTTTCTTTAGATCACCTTGGCGTAATGTAGTCAACGATGTGTAGACAATAGCTACAACGCTCATTGTAAACATAAATGGTGTAAAATAAGCGGAAGCTTCTGGGAATAATGGAATCGAAAATCGAATGAAGCCATATGTTCCTAATTTTAATAACACACCAGCTAACATTACGGAACCTGCAGTAGGTGCTTCTACATGGGCTTCAGGCAACCAGATGTGAAAAGGTACCATCGGTACTTTCACAGCAAAAGATGCAAAAAATGCAACCCATAAGAAAATTTGTCGAGATTCTGACCAAGTTGTTGTTAGTAAAACTTGATAATCTGTAGTTCCTGTTTCAAAGGCAATTGTTAAGATTGCAAGTAACATGAAAAGAGAACCTAATAAAGTATAAAAAAAGAATAAGTACGCAGCACGACCTTTTCTTGCGCGCGATCCCCAAATCCCAATCATTAAGAACATTGGGATTAATACACTTTCAAAGAAAATGTAAAAGAAAAGCAAGTCAAGAACTGTAAATACACATACAAGAAACGATCCCATTACTAAAAAGGCCATCATGTATGCTTTTACATGGGTTTGGATGGATTCCCACGTAGCTACAATACAAAGGAAAATAAGAAACGTTGTCAACAACACAAAGAACAATGAGATTCCGTCAATTCCAAAATAAACGGGGAACATCCATGTTTTGACTTCTACAAATTGAAACCCTACTGCTTGGTTATCGAATAGCACCCATAATTGCAACGATAATACAAAACATAATGCAGCAGTACCTGCACCAATCTTACGAATAAGATCTGTATTACGCGAAGGAACAAATGCTAATACTAAAATACCTAACCAAGGTAATACAATTAAATTACTAAGCATTTGTATTTTCTTTGTCTACGATGAAAAGAATGGAGATCATTAAGATCCATAAAAGTCTTAGATCAAAACCAGGTGAGATAAATAATAGTCCAATAAACAGTGCAGAAATCATCCAGAAAGCTGCATGATAGATGTAACCGCTATGCAATTGTTTCACGTTTTCAACTAATTTTTCAACTGCATTGGAAATTCCAAATGGACCAAAATGTTCAATTAAACCTTTATCTAAAGCTTTATACGTTGTTGTATATCCAAAACGTAGTGCCACAGGAACAATACATTCATTATAAACGCGATCAAATAACCATTTTTTTGTTAAAAATAACGTTAATTCGCGACCTTGTGGCGATAATTGAATTGCATGAACAAGTGGCGAAAATCCATGATATAATACGACTGCTAAAGTTGCACCGCCTAAAGAAAACACTAAAGGAATCCATTTGATAGATAATGGAATCCATTCTGCATCTAATAAAATTGCGTGTTCTGGCAACGTCACAATTGCATTTCCCCAATAGTTTGATCCCGGACCAATAATAGCATCGCGAGTTAAGTATCCTCCAAATAGAGCTCCTAATGAAAGGACGAATAGCGGGAATCCCATTGCAAATGGTGCGTCGTGAGCATGTTCGATTGTAGTTCGATATGCATTCGTATCTCGAAAGAATGTAAAGTAAATTAGACGGAATGAGTAAAATGCCGTAAAGAATGCTGAGATTACTCCTAACCAATGAGCAAAAGTCCCTGCAACAGAGTAATGTGCATAAGCAACTTCTAAAATTACATCTTTCGAGTAGAAACCTGTTAAGAATGGAAATCCCATTAGTGCCATTGAACCAATTAACATCATCACGTATGTATAAGGTAACAGGCGTAGTAAACCTCCCATTCTACGCATATCTTGTTCATCTGCAACTGCATGAATAACAGAACCAGCACTTAAGAATAACAAGGCTTTAAAATAAGCATGATTCATTAGATGAAACATACTTACCGAATATTGTGATAATCCTACAGCAAATGCCATATAACCTAATTGTGAACAAGTTGAATATGCAATTACTTTTTTTAAGTCATTTTGTAGCATACCAGTTGTAGCTGCCATAAATGCAGTCATAGCTCCAAAAATAGTAACGACAATAAGAGCAGTAGGCGCATATTCAAACAAAGGTGAACAACGAATCATCATAAAGATTCCAGCAGTTACCATGGTAGCTGCATGAATTAAAGCAGATACTGGTGTTGGACCTTCCATAGCGTCTGGTAACCATGTATGTAAACCTAGTTGGGCTGATTTACCAACAGCTCCAACAAATAAGAACAAACATAATACAGTAATCCAGGCGTCCCCGTGCACACTTACATATGCAGGTACTTGAGCAAACAATGTTGAGAATTCAACTGTATGAAATGTCGCATAAAATCCGAAGATACCCAAAGCAAACCCAAAGTCACCAACACGGTTGACAATCATGGCTTTCATGGCTGCTTTATTTGCTTGAATTCGTGTATACCAGAAATTAATGAGCAAATATGAGCAAAGCCCTACACCTTCCCAACCGAGAAACATTTGTACAAAATTTTCGGCTGTAATGAGCATAAGCATGAAAAACGTGAAAAGGGATAGATAGGCCATGAATCGCGGAATATGAGGATCATGTGACATATATCCTGTAGCATAACAGTGTACTAATGCAGAAATTCCTGTTACAATAACCAACATACTTGTTGTTAAACTGTCAAATAAAAAACCCCAAGATGCGTCTAGCCATTCAGAATGAATCCAAGGAGCTAGTGTTACGTAAACAGGACTTCCAGAAAGTCCTACTTCGTATACTGTAGTAATTGAAAACAAGGCGGCTAATGCTACACAACCAGTAGTAATAAAACCAGCGCCTTTTGGTCCGATAAAACGACCAAAAAGCCCAGCTGTAATTGCACCCATTAACGGAAGTGCTACAATGCTTACGTACATTTTTTTGTTTTATCCTTTTAATACATTTACCCAATCCATTGCAATTGTACCACGTACGCGATAGTATACCACTAAAAGACCTAGTCCAATAGCTGATTCTGCAGCCGCTACTGTAATTACAAATAATGCAAAAATTTGTCCGTAGCTATCGTCCATTGCAATAGAAAAACCGATCCAGTTTAAATTTAACGCCAAAAGCATCAGTTCAATACTTAGCAATAATACAACTACGTTTTTGCGATTTAAACCAATACCTACTAATCCAAAACCAAATAAAGGTGCCGAGATTAGTAACCATTCGTGCATATTCATGTGAGTTTACTTTCCTTTATAATACACAAATAAATAGAAATGAAGCAAATAATGCAAACTTTACTAACGTTGAAAGAGCTTTTTTCGTTTGTGCATTATGCACGTAATCTAAAAAAATACTGTCAAAACCATGATTTACATGAACTGCAATACATGCAGCTAATAGGATGTAAAATCGAAAATCAACAAAAATCGTAAAAGGAAGTAAGATTAGTAATGAAACCGATGAAATTCTTTGAATAATCCAGTGTGACATATAGTTCCTTTTTTTATTTTTCCTTTGCTAGCTTATACATTGTTTAATTGTTTAAAACAAAAAGCAATGCGATAAAGAAGCTAGCTGCTAAAATTGCTAATAATACAGCAGTTGTTTTTACACCTTCTGTTGATACATACGCACCTGTGTCCCAAATAAAATGGCGAATACCGTTCGCAGCATGATAGCTAATAGCTCCCATGATTAAAAAAAGAATAGGGTAAAAAATTTCAAAAGCAATTTCAATACCATTACCAAAGAAGGTATATGCTAACATTGCTGGAATAGTTAGCATAATACTACCTGCTAAAATAACACCAGTCATTCTGTGAAAAATCGAAAGACCAGAACTAATTTGCGTTGAATAGATGCTTAGATGCGGTGATAATTCTTTTCTCATTGTTTTGTATTAGTAAATTAATCCATTTGTTGCTACTAAAAAACCTGCGATCCATAATACGAACGCAAATGAAAGAGGTAAGAATACTTTCCAACCTAATCGCATTAGTTGATCGTATCGATATCTTGGGAACGAAGCTCGCACCCAAATAAATACAAACAATAAAAAGCTTACTTTTAACCCAAACCAGATTACACCTGGAATCCAAGTGAATGGTGCAAAGTCAAACAAAGGTAGCCAACCTCCTAAAAAGAGTACGGTTGCAGATGAACACATTAAAATCATATTGGCATATTCTCCTAAGAAGAATAATGCAAACCCCATCGCAGCATATTCTGTGTTATAACCTGATACTAGTTCAGCCTCTGCTTCAGGTAAGTCAAAAGGAGCTCGGTTTGTTTCTGCTAAAGCCGAAATAAAGAACATTAGGAATAACGGAAATAACGGAAATACAAACCAAACAGATTTTTGTTGAAGTACAATTGTCGTTAAATTAAGTGTTCCTGTACAAACCAAAACGCCTAATAGTACTAACCCCAATGATACTTCATAAGAAACCATTTGGGCTGCTGATCGTAAAGCGCCTAGGAAAGCGTATTGAGAGTTACTTGACCAACCTGCTGTAATGATACCGTAAACACCTAAAGAAGACAATGCAAATAAATAAAGGATTCCAATATTTAAGTCAGCAAATACCATACCTTCACCAAAGGGAATAACAGCCCATGAACCTAATGCAAAAAAGAATGTTAGTACTGGGGCAATAAAGAACAAGAATGTATTTGCACTAGAGGGATAAATATTTTCCTTTACCAAAAGTTTAAAACCATCTGCTAAGGGTTGCAATAGCCCAAATGGTCCTACTGTATTCGGACCACGACGTTGATGCATACTAGCCATTGCTTTACGCTCGAGTAAAGTTAGATAAGCTACTGCAATTAATAAAGGCAAGACTAGTGCTAAATATTCTGCTAACCAAGCAGCAATTTGATACATTGTATTTCTTCTTATTTTTTAAAACCAAAGATCCCTTTTTTATAATGTTGCGCGACTTTCACTAACGAAGGAGCGTTTTTCGATACAACATCTGTTGTATAATAGTTATCTACCCATGTTCGTAATGGAGTGTTATGAACAATTGTTTTGTTATAAGCAGGATACCAGTGTTTTTTGAACTGAACGTCTACATTGTTTCCGGCAGAGATACCTAATGGGTATTTTTTTGTTTGTACTTGTCCGCCATTCAGTTCAATAAACGCAGTAAGAATTGCTCTGTCATGAAAGACACGACGCTGATTTGTTACTGCCTTTCGTGCATATTGAGCCCGTCCTTCAGTATTAACATAAGTACCACCAGTTTCTGCAGTTAATGCGCAAGGTACAACAAAAGTATTCTCAGAAACATCGGCAATATGGGATGCAATATAAACTGCAGGGACTTCTGATTTTCCATTTTCCGTTTGTACCAGCGTTTTAAATTGAACGGAGTCTACATTGCTCATTTGAGTTACACCTTGATCCATGATCCCAAAGCTGTTTGCGTGAGGTTGTAAATAGTTTAAACCGTTCCAGTTATCATGAACTAAGTTAGGAACAAGTAAAATTAAAGTTCTTAACATAGAAAACCAAGCGTTACCATCTACTCGTAAAAATAGAGAAGGCCCTACCAAAACGATTGGGTGTTTTGCTTTTCGAAAAGCGGCACAAAAAGGAGAACGACCTTCTACAAATTTCATAAAGGAATGAGCAGATGTACCGGCGGAAGTTACTGGATATGTTGTAGAAATAGGTGCACCAAATGAAACAACATTACAATTTCCTTTCTTCAATCGTTTTCGAATGCGTGCATTGAGTAGTGTACCTTCGTAACGAGGGTTTACACCTACCATTAAAATAAAATCAATTTCTTGGGATTCCCATTTTTCAATGGGTGTGTTACACTTAAACGTGCTACGGAAATCAATAGGGAATAACGTGTTATTCCAATTTCGTTCTGTTGAGTTAGGTCCTTCTAACGCAACGTTTTCAAAGTAAGAAGTAACGATACCAACAGTTTCTTGAGAAACAGTCCCAGATAAAATGGCAGCTTTACTTTCCAATGCAAATGTTTTGTGTGTAGAATGAACCAATGAAGCTGTTTCTTCTGGAAGCATAAACGTTCTTTTATTTGTAATACCCTCATAGGAAAAGCGTGCTTTATCCGTAATCCACTCTTCATTAATTTCCTCATTTAATTTTGGAGTAATTCGCATAGGAACACCAAAACGTGAGTCCATTCTCACATTTGAACCAATACCGTCTGTAAGGTCAATCGTTTCTGTAGTTTCTAATTCCCAAGGTCGAGCCATGAAAGCATAAGGCTTAGAAGTTAACGCACCTACAGGGCATAAATCAATTACGTTTCCTGATAGTTCAGATGCGAATAATTTCTCACGAACATAAAAACCGATTTCTAAGTTCGTACCACGACCTGTAGTACCTAATTCCCCAGTACCGGCGATTTCAGAACCAAAACGTACACAACGTGTACAATGAATACAACGAGTCATAATCATGCTGATAAGTGGACCACTGTCTTTATCTTCCACTGCACGTTTATATTCCTTGTAACGACCACGATCACCACCATATACCATAGCTTGATCTTGTAAATCACATTCACCACCCTGATCACAGATGGGGCAATCTAATGGATGATGGATGAGTAAGTGTTCTAATACACCCTCGCGACCTTTTTTTACAGCAGGAGTTTCTGTCCAAATGCGCATTCCATCATTTGCTGGAAAAGCACAAGAAGGTTGTAATTTTCGATCTTTCTCAATTTCTACAAGACACATACGACAATTTCCTGCAATCGATAAACGATCGTGATAACAGAAACGAGGAACTAATACTCCTGCGAGTTCGCAGGCTTGTAATACTGTTACGCCTTTTGGAACAGTATGACTTTGTCCATTTACAAATACTTGCATTTATTCTAGCTTTTTTATTATTCTTCAAACCCTTCCTGAGTGTAGACAATACTACGGCCCCTAGTTGAATAAGACTTTTTATTATTATTATTATTTTTATTATGAATCTATGAATAATTGCCATGAATAACAATAACAATAATAATAATGACGAAAATAACGTAAGAAGTCGCCGGTGTCTTTTATTTTTATTTTTATTGTACGTAGGAATTCTTTATTATTATTATTTTTTTAATAATAATAATAAAGAATTGCAGTACTTTACGTTTTTAACTGTAATACTATAAAGTTAGTTTCCTCCCCACCAATAAATCGATACAAATAAAAATAACCAAACAACATCTACAAAATGCCAATACCAAGCTGCAGCTTCGAAACCAAAATGGTGTGTTGTAGAAAAGTGGTTTTTTAATTGTCGAAATAAGCACACGAGTAAGAACGTTGTTCCAATAAGCACATGGAATCCATGAAACCCTGTAGCTAAGAAGAAAGTTGAACCATAAACTCCATCAGCGATTGTAAAGCTAGCGTCTACGTATTCCATACCTTGTAATGCTGTAAAGAATACACCTAACGCAACCGTTAATAATAATCCATTTACAGAACCGTTCTTGTCACCTGCAACAATCGAATGATGTGCCCATGTACAAGTAGCTCCTGATGTTAAAAGTACAACTGTGTTTACTAAAGGTACATCAAATGCATTTAATACTTCAATTCCTGCTGGGGGCCATACTCCTCCGATTTCAATAGAAGGTAAAATACTAGAATGGAAAAACGCCCAGAAGAATGCTAAGAAGAACATAACTTCTGATACGATGAACAATAGCATACCGTATCGTAAACCTGTTTGTACAGCAGCTGTATGTAACCCTTGATATGTTCCTTCACGAACTACATCAGCCCACCATCGGTAAGCTACGGCAACTAACATGATACCTGATAATGTTAATAAAACACCACCATTTGCATAATCATGCATATAACATACACCTCCAAGAGTTGCACCAAAAGCACAAATGGAAGCATAAAATGGCCATGGACTTGCATCAACTAAATGATACGGATGGCGCGCAATATATTTACCTGACATTTTACTTCTCTTTTTCTTCGTTCTTTTTAGAAAGTTCGAGATAGGCCGACTTTAGGTCTTGAATAATATTTGGCAACTTGCCAAATAATAATAAGACCACTAAACCGATCACAACGATTTGTAACCAACCAATCTGCATTGCTATTTTTTTATATGATTATGCTAATTTCTCAGCTACCCAAGCTAAGTACTTGTCTAACGAGACAGCTTCTACTACAATAGGCATAAATCCGTGATTTACTCCACATAATTCGCTACACTGTCCATAGAATGTACCTTCACGATTAATAAATAATGAAACTTGGTTTAATTTCCCAGGTACGCAATCAATTTTCATAGCTAATGAAGGGATTGCCCAATTGTGAATTACGTCGGCCCCAGTTACTAATACACGAATATGTGTATTTGCAGGTAATACGACATGATTGTCTGTTTCTAAAAGACGAAGTTGTCCAGGTTCTAACTCGTCTTGCGGTACCATATAGCTATCGAATGCAATAGGTTCTCCTGCAGCATTCTCATAATCTGTATACTCATACGTCCAATACCATTGTCGACCAATAGCTTTTAACGTAATTGCTGGGTCAGCAGTTTCTTCTAACGAGTATAGTAAAGTAAAAGAAGGTAATGCAATGACTACTAATACTAACGAAGGTAGAATAGTCCATACAATTTCTAATGTAGATGCGTGTACTACTTTAGACGGAACAGGGTTTCGAGAAGAATCAAAAGCATATAATGTTTTGAATAGCATCCAAAACACTAATCCTGATAAGATAAAAAGGATAAACATAATATCATGATGGAGGTTAATTAACCCCTCCATATACGGCGTAGCCGGATCTTGGAAAGTAGCTAGCCATGGCGTTGGATAATCGCAATAGATCTTCATATTGTGCTCTCTTTATTTCTCCCCAAGTTGGATTTGAACCAACGACCTATTGATTAACAGTCAACCGCTCTACCCCTGAGCTATTAAGGATTTTATACATAATTTATAAGAAAGTATAAATTATATATAAATAGTCTGGTATTTATACAGTACGTGCTCGAATCATAACAGAGCGAGATACTTGTGTATAAATATCTTGACGTTTTGTGTATTCTTGACGGTGCAATGTAAGTACGATTGCCCCAATCATTGAAACAAATAAAATAAAACCTGATAAAATAAAATATGGGAAACCATCAGTAAATAAGAATTTACCAAACAATTCCATATTTGTCACAGGTTGCATTACAATAGACCAATCGACGTAGACAGGAAGCTCAAGTGAATTTGGAGTAGGGTTCATATTAGGAACTAAAAATACAAATTCGCAGAGAAGAATAATACCAATAACAAAGAACATTGAGAAGTATTCACTTTTAGCTTCCTCTACTGCAATGTTCAGCATCATAACAACGAATAGGAACAAAACTGCGATTGCTCCCACATAAACAACAAGAAACATAAATGCTAGAAATTCTGCTCCGACCATTAAAAGCATTCCAGCTGCATTTACAAAGCAAAGGACTAGGAAAAATACAGCATGAATCGGGTTTTTTTCAACAACAACAAAAAAACCAGTAGTAAGAGCAAAAACTCCGAAAGCATAAAATAAAATTTCGTGCAACATAATTTTTTATTCTTGATATTGTTTATCGATAAAGAGACTCTGTTTGAATATTTAATGCAATTTCTGTTTCCCAGCGATCGCCATTTTGTAATAGCTTTTCTTTATTATAAAGTAGTTCTTCGTGAGTTTCTGTTGCATATTCAAAATTAGGGCCTTCAACAATGGCATCTACAGGACAAGCTTCTTGACAGAAACCGCAATAGATACATTTTGTCATATCGATGTCATATCGTGTAGTTCGTCGACTACCATCTTCTCTAGGCTCAGCTTCAATTGTAATCGCTTGTGCAGGGCAAATAGCTTCGCATAATTTGCAGGCGATACAACGTTCTTCACCAGTAGGATAACGGCGTAATGCGTGTTCCCCACGAAAACGAGGGCTTAAAGGTCCTTTTTCAAATGGATAATTTAAAGTAATTTTCGGTCGGAAAAAATATTGTAAAGCTACAAACATTCCACGAAACATCTCCATTAAAAAAAAGGTTTCTGTACTTTTTTTCAAAATCATTTGACTTTTTCCTGTTTCATATAAAAGCATTGAAGTGTAAAAAAAATAAATAAGGGCGGTTGGGGGGAATTGAACCCACGACTTTCAGAATCACAATCTGACACTCTAACCAACTGAGTTACAATCGCCTTCAAAATCAAGAAAATTGTAGAGCAACGAAAATAAAAACACATTATTTGGTAAATTACCAAATAATCTGTTTTCTTGACTTTGTGTTTTATTTATCTTAAAAAGTCGTCTTCTCTATATAACTCAACAATTACGTTAGGGTCAGCGAATACTTCTGCAGGAATAGCAGTAGCGTCACCTAATAACTCATATTCAATGTCATCTGAATCGTCGTATTCTGCGTTCCAAACAGCATCATCACCAGTGTAGCCATCTGCATTTTCGACGATTTCATAGCTCGTCATTTCTGATGGCGAATCTAAAATAGTATCTAATTGATCTAAATCAGATTCTTCTGAATCTTCTTCTTCAGCTAAATTATATAACGTTTCAGTCATTCCATCTACCAATAACTCTTGGAAAATAGCTAAAGATCTTTTTTCTACTTCATGTAAACGAGATAATTTAACTTCTAAAGCCTCATTGAGCATTTGCGTATATGCAGCTTCTCGAGTTTCTAGTAATTTTGAGAATAAAGAATCGAAACTAGAAGCAAATTGTGACATTTCATGTGCAATTTGACCTTGTTGCTCATGAAAAGCAATTAATTTTTGTACATACTCTTTTTCTAACGTTTTAGAACGATCGTATTCTTCTTGTAAAGTATTTCCTTTCTCATCGAGACCTGCAGCAAAGTCAGTACTGTACTTTGTCAATGCAAAATACATGAAAATTACGAAAGAAAGACCAACTAAAGTTTTTTCATTAATTACGATAATTTCTTTTGAAAAAAGAAATGTACTTAAAAGTAAACCAAAAACTAATCCAGCTTGTACCATTTTTATTACTATAATTTTATCTATGAAACCATTTTTTGCTTAAGGTTTTCTTTCTCCGCGTTTTGATAAAATTAGCGATCGACTTCTCCAAAAACAATATCTAGCGTACCAATAATTGTTACAACATCCGCTAATAAATGACCTTTTGCAATAAAATCTAGCCCCTGTAGGTGGTAATATCCAGGCGCGCGTAGTTTTACACGATAAGGACGATTCGACCCGTCAGAAGAGATAAAAACACCAAATTCACCTTTTGGGGCTTCTACAGCAGCATAAACCTCACCAACAGGAACATGATAACCTTCCGTATAAAGTTTAAAATGATGAATTAAAGCTTCCATGGAGTCTTTCATTTGCATACGAGAAGGTGGAGTTACTTTATGATCGTCTACACGAACAGGTCCGGCTGGCATTTTGTTTAAGCATTGTTGAATAATACGTAAACTTTGGCGCATTTCTTCAACGCGACAGTTATAACGATCATAACAATCTCCTTTTGTACCAACAGGGATATCAAACTCTAACTCGTCGTAAATTTCGTAGGGTTGTGATTTTCGTAAATCCCAATCAACCCCAGAACCAGGTAACATTACGCCACTAAATCCCCAAGCCTTTGCTTGCTCAGCAGTAACAATACCAACGTCAACTAAACGTTGTTTCCAAATTCGGTTATTTGTGAGTAATTCTTCAATTTCATCAATCCGTGATGAATATTGATCACAAAATTCATGAATATCGTCGCATAATCCGATTGGGAGATCTAATGCGACTCCTCCTGGTCGAATATAAGCTGCATGCATTCGTGAACCAGATACTCGTTCATAAAATTCAATTAATTTCTCACGTTCTTCAAATCCCCAAAGCATTGGTGTTAAAGCACCAACGTCACCAGCATGACATGTTAAAGCTAGCAAATGGTTCATAATACGTGTAATTTCACTATACATGACACGAATAAACTGAGCACGACGAGGTACCTGAATACCCAATAGCTTTTCTACGGCTAAAGAGTAAGCATGCTCATTGTTCATCATAGAACAATAATCAAGTCGATCCATGTAAGGGAGACCTTGCGTATAAGTTTTATACTCAAGTAATTTTTCAGTACCACGATGTAATAATCCGATGTGAGGATCAGCTCTCTGAACAACCTCACCATCCATCTCAAGCACAAGGCGTAATACACCATGTGCAGCTGGATGTTGGGGACCAAAGTTCATGGTCAAGTTTTTGACCTCATTTACATTTTGTAATTCTGTCATGTTTCTATTCTTTTCTACATAAAATAAGGAAACGGAAAGAATGGGATTTGAACCCACGGTTTCTTGCGAAACACTGATTTAGCAGACCAGCACCTTAAACCACTCAGTCATCTCTCCTTTGTTCTAGTTTTTTGTCTTATATTTAATAACAGTAAATGTAATACAAAAAACTAATGATTCATATTAGCTGGAGGTAATCGGAATCGAACCGATACCTTGTGTATGCAAAACACATGCTCTAGCCAATTGAGC
>Ga0255302_1000049_pt1 | contig 13966 bp, 9 predicted proteins | sample MistaT_20_FD_183715 | JGI IMG/M metagenome (GOLD analysis project Ga0255302, IMG submission 183715) | Metatranscriptome of freshwater microbial communities from Mississippi River, Louisiana, United States - Miss_Miss_RepB_8d (Metagenome... | ecosystem: Environmental > Aquatic > Freshwater > River...
AGATCAGGGTTGGTTCTCGAGGGATTCCTTCAAACAAAATCAAGGATCCAGAATTCGTAGAGGAACCATCATTTGTCTCTTAATTCTATTTGGCACCGGAATCATGGTTCTTGTTCGTAATGAATCACTTTCCCGAAATGGCCAAAACTGGCAAGTTGAGATTCCTTTTACAGGTAAAGTAAAAATCGCCGCTGATAAAACTGGAGATGCGTTAAGTTCTCTGGTTAAAGCTGGCTATAAACCCGATCTTGAATCCGAACAAATTGTATCACGCCAGGATTTTCAATTTGCAAATGCCTCTATTGATCCAAATGTTTATGTTAAAATTGGTTTATTAACAGGTGACTCAAAATACAAAATTGGCGAAATTGTCACCAAGCAAGCTTTTGATGATGAGGTCCGTGAACTCACGAAAAATGATTTGAAGCCTGCCGAAAAGGATTCTCTTAAACTTGCTGAAGGTGTTCTTTTCTACAAATCCTTGGTTTTGTTACCCGGCATTCAATTTTCCGGCCCTATTTTATTGATTATACTTTCTCTATGGGTTTCCTGGAGAGTTGTAAACATACCCGTCTTTGCTGATTTCCTCATCGCAACAGAAGCGGAGATGAATAAAGTTTCTTGGACCTCCAACAAGAAACTATTTCATGATACAATAGTTGTGTTGACAACGCTAGTTTTGATGTCCGTGTTTTTGTTTGCGATGGATCAGTTTTGGAGAATTTTCCTGACTAAAACTGGGGTGCTTCGGTTCGGTCAGGATAGTGTTCAGAAAAATACAAGTGTTGACCTGAAAAAATGGTAAACAACTGTTTCGGAGTTCGAAACAATGGTATCGGATAATATTGAAGAAACTGTAGACTCATCAGGCGAATCTGACATCCGCCCTGTTAAGAAGTCTGCCCCAGAAGAAAAGCCTAAAGCAGAATCTGGTAAAAGATGGTATGTGGTAAAGGTTCAAAGTGGTAGAGAAGAATCCATCAAGGAAGCCCTTGAAAAAAGAGTGAAAATTGATGGTTTGGAAGAATACTTTGGTCAAATTCACATCCCAATTGAAAAAGTCACCGAGATGCGCAGGGGTAAAAGGGTATCTCGGGAAAGAAAATTATTTCCCGGTTACCTGATGGTTGAAGTCGAATTTAATGATCCGATTTTATACCTGTTCCGCGAGACAACGGGTGTTGGAGACTTTGTCGGTGGAACTGCAACCAACAAACTTCCCACGCCAATGAGTGAGCGGGAAATCGAAAGAATGCTTCGTGTGAAAGGTGATAATGTTGCCCCCACTGTGGTAAGCAGGCCAGCATTTGATGCCGGCGACCGAATCAAGGTAAAGGATGGAACCTTTGCAGGAATGGATGGCGAAGTTAAAGAGATCATGGAAGCTTTGGGCCGTGTCAAAGTGGAATTAACTATTTTTGGAAGGCCAGTTCCAGTTGAATTGGAATACTGGCAAGTGGAAATCGTTTAAATAAGGGTTAGCAATGGCAAAGCAAGTTACAGCTCAGATTCGTCTACAATGTCCAGGTGGTCAGGCAACGCCTGCCCCTCCTGTTGGCCCTGCATTGGGTCAGCATGGTGTGAACATTGGTGCATTTGTATCTCAGTTCAACGACAGAACCAAAGAAAATAAAGGTCTGATTGTTCCTGTTGTAATTACAGTGTACTCAGATCGTTCCTTTGAATTTATCGTAAAAAGTCCGCCCGCTTCAATCCTTCTGAAAATTGCCGCTGGTATCCCTCCCGAAAAGAAAAAAGGAGGCGATGTCATACCTGGTGATGAAAAGACCAAAGGATCAGGAAAATACAAGGGATTCAAAGTTTCCCAAGCCCAGGTCAGGGATATTGCGCAGAAAAAACTCTCCGACCTTAATGCCCGGGACCTAGATCATGCTGCTCGTATCATCGCTGGAACTGCAAGAAGCCTTGGTTTGACTGTAGAAGCTTAAGCAAAATTAAAAATGGTAAATAAACGGCCAATTTATACTGGCCGATTTTACTATTTATACCTACTATAATTATTCACGATTACACTGGGAAAAAGTCATGGCAAAATCAGAAAAAGACACTAACAACTCGGAAACTGCACCAACGCCAGTTGTTGAACAAAAAGCTGTCGCCACACCTGCAACCACCGAGTCAAATGTTAAAAGAAAAGGCAAGCAACCTGGCCGTCCTCCCCGTAAAGGGAAGAAACTTAAGGCCCAAATTGCAACAATTTACTCAAAAGTGAATAAAGAAGGTCAAGTTTCGTTGGATAAAGCAGTGAGCTTGTTAAAGCAAGTCAAGCGTGCAAAATTTGATGAGTCGGTTGAAATACACATGAGTTTGGGTATTGATTCCGCTCAAAGCGATCAAATGATTCGTGGTAGTGTGGCATTACCTCACGGTGTTGGCAAAAAAGTCAGGGTTTTAGTTTTTTGTCAGGGTGATAATTCCGCCAAAGCCAAGGCTGCCGGCGCTGATTTTGTTGGTGATGTGGACCTTATTAAGAAAATTCAATCAGAAAATTGGTTGGATTTCGATGTCGTTCTTGCTTCCCAGGACATGATGGGGCAAGTAAGTCGCTTGGGTAAGGTTCTGGGGCCTAGGGGTTTAATGCCCACGCCAAAAGCTGGAACAGTCATCAGTTCTGGTCAGGACATAACCGCAATCATCAAGGAATTCAAGTCCGGCAAGGTTGAATATCGATCTGACAAAGGTGGAAATGTTCATGCTGGAATCGGAAAAATAAGTTTTGATGCGGACAAAATTGTCTCTAATGCAATTGCGTTCGTGGAACAAGTGAGAGCATCAAAGCCCACTGGTATACGTGGTAACTACATTAAATCCGTCACATTATCTGCGACAATGTGCCCTGGGATTTCAGTAACAATATAATTTTTTAAAAAGGAAAATAATCAAGCTCGCAAGCTTGTTTCCATTTTGCAGGAAAAAACATGAGTAAAATTATTAAAAGTTTGGAGATAGAGGCCCTTCGCAAGGATTTGAAGAATGTGAAGGACTTTGTTTTCCTCGAGGTGCAGGGGATTACTGCGCAAAACAACACTTCCCTTCGCGCTACTTTAAGGAAGAAAAAAATTCGATTGAAAGTGGTCAAGAACACTCTTATTCGAAAAGTATTGAATGAGGAAGGCATCAATATCAGCAAAGACTCGGCCTATCTTCATGGCCCAACCGTGATGGCATGGGGTGGAAATTCAATTGCACAATTATGCAGGGATATCGAAGCCGAACTTAAAAACCCGAAAACATCAGCTGGCTATGTCAAGACTGTAAAAATCAAAGGCGCTGTTGCTGACTCATTGCCAGTGCCTTTTGATGTTGCCATTAAAATGCCAACTCGCGAAGAAGCGATTGGAAATATACTTGGATTGATACTTGCCCCTGGAGCGAGACTCGCCAGCCAAATTACCTCAGTTGGTGGGATTATCGCCAGCCAGATCAAGACTGTATCCGAGAAGGCACCCGCTGAAACAGCAGGTGCTGCAGCCGGCTAGGAGTATTTTTTTACCGTTATTACGCACCGATAGCTGCTATGCTTCAAGCAGCGTTTTATGAAAGGAAAGTTTTAATGTCAGACGCATCTACCTACGCTCCTGAGATCAAGGATCTTGGAGATAAGATTGTTTCCCTCACCCTTGGCAAGGCTGTAGAATTGGCTGATTACCTTGAAAAGGTACACAATATCAAGCCCGCCGCAGGTGGAGCTGTCGTGATGGCAGCAGGCGGTGCAGGCGGTGCTGCTGGTGGTGGCGAAGCTGCCCCTGCCAAGACCGAATTCACCGTTGTTCTTGAAAGCGTCACCGCTGCTGACAAGAAAATCAGCATCATCAAGGTTGTTCGCGAAATCACCGGCTTAGGCTTGAAAGAAGCCAAGGACATGGTTGAAGGCGCTCCAAAGAACGTTAAGGAAAATGTTTCAAAGGATGAAGCTGAATCAATCAAGAAGAAGCTTGAAGATGCCGGTGCTAAAATTAGCCTCAAGTAATCTACAAATTATTGATTCCGGATTACATCTTTAGAAATAAGGAATGTGCTCCGGAATTAATTTTTGTTTTTTATTTTGTAAAGCTTGTTTTATTGTGGTTTAATACGAAATTACTTGTATTGTTCGATATTACCCTAAATAATAGAAATGGATTTCTTTATTTGGTATTGCTGCTGTTTAAAAGGGAAATTTCACTTACTAATATGTCAGCAAAAGAATATCCAATAACCGATGCGTTCGATTCTATCAAGGCACTTAGCCAGGTCATAAATCCTGGCTTTGGCTATTTTGGGAGATTGCATCTTATGCCAGAAGTTCTTGGTAATGTCCACATAGGTTTTATGAATGTTTTAAAACTCAGAACTGGTTTCGTATTTAAATCGATAAGTCCTCCGAATTTTATTATTAATTTTTGATGTTCCCGTTGGGCTGACTTGGGAACGTTTTTGGTTTGTCACCTCTTTCGTACCTGTCGGCATTTTTGAACTTTGCTTGGAATTCACCAAGGGTAGGAGCTATCTGCCATGCCCATTACTTCAAAACGAACAATCACCCCTGAAGTTGTAAGAAACTTTGGTAGATTTGGTGATACTATTGATGTGCCTTCATTAACCGACATCCAAACTAAATCTTATGACAGATTTATTCAATTGGATGTTCATCCCGGAAAGCGTGAAGATTCCGGATTGGAAGGCGTTTTAAGGGAAATTTTCCCGATCGAAAGCTACGATAAGACGATTCGTCTTCAGTACCTTCGTTATGAACTTGGGAAACCTCGTTTTGGTCCTGATGAGTGCAGGCAACTCCGTCTTACCTACGGTAGACCATTCAAGGTTTGGTTAAGACTTGAGAAAGAACAACCAGTTGAAGAGGAAGTTTTCCTTGGTGAAATGCCCATCATGATTGGTGGTGGTGAATTTATCATCAATGGTGCAGAGCGAGTGGTGGTAAGCCAGTTGCACAGATCTCCGGGTGTCGATTTTCAGAAATCGATTGATGGTGACAAAGAACTGCATAGTTGCAGGATCATCCCCGAGAGAGGAAGTTGGATCGAGATAAATGTGACGAAAAAAGACACTCTGAGTGTCAGGATTGACCAATCCGGAAAATTCTCCGCCATGACTCTTCTCAGGGCCATGGATCCAAATTATTCCACTGATGCGGATATAATCAAGGAGTTTCACGAAACTGAATCTGTAAAGTTGAATGCTGCTGGCAAAGCAAGATTAAAGGCAGCCCAGGTTGTTGGAGATGTGATTGATCCCGAAACAGGGGAAATCTACGCCGAGAGCGGGGATATTCTCACTGAAGAGAAGATCAATTCGATTTCCCTGACAAATGTCAAAGAAGTCACCATCTTAAAGGCGACTCGTGATCCAATCATCATGGCTTCGTTGAAAGATGATTCAACAAACACCCATGAAGAGGCCTTGTTGAAAATTTATCAACGGCTTCGTCCGGGTAACCCTCCGCAACTTTTAAAGGCAAGAGAACTTTTCAAGGAAAAATTCCAAGATCCCAGCCGTTATCGTCTCGGAAAGGTAGGACGATTCCGACTGAATCGTAAGTTTAACCAAGAAGTTCAAGAATCCGAAATGACCCTGAGGTCAATCGATTTCCTAAACGCGATCAAGTATCTGCTTAAATTGCGCGCCAAGGAAGGATATGCGGATGATATCGATCATCTTGGAAACAGGCGTGTAAGAACCATTGACGAACTTGCCGCTGATGAACTTCGGAAGGGTTTCCTTAAGTTGAAGCGCACGGTTCAGGAACGCATGAGCATGCGTGAACAAACCGATATGACTCCAAGACAACTCATCAATCCAAAAAGCATCTCCGCCGCTATTGAGTATTTCTTCGGCAGGGGTGAACTAAGTCAGGTTGTTGACCAAACCAACCCCCTATCACAATTGACCCATGAAAGGCGTCTATCCGCCCTTGGGCCTGGTGGTTTGAACAGGAAAAGGGCTGGGTTTGATGTTCGAGATGTTCATATCTCGCACTATGGAAGAATATGCCCGATTGAAACCCCTGAAGGTACGAACATCGGCCTTATTTCGCACTTAAGTATTTATGCAGGCGTTGATGATTATGGTTTCCTAATCACGCCATACAGGTCAATTAAGAAGCGCAAATTAACCAGTGATGTCAACTGGTTGCGCGCAGACGAGGAGGCTTTGGCAAACCTAGCGCCTGCTGATGCGCCTTCCGATGGACAAAAAATAACTGAAGATCGGATTATCGCAAGGCATGAAGGTGACTTCAAGCAAGTTGCAGCCGATGAGTTACAGTACATCGACATCAGCCCCAAACAAATGGTTGGTGTATCCGCCGGCTTGATTCCGTTCCTGGAACATGATGATGCCAACCGTGCATTGATGGGTTCCAACATGCAAAGGCAAGCGGTTCCTCTTTTGATTACTGAGGCCCCCCTTGTTTCTACCGGTTTGGAAAAGGATGTCGCATATAACAGCGGTATGATTCTCAAATCCCCAATGGATGGTTACATAACCTATGTGGATTCCGACCGCATTATCATAGGCACTGGCAAAATTGAAGAAGGTAGCCAGGGAAGCACGCTTGAAAAAGCAAGGGCGCAATCTGGCCATCGTGAATTATTGCTTCGTAAGTTCGTTGGTCTTAATGAACACACTTGTCAGAATCACAGACCACTCATCAAGATGGGGCAGAAGGTTAAAAAGGGTGCCGTTCTAGCAGATGGTGCCGCCACAAGTCATGGCGAACTCTCACTTGGGAGAAATGTACTTGTCGCCTTTATGTCGTGGGACGGATACAATTTCGAAGATGCGATCATCATCAGCGAAAAACTGGTGCATAATGACACATACACCAGTATTCACATCGAGCATTTCGAAATCGAAATTCGTGAAACGAAATTGGGCAAGGAAGAATTTACGCGTGACATTCCCAATGTTTCTCCCAAGGCGCTTTCAAATCTGGATGAACATGGCGTGGTTCGGATTGGCACCTATGTCCAACCAGGTGACATCCTTGTTGGAAAAGTCTCCCCTAAATCCAAGAGTGAATTAACCCCTGAGGAAAAATTACTCTACGCGATCTTCGGTCGTGCCGGTGAAGATGTCAAGAACGACAGCCTCGAAGTTCCCTCGGGCATTGAGGGGATTGTAATTGAATCCAAGCGATTCTGTCGCAAATCCAGCATGACGGATGAGGAGAGAAAGAAACTTGACAAGGAATCCAGGGATGAGGAATCACGCTATAATCGGATGATCATTGAAGAATTCCGCTCAATGCTCACTGAACTGGGCGGTGTTCTTGATAAAAACCTCGTCAAGGACTTTGCAGGTAAGACCAGCACCGACAAGGATGAAAAAGCTCTTCTGGATCTTGCCCAGCACTTTACCATGGACAGGCTGGATATCCGAAGTCCTGAGCGTAAAAAAGAATGCGCTGAAGTTTACGGCAGACACAGGGAACGCCTGAATACGCTTTTTGACGAGAAAGACCGGAAACTCAACATCCTTAAAATGGGTGATGAACTCCCACCCGGCGTACAGCAAATGGTCAAAGTTTATGTCGCCGCAAAGCGCCAGATCTCTGTTGGCGATAAGATGGCTGGTCGACATGGTAACAAAGGCGTTATTTCAAAAATTCTACCAGTTGAGGATATGCCTTATCTTGCGGATGGCACCTCGGTTGATATTCTTTTGAATCCGCTCGGTGTTCCCAGCCGTATGAATGTGGGCCAGATTCTTGAAACCCATCTTGGTTGGGCTGCTTCCAAGCTTGGTTTTAAGGCCATCACACCTGTGTTCGATGGTGCTTCAGAAGAAGAAATCCGCGATGTGCTTAATGAATGCGGACTACCTGTTTCTGGAAAAAGCTACCTGTTCGACGGAAGAACTGGTGAGCGTTTTGAGCAAGCCGTTACCGTCGGTTACATTTACATGCTCAAGTTGCACCACCTCGTTGATGACAAGGTTCATGCCCGCGCAACCGGTCCTTACTCCCTTATCACTCAGCAACCTCTCGGCGGCAAGGCCCGCTTTGGTGGTCAGCGCTTTGGTGAGATGGAAGTATGGGCACTTGAGGCATATGGAGCCGCTTACATACTCCAAGAACTTCTCACTGTTAAAAGTGACGATGTTGAGGGCAGGACCAAGATTTACGAATCAATGGTCAAGGGTGAAAACACTCTCGAAGCTGGCACTCCTGCAAGTTTCGATGTGTTAACCAATGAAATTCGTGGCTTGGCACTGAATATGCAACTGGAAAAGAAGCGCATGTAATTAAATTCATCCCGGGGTGTTGTTTTTAGTTACAATACCCGGGCTTGTGTCTTTATTAGGAACTTTCCTTATTGGTCGGCCGGATACTTACCGGAATCTTCAATGCGGAGGCGATGCCAGATATGAGCAATGCAAGTAATATCGGTGACAATACTTATGATCGTATCAATGACTATGGCGCTGTTCGCATTAGTCTTGCCAGTCCTCATGACATTAGAAGCTGGTCTTTTGGCGAAGTAAAAAAGCCGGAAACCATCAACTATCGTACTTATCGCCCCGAAAAAGATGGTTTGTTCTGTGAAAGAATTTTCGGGCCTGAGAAGGACTGGGAATGCTCCTGCGGTAAATACCGGGGCATGAAGTACAAAGGTATGATTTGTGATCGCTGTGGTGTAAAGGTTGCGCACAGCCGAGTCCGCAGGAAACGCATGGGACATATCGAGCTTGCGGCCCCTGTGGTTCATATTTGGTTCTTCAAAGCGATGCCCTCCCGCTTGGGCACCCTTCTGGACATGAAAACCACAAGCTTGGAAAAAATCATTTATTTCCAGGACTATGTTGTGACAGATCCATGCGAAACACCTTTGAAGAGGGGGCAACTCCTTACCGAGGATGAATATCGCAAGTATCGTGATAATTATGGAGATGCGTTCAAGGCTGAAATGGGCGCTGAAGCAATCCGAAAACTCCTTTCAAATTTGAATCTGGTGGATCTCTCGATTGATTTGAGAAAGCGCCTTGATGCTGAAGAAAAGAAAGAAAAGCCTAGTAAGCAAAAACTCAAGGACCTTGTAAAAAGGCTTAAGATTGTTGAATCAATCCGTGATTCCGGTTTGGGTGGTCCTCAAAACAAGCCTGAGTGGATGGTCCTTGAATGCACGCCAGTCATACCACCAGACCTTCGACCTCTGGTTTTATTGGATAGTGGAAACTTTGCCACTTCAGATCTAAACGATCTCTACAGGCGAATTATCAACAGGAACAACCGCCTTAAAAAGCTTGTGGATCTTAATGCTCCTGAAGTGATCATCCGTAATGAGAAGCGCATGCTTCAGCAGTCAGTCGATTCGTTGTTTGACAACAGCCGTTGCAAGCGTCCCGTGCTAGGGTCAAGCAACAGGCCATTAAAATCCTTGACCGATATGATCAAGGGCAAGCAGGGCCGTTTCCGAGAAAACCTTTTGGGTAAGCGCGTCGATTATTCAGCCCGTTCCGTAATCGTGGTTGGCCCCGAACTGAAATTGCATCAATGCGGTCTTCCTAAAAAGATTGCATTGGAACTTTTCCAGCCATTCATCATTCGGAGGCTGAAAGAATTAGGCCATGCTGACACCATCAAATCAGCCAAGAAAATGCTTGAAAGAAAAGATGAGCATGTATGGGATATTCTCGAGGAAGTCATCAAGAATCATCCGGTTCTTTTGAATCGTGCCCCTACCCTCCACCGTATGGGTATCCAAGCCTTCGAACCCGTGCTTATCGAAGGTAATGCGATCCGTATCCATCCATTGGTTTGCAAAGGTTTTAACGCTGACTTCGATGGTGACCAGATGGCAGTCCATCTACCGCTTTCAATCGAGGCCCAGGTCGAAGCTAGCGTGTTGATGATGTCCACCAACAACATTTTCAGCCCTGCAAACGGCCAGCCAATTATAAGTCCATCCCAGGATATCGTTATGGGGTGCTACTACTTGACCGCCACCCGTGGCGAGATGGGTGAAAGTGGTGAAGCGGGCGAAGGGAAAACTTTTGCAAGCATCAAGGAAGTATTCACCGCATTTGATCTCCGCAAAATTGGCATCCACGCCCGTATCCATGTGCGATTACCAATTCACAAAAAGTTTATCTCTGAAATTAGATTTGAAAAAGATAAAACCAAGGTTGAAGAGCTTCCAAGAAAATCAAATGGTCTCGTCACCACCACTGTTGGAAGGGTCCTGTTCAACAACATTCTTGAAGATCGCATGGCGTTCTACGATCTTGCGCTTTCCACCAAGAATTTATCCCGCATCATCGCTGAGTGCTACCAGGCACTTGGACGGCGTGCCACCATTGAACTACTTGACCGCATGAAAGAAATCGGCTTCCGCGAGTCAACCCGTTCAGGTCTTTCGTTTGCAACTGATGACCTTCGCACCCCGGACACCAAGGAACGCACCTTGGTTGATACCGAGAAGGAAGTTGAGAAAATCCGCAAAAATTATGACAAAGGTAACATTACCGAAAGGGAACGTTACAACAATGTCATCGACCTTTGGACTAATGCAAGCAAAGCCATCACAAAACAGATGATGGAAGATCTTCGAAACGACACCCGTCCTGATGAGCACGGTAAAAAACGCCCATACCTTAACCCTATTTTCTTGATGGCCCATTCGGGTGCACGCGGTGGTATTGAACAAATCCGCCAGCTTGCAGGTATGCGAGGGTTGATGGCAAAACCAAATGGAACCATCATCGAAACCCCGATCAAGGCGAATTTCAAGGAAGGTCTCTCTGTACTTGAATATTTCAGCTCAACCCATGGCGCTAGAAAAGGTTTGGCTGATACCGCGCTAAAAACTGCTGACTCAGGTTACCTCACAAGAAAATTGGCTGATGTCGCCCAAAATGTCGTTATCACCATGCATGATTGCGGAACATCCTCCGGGATTGACAAGGCAGCCATCTTGAAAGGTGAAGAGACCGAACGCTCGCTTGCTGACACCATTCGTGGAAGAGTAAGCAGGGTCACGATCACCAATCCTGTCACTGGCGAAATTATCGTTGAAGAAAATGACATGATCTCAACCGAAGCCGCTCAAAAGCTTGAGTATTATGGCATCGACAAGATCACTGTAAGAAGCCCCATGACATGCCTGGCTCCTCTTGGAATCTGCAGGTTGTGCTATGGTATGGATCTTTCAACCGGATCACTGGTTGAGGAAGGCATGGCGGTGGGTATTATCGCTGCCCAGTCCATCGGTGAACCAGGAACCCAGCTTACCATGCGTACCTTCCACATCGGTGGCGTGGTGAAGCGTGAAGTGGGTGAAAGTGAACACAAGGCCAAAAAAGCCGGTACTATCAGCTACGAACGCCTGGACATCGTTATCAATGATAAAAAGGAAAAAGTGGCTCTCACAAGAAATGGTGAAATTAAAATTCTGGGACCAAAAGACAAGGTCCTAGAGACATACCCTGTACCGAATGGCTCGGTTCTATTCGTGGAAAAAGGCCAGAGTGTCACGGTTGGAACCATGCTCTGCAAGTGGGATCCGCATATCATTCCTATCATTGCGGACCGCGGTGGTAAAATTAAATTCGATGACATCGTCGAAGGCGAAACCTTCCGAAAAGAAAGCGATGAAGTCACCGGTGCTGAGCGTTGGGTCATCATGGAACACAAGGGTGAACTGCACCCACAGGTCTTTATCGAAGATGAGCGTGGTCAAAAGCTCATGTTTTATTACATGCCTGAAAAAGCAATTCTTGAGGTTCGCGAAGGACAAGTTGTTTCAGCAGGCGCCTTGCTTGCCAAAACACCTCGTGAAGTCTCAGGCACGCAGGATATTACAGGTGGTCTTCCCCGCGTCACTGAAATTTTTGAAGCAAGAAGGCCGCGCGATCCCGCAGTTATGGCTGAAGTCGCAGGTATCATCGAGATCGGCGATAAGCGCAGGGGCAAACGAACCATCTATGTCAATCCAATTGATGACCATGGCAAACCAACTGGTGATAAGATCGAGCATCTTGTTCCCCCAGGTAAACATCTTAGAGTTCATGCGGGTGACAGGGTAAGGGAAGGCGATGCCTTGGTCCAGGGACCATTGGCGCCCCATGATATTCTTCGAATCAGTGGTACCGAAGCAGCCCAGGCTTATTTGGTCCGCGAGATTCAAGCTGTTTACAGAACACAGCGAGTTGACATCGATGACAAGCATATTGAAATTATTGTCTCTCAAATGCTTCGCAAAGTAAAAGTTGAGAAGATGGGAGATACCGGTCTACTGCCCGGGTCAGTCATCGATCGCTTTGCATTCCAGCATGTCAATCAAAGGCTCCGGGAATGCGTTAAAATCAAGAAAGTTGGTGACTCCAAATTCGAAGAAGGCAGGATTATTTCAAAGGAAATCTTCGAAGAAGAAAGAGCATTGCTTGAAGCTGAAGATAAAGTTTTACCAACCTTTACCAAGCCTGAACCAGCAACCTGTAGCACCCAACTCCTAGGTATCACCAAGGCTTCTGTACAATCGGATAGCTTTATTTCTGCGGCATCTTTCCAGGAAACCACAAAGGTTCTGACGGAAGCGGCACTTGCAGGCAAGGTTGATTACCTGGTTGGTCTCAAAGAAAATGTGATTCTTGGTCATCTGGTCCCTGCTGGGACCGGATTCAGTGATCACCAAAATTCGGAAGTTAAGGTTAATTCTCCCTATGTCGATGAAAGCTCAGAAAACATGGGTGGTAAATCAGGAGATATTGAAACAGCTTTAACTAATTAATATCAATAGACTTAGGTATTGAACGGTTAATCCGTTGTGATACCTGGTTTGATGACTTACTTGACCTTGTGTGGATTAGTTTCTAATTTAAATGTTTAAGGTGACCTTGTCCTCATGGACTCGCTATCCTGTAACAAAACCCTTGATTTGGTTTGACACTATGCCAACGATTAATCAATTAGTTCGAAAACCCAGAGTTCAACAATATAGTAAACCAAAGCATCCTGCCATGCAGGGTTGCCCTCATAAAAAGGGTGTTTGTTTACAAGTCAAAACCATGACTCCCAAGAAGCCTAACTCCGCGCTTCGTAAGGTTGCTCGTGTACGCCTTTCCAACCAAATTGAAATCACCGCATATATCCCTGGTGAAGGACACAACCTCCAAGAGCACTCAATTGTTCTTGTTCGTGGTGGCCGTGTTCGCGATTTACCTGGTGTTCGATATCACATTGTTCGTGGTGTGCTAGATTCCCAGGGTGTATCTGATCGTAAGCAAGCTCGTTCCAAGTATGGAACGAAACGTGAATCCAAGTAATTGTAATTATTGTTTCAAGAACAAAGGTAATACGAAATCATGGGTAAAAGGACTGCAAGTGCTGACACACTTAAACCTGATCCAGTTTATGGCTCAAAATTGGTCAGTAAATTCATCAATTGCATCATGACTTCCGGAAAAAAGCAGACCGCAAGTCGAATTTTCTATGATGCGATGGCTCAAATAAAAAAACGCATTCCAGATATGGACCCTCTCGAAGTTTTCACACAGGCTGTCGAGCATGTGAAACCAACTGTTGAAGTTCGTAGCAAAAGGGTTGGTGGAGCTACTTATCAGGTGCCAATGCAAGTAAATCGATCCAGACAGCAAAGTCTATCAATCAGGTGGATTGTTGGTGCCGCACGCGACAAAGTTGGGCGTCCAATGTATCTTCGTTTAGCTGATGAGTTGATTGCAGGCTTTCGTCGCGAGGGTGAAGCTATGGCTAAACGAGAAAACACCATCAAGATGGCTGATGCAAACAAGGCGTTTGCTCATTTCGCCTGGTAAGTCTTCCTGTACCACTAAAAAACCGGGCCTTCTGGATTTGCTTCCAGCGGGCCTTTTTTATTTGATAACCCAAGTTACAATTATTTTTGAGTCCTCCAATGGCTAATGAAAAAATCGACCTCTCAAATTTTAGAAACATTGGGATCATCGCGCACATCGATGCCGGAAAAAC
>Ga0255302_1000054_pt1 | contig 13598 bp, 27 predicted proteins | sample MistaT_20_FD_183715 | JGI IMG/M metagenome (GOLD analysis project Ga0255302, IMG submission 183715) | Metatranscriptome of freshwater microbial communities from Mississippi River, Louisiana, United States - Miss_Miss_RepB_8d (Metagenome... | ecosystem: Environmental > Aquatic > Freshwater >...
GCGAAGTGGTGTGTGTTGGTCAATTGTAACCAACGCCTTGATGGCTCAATCATTTATCGATTGGGTTATGAGGTTAATAATAATAAAAGGAAATTGAAATGAGTCTTGGTTTATTAGGTAAAAAACTAGGAATGACTCGTGTTTTTGCTGAAGATGGACGCTCGATTGCAGTGTCTGTTGTTGAAGTGAAAGACAACCGTGTTGTTCAAGTTAAAACTACAGAAACTGATGGCTATGATGCTGTTCAGGTGGCTTTTGGTTCTCGACGTGCTAAGCGTGTAACTAAAGCTTTGAAAGGGCACTATGCTAAAGCTGGCACAGAAGCTGGTTCAGTTCTTGGTGAGTTTCGTGTATGTGCTGAGGAGTTGGCGAATTTAACTCCGGGTGCTACTGTTGCTGTTGACACATTTGCCGCTGGGCAATTGGTTGATGTAACTGGTACTTCAAAAGGTAAAGGTTTCTCTGGCGTAATTAAACGTCATAACTTTAGTTCTAATCGTGCGTCTCATGGTAACTCTAGATCACATAATACTCCTGGTTCAATCGGTCAAAGACAAGATCCAGGTCGTGTATTCCCAGGTAAGAAAATGGCTGGGCATTTAGGTGATGTTCGCGTTACTACTCAAAATTTGGAAGTAGTACGTGTGGATAATGAGCGTGGTTTGATTCTAATTAAAGGTGCAATCCCTGGTTGTGTAAACGGTAATGTTATCGTAAAACCTGCAGTAAAGGGAGCTAAATAATGGATTTAAAATTAATTAATACAAGTGGTAAAGACGCGGGTAGCTTATCGGTAAATGAAGCTATATTTGCGCGTGATTATAACGAAGCGCTTGTGCATCAAGTTGTTAACGCGTTCTTGGCTAATTCAAGAAGCGGGAACAGTGCGCAAAAAACTCGTGCCGAAGTAAATAAATCGACGAAAAAGCCATGGAGACAAAAAGGTACAGGGCGTGCTCGTGCTGGTATGCCATCTTCTCCGGTGTGGCGTGGTGGTGGTAGAACTTTCCCGAATTCTCCGGAACAAAATTTTAGTCAAAAAATTAACCGTAAAATGTATCGTGCGGCTATTGCAAGTATTATGTCGCAAATGGTGCGCGATGAGCGTTTGATTATTGCTGATGAAATTACAGTTTCTAGCCCTAAAACTAAGGGTTTTGTAGAAATTCTTAAAAACTTATCATTAACTAATGATACGGTTTTATTTGTTGTGAATGAACTGTCTGAAGACTTATTCTTATCTTCTAGAAACTTGGCGAATGTGCTTGTATTGGAGCCTCATCAAGTTGATCCATACAATCTATTACGTTGTAATAAAGTTGTGTTTGCTAAAGCGGCAGTTGAAAAATTACAGGAGCAATTAGCATGAAGAAAGTAGATTTATACAACGTTTTGATTTCTCCAGTTATTACTGAAAAATCAAATACAGCTGCAGAAAAACTTGAGCAAGTGGTGTTCAAGGTTTTACCTAGTGCTACTAAGTGTGATATCAAGAAGGCTTTTGAATTAGTTTTTGAGGCTAAGGTTGCTAAAGTATCTACTGTAAGTATAAAAGGTAAAACTAAACGTTTTGGTCGTGTAGAAGGTAGGAGAGCTGATTATAAAAAAGCTTATATCTGCCTAGAAAAAGGTCAAAACTTTGATTTAGCATCGCATCAGAAATAAGGATAGGAAATTATGGCTACTAAAAAATTAAAACCTACAACCCCGGGTCAACGTGGTGTTGTAAAGGTTATCTCACCTGAGTTATACAAAGGTGAACCGCATTATCCACTACTAGTTAAAAAAACTCGTGGTTCTGGTCGTAATAATAACGGGCATATTACTGTTCGCCATAAAGGTGGTGGACATAAACAGCATTACCGTATTATTGATTGGAAAAGAGATAAAGTTGGTGTTCCAGGAACTGTTGAGAGAATCGAATACGATCCAAATCGTACCGCGCATATTGCACTTGTTTGCTACGCTGATGGTGAGAGACGTTATATGATTGCTCCTAAGGGTTTAACTGCTGGACAACAAGTTGCATCAGGTTCTGATGTGGTGATTAAAGTTGGTAACTGTTTACCTCTTCGTAATATTCCTGTTGGTACGACATTACACTGTGTAGAAATGAGTCCGGGTAAGGGTGGGCAATTAGCTCGTTCGGCTGGTACTTCTGTACAGTTATTAGGTCGCGATGGAATCTACGCTCAGTTACGTCTACGTTCTGGTGAAATCAGAAAAGTTCACATTGACTGTAAGGCTACAGTTGGTGAAGTTGGTAACGTGGATCATGGTTTACGTCAGTATGGTAAAGCTGGGGTGAAAAGATGGTTGGGTATTAGACCGACTGTACGTGGTGTTGCAATGAATCCGATCGATCATCCACATGGTGGTGGTGAAGGTAAAACTGCAGCTGGTCGTCATCCAGTATCGCCGTGGGGTTTACATACTAAAGGTAAGAAAACTCGTAATAATAAGAGAACGGATCACTTAATCATCCGTGATCGTCGTAGAAAATAATGTGAAGAGGAAAATATAGATGGCTCGTTCATTAAAAAAAGGTCCTTTCGTAGATCAACATTTAGTAGATAAAGTATTGACTGCGGTTGAGAAAAGTGATAAAAGACCAATTAAAACTTGGTCACGTCGTTCGACAATTATTCCAGAAATGATTGGTTTGACAATAGCTGTACATAACGGGAGAGCTCATTTTCCAGTTTATATTACTGACAATATGGTTGGTCATAAATTGGGTGAGTTTGCGCTAACTAGAACTTTCAAAGGCCATTTAGCCGATAAGAAAGCTAAGAAATAAGGAGTAAATGATGAAAGTATCTGCACATTCAAAAGGAATTCGTGTTTCAGCGCAAAAATGCCGTTTAGTTGCTGACTTAATCCGTGGATTATCAGTTGCTAAAGCACTAAATATTTTAGAATTTAGCAATAAAAAATCTGCTGGGATTTTGAAAAAGATTTTAGAGTCGGCTATAGCTAATGCTGAACATAATGATGGCGCTGACATTGATGCGTTAATGGTTCGAGAGATTTGTATTGACAAAGGTGCAAGCCTAAAACGTCATACCGCTCGAGCTAAAGGTCGTGGCAGCAGAATCGAAAAACAAACTTGTCATATCAACATTACTGTTGGATACTAAGGAGTAATACAATGGGACAAAAAATCGACCCGCGCGGGTTTAGATTAGCAGTAAATAAAGATTGGTCTTCACGTTGGTATGCAACTACAAATAATTTTGCATCGAACTTGTTAGAAGATATTAAAATTCGTGAATATATCACGAAAAAACTTGGTAGACGTGCTTCAATTGATCGTGTATTGATTGAACGTCCTGCAAAAAGCATTAAAGTAACTCTTTTCACTGCTAAGCCTGGTGTTATCATCGGTAAAAAAGGTGAAGGCATTGAGCAAATCAAAGCTGAGTTACAAAAAATGACTAAAGTACCTTTATTCTTAAATGTAGAAGAAGTACGTAAGCCAGAATTGTCTGCGCAAATCGTTGCTGATCAAGTTGCACAGCAAATTGAAAAGCGTGTAGCTTTCCGTCGTGCGATGAAACGTGCTATGCAAACTACGATGAAACTAGGTGCTACTGGAATTAAAATTAAAACTTCAGGTCGTCTAAATGGTGTGGATATTGCGCGTAGCGAATGGTATCGTGAAGGTCGTGTGCCTCTTCATACTCTTCGCGCTGATGTAAACTATGCAACGAGTGAAGCTTTAACTACATTTGGTATTATTGGTATCAAAGTTTGGATTTATAAAGGCGAAAACAACCTAGCTAAAAATAGATTTGTTAAGTCTGAAAAATCTGATTTTGATAATGAGAAAAAAGAACGTCGTAGCAGCAAACGTCAAGATGCTGATGTTAAAAAATCTGCTCCGAGAAAAAGAAAGGTAGGAACTGATAATGCTACAGCCGAATAGATTAAAATACCGTAAGGTACAAAAAGGGCGTAACACAGGTATTGCTACACGTGGAACTAAAGTTAGCTTTGGTGAGTTTGGTTTAAAAACTACTGAGCGTGGTCGTTTGACTGCTCGTCAAATTGAAGCTGCACGTCGTGCAATGACTCGTCATATTAAGCGTGGTGGACGTGTATGGATTCGTGTATTTCCAGACAAACCAATTTCTAAAAAACCAGCTGAAGTACGTATGGGTGGCGGAAAAGGTTCTCCAGAGTATTTTGTGGCTGAAGTAAGGCCAGGTAATGTGTTGTACGAGATGGATGGTGTTCATGAGTCTTTGGCGCGTGAAGCTTTCAGACTTGCTGCAGCAAAACTACCGCTAAATACTGTATTCGTTGTTAGACAGGTAGGTGAGTAATGCAAGCAAAAGATTTAAGAACTAAATCAGTAACTGAGCTAAATACTGAATTAGAAGGTTTACTAAAAGCTCATTTTTCATTGCGTATGCAATTATCTATGCAGCAATTAGCTAAAAATAGTGAAATCAGAAAAGTTAAACGTGATATCGCTCGCGTTAGAACAGTTTTACGTGAGAAGGAGGCGTAATATTATGTCTGAAACTAAACAAAAAGTTGTACGTTCTCTTGTGGGTACTGTTGTAACTGATGCGCGTGATAAAACTGTTTCGGTTTTGGTGGAGCGTAGGGTTAAACATCCATTGCTAGGTAAAGTAATTAAAAAATTTAAAAAATACCATGCACATGATGAAAATAATCAGTACAAAAATGGTGATTTGGTTCTAATCGTAGAATCTAAACCATTATCAAAAACAAAAACTTGGATTGTTGACTCTATTGTCGAGAAAAAATAATCTAAGAGTTAGTTATTTCAATTAAAGCACCAGTTTTCATACTTGGTGCTTTAATTTTTTGTGATATTTATTTGCATGTGATAGCGTAGTTATGTTAGAATAACGGACTCTCAAGTAGAGATTGTTTAATTAATCAAGGTTCCCCAATGCTTAGGGGTCCAATACTGATTATCAGTTTGATAGTTAAGTTGGAAAGGAAAAATTCAAAATGATTCAAATGCAAACTGTATTGGACGTTGCTGATAATACTGGTGCACGTAAGGTTATGTGCATTAAAGTATTAGGTGGCTCAAAACGTCGTTATGCTGCGATCGGTGATATTATAAAGGTGTCGATTAAAGATGCTGCACCGCGTGGTCGTGTGAAAAAAGGTGATGTGTATACTGCTGTTGTAGTTAGAACTGCTCACGGTGTGCGTAGACCAGATGGTTCAAAAATTAAGTTCGATGGAAATGCGGCAGTGTTGTTAAATGCTAAGCATGAACCTATCGGTACGCGTATATTTGGTCCGGTTACTCGTGAATTGCGTAGCGAGAAATTTATGAAAATTGTATCACTTGCTCCTGAAGTGATCTAATAGGGTAGAGAGTAATATACTATGAATAAAATTAAAAAAGGTGATGAGATAATCGTTATCACTGGTAAAGATAAGGGTAAAACTGGTAAAGTGGCACGCCTTGTTGATGGCGGTGCTCGGGTTCTTATAGAAGGTATTAATGTGGTAAAAAAACACGTTAAGCCTAATCCAAACATTAATGAGGTTGGCGGAATCAAAGAAAAATCTATGCCTCTTGATATCTCTAATGTTGCGATCTATAATACTGAAACTAAAAAAGCAGATAGAGTTGGCTTTAAAATCGAAGATGGTAAAAAGGTTCGTATTTTAAAATCAACTGGTAAATTAGTTGACTAAGGATAAAAACATGGCTAGACTAAAAGAAATTTATAAAACTAAAGTTGTTCCTGAGTTGCAAAAGCAATTCAGCTACAATTCAGTTATGGAAGTGCCAAGAATCGAGAAGATTACGATCAATATGGGTGTTGGCGAAGCTGTTGCTGATAAGAAGGTTATGGAATTTGCATTAAGTGATATGACCAAGATCGCTGGGCAAAAACCAGTTGTGACTAAGGCGCGTAAATCAATTGCAGGTTTTAAAATCAGAAATGATTATCCAGTTGGTTGCAAGGTTACTTTACGTAAAGCAAGAATGTATGAGTTCTTGGATCGTTTAGTAAATATAGCGCTACCTCGCGTGCGTGATTTTAGGGGTCTGAATCCTAAATCATTCGATGCTTCGGGTAACTATAGCTTTGGTGTGCGTGAGCAAATTATTTTCCCAGAAATAGAATACGATAAAATCGATCAGATTCGTGGGATGGATATAGTTATCACTACAACTGCAAAAAATAGCGATGAAGCAAAAGCTTTATTAAAAGCATTTAATTTTCCTATCAAATAAGAGAGGTTTTATTTATGACAAGATTAGCTTTAATGGAAAGAGAGCAAAAGCGCGTGGAAACAGTTGCTAAATATGCAGCTAAACGTAAGGCGATTTTTGCTATCATCAACGATGCAAAAGCAACAGAAGAAGAGAAATTTGAAGCGCGTTTGAGTTTACAAAAACTGCCTAGAGACTCATCACCTTCTCGCATGCGTAATCGTTGTGCTTTGACTGGAAGACCTCGCGGAACTTTTCGTAAGTTTGGGATCGCTCGTAATAAATTAAGACAGCTTGCACTTAAAGGTGATATACCTGGTGTGGTTAAGGCTAGCTGGTAAGAAGGGGAATATAAAAATGATGCAAGATACTATTGCTGATATGTTAACGCGCATTCGTAATGCCCAAATGGCTGGTAAAGAGAATGTTGCGATGCCGTCATCTAAAATGAAAGCTTCAATCGCTAAAGTTTTAAAAGATGAAGGTTATGTTGAAGATTATAGAGTGGACGGTGATGTTAAGCCAGTTCTATCTATAGAATTAAAATACTATGCCGGAAGACCTGTAATTGAAAAATTAGAACGTGTGTCTCGTCCTGGTTTACGTATTTACCGTAGTTGCAATGAATTACCATCAGTGATGAATGGTTTGGGTGTTGCGATTGTATCAACTTCACGTGGAGTTATTACAGATCGCCATGCTCGCCAATTAGCTGTTGGTGGTGAAGTTATTTGCTTTGTTTCTTAATTTTGGACTAAGGATTTAAAGTATGTTATCACGTATTGCAAAACTACCAATAAATATACCAAGTGGTGTTGAGGTAAGTGTGAATGGTTCACATGTTAAAGTTAAGGGTCCTTTAGGGCTACTAGAGTTTGTTTTTGATAGCATTGTTGGTATCAAAAAAGAAGGTGAAACTATAGTTTTATCAACTAAAGATGATAGTAAGTTTGCTAAAGCTATGTCTGGTACTGTTTCAGCTATGATTACGAACATGATTGAAGGTGTTACCAAAGGTTTTGAGAAAAAGTTAACGATTTTAGGTGTTGGTTACAGAGCTAACATGGAAGGTCAAAACTTGAATCTAACTCTTGGTTACTCCCATCCGGTTTTAGTTAAAGCTCCAGCGGGAATTAAGTTTGCTACACCATCACAAACTGAAGTGGTTGTGTCAGGTATAGACAAACAATTAGTTGGTCAAATGGCTGCTGTTGTACGTAGTAAACGTCCAGTTGAGCCATATAAGGGTAAAGGCGTTCGTTATGCTAATGAACGTGTTATCATTAAAGAAACTAAGAAGAAATAAAGGGCATTAAATAATGAGTAAAAATGAATCAAGATTAAGACGTGCAAGAAAAACACGTTTAAGAATAGCATCTCTTAATGCTAAGCGTTTGGTGGTTTTTAAATCAAATTGCCATATTTATGCGCAAGTTATTGATGAAGCTGGAGCTAAAGTTTTAGCTCAAGCCTCTACGAAAAGCAAAGAGCTTGCAAGTCAAGTTAAAAATGGCGGTAATGTTGAAGCAGCTAAACTAGTAGGTAAAAAAATTGCTGAAGTTGCTGTGGCAGCCGGAGTTAAAGAAGTTGCTTTTGACAGATCTGGCTTTGCCTATCATGGTCGAGTAAAAGCGTTGGCTGAAAGTGCTCGTGAAAACGGACTGGTATTCTAAGAAAGATTAATAAAATGGTTGAAAATCAATTAATAGAAAAAATGATCAGCGTTAACCGCGTTACTAAAGTGGTTAAAGGTGGTCGTATTATGGGTTTCACTGCCTTGATGGTAGTGGGTGACGGTGATGGCTCTATCGGAATGGGTAAAGCTAAAGCTAAAGAAGTTCCTGTTGCGGTACAAAAAGCTGTGAAAGAAGCGCGTAAAGAAATGGCTAAAATGTCATTGAAGAATGGTACGATTCATCATGTTGTTACTGCTACACACGGTGCGACTACTGTGTTTTTACAGCCGGCTAAAGATGGTACTGGTGTAATTGCTGGTGGTGCTATGCGTGCTGTATTTGATGCGGTTGGTGTAAAAAACATCACAGCTAAAGTACATGGTTCGACTAATCCATATAATGTTGTTAGAGCTACTTTAAAAGCGTTAGAAGCTGTGAATACTCCGTATGAAATAGCCGCTAAGCGTGGTAAAACTGTAGAAGAAATTTTAGGAGCGTAATAATGGCTGCTTCACTTAAAGTTACTTTGGTAAAAAGTCTAATCGGTAGATTAGAGGCGCATAAAGCTTGTGCGCGTGGGCTTGGTTTATCTAAAATTAACCAAACTGTTACGGTAATCGATACCCCAGAAAATCGTGGAATGATTAATCGTATTAAATATCTTTTAAAGTGTGAGGACTAAAATGTTTTTAAATACAATTAAACCTGCAGAGGGTAGTACACACTACGCAAAACGCGTAGGACGTGGAATTGGTTCTGGACTTGGTAAAACATGTGGTCGCGGACATAAAGGTCAAAAAAGTCGTGCTGGTGGATTTCATAAAGTAGGATTTGAAGGTGGACAAATGCCACTACAAAGACGTTTACCAAAACGTGGTTTTAATTCTAGAAATGTTGCATGTGAAGTTAGACTTTCAGACTTAAATGCTATTACTGAGTTGAGCGAAGTTAATCGTTTAACATTGCTTGCTTGTGGATTAATATCTCAGCATGCTAATAAAATCAAAATTATTGGTACAGGTAAAATTGAGCGTAGCATAAAAGTAACTGGTATTAATGCAACTGAGTCGGCTAAAGCTGCAATTACTGCTGCTGGCGGAAGTGTTGAGTAATATATATGGTTAAGTCTACCAATATTGATAAATACGGTGATCTAAAGAAACGGGTGTTGTTTCTGTTGGGTGCACTGATTGTATTTAGAATTGGTGCGCATATTCCCGTTCCTGGTATTGATCCAATTCAGTTAGCTAAGCTATTTAAGTCTAGTCAAGCTGGATTTCTAGATATGGTAAATATGTTTAGTGGTGGTGCGTTATCACGCTTTACTATATTTGCGCTTGGAATTATGCCATATATTTCAGCTTCGATTATTTTGCAGCTTGCTTCAGAGGTTTTTCCATATCTCATTCAACTTAAAAAAGAAGGTGAGGCTGGTAAACGTAAGATTACCCAGTATACTCGTTATGCTACTGTATTGCTAGCTTTTGTGCAAAGTTTTGGTATTGCTACTATGTTGTTCAAGCAGCCAGGGCTTGTGGTGATATCACAGTTCCAGTTTTTTATTACTGCTATTGTGTGTTTGGTTGCCGGAACATTATTTTTAATGTGGCTAGGCGAGCAGATCACTGAGCGTGGAATTGGTAATGGGGCATCGATGATTATTACTACTGGTATTATCTCTGGTCTTCCAGGCTCTATTAGTAAAACTCTGACATTAACTTCGCAAGGCTCAATGTCAATATTTTCTACATTAGTAGTATTTCTGCTAGTTATTGGAATTACCTATGTAGTAGTATTTGTAGAAAGAGCTCAGCGTAAAATTCCTGTGAACTATGCTAAGCGGCAAGTTGGTAATAAAATTATGCAAGCGCAAAGTACTCATTTGCCATTGAAGATCAATTTATCTGGTGTGATTCCACCGATTTTTGCTTCAAGTATTATTTTGTTTCCAGCTACAGTTTTGGGTTGGTTGTCACATGGAAGATTTAAGGTGCTGTCTGATATAGCTGATTCTCTTCATCCTGGACAGCCTGTATATGTTATACTATATGCTTCTGCTATTGTGTTTTTCTGTTTCTTTTATACGGCGTTGGTCTTCAACCCGAAAGAAACTGCAGATAACTTGAAAAAAAGTGGTGCTTTTGTACCAGGGATTAGACCTGGTGAAAATACTGCGCGCTATATAGAAAAAGTTATATTAAGACTTACTCTAGCAGGTGCAATATATGTTACAGCGATATGTTTGATGCCAGAAATTTTGATCTTAAAATGGCATGTTCCGTTTTATTTTGGTGGAACATCTTTATTGATCGTGGTAGTTGTAATGATGGACTTTATGACGCAAATTCAGTCACAAATAATGTCTGTGCAATACCAAGGTTTATTAAAAAAAGCTAATTTGAAAAGTTTCTAGGTAAGAATATATGGCTAAAGATGATGTGATACAGTTTGAAGGCGAAGTTCTTGAGGCTCTGCCAAACACGATGTTTCGCGTTAAATTAGAAAATGGGCATGTGGTGTTATGTCACATTTCAGGTAAAATGAGAATGAATTACATTCGTATATTACCTGGAGATAAAGTGACGGTTGAAATGACGCCGTATGATTTAAATAAAGCTCGAATAGTTTTTCGCGCTAAGTAATTTTGTTGAGGTGTTTCATGAGAGTACAACCATCAGTTAAAAAAATATGTCGTAATTGTAAAATTATTAGACGAAATCGTGTCGTACGTGTGATTTGTGTTGAACCTAGACACAAACAAAAACAAGGTTAATTGGTTAATATTTTTTAGAGAGGATAAGTGATGGCTCGCATCGCTGGTGTAAACATTCCTGATAATGCACAAATCGTTATCGGACTGCAACATATTTATGGTATTGGCCCATCTCGTGCTAAAGTAATTTGTGGAAAGATTAAATTGGATCCACAAACTAAAGTAAAAGATGTGGAGCAAGGAAAAATGGAAGAAGTTAGAACCGAAGTAACAAGTTTTGTTATTGAGGGAGACCTTCGCCGTGAGGTGTCAATGAACGTTAAACGTTTAGTTGATTTGAAGTGTTATCGTGGTGGTAGACATGCTAAAGGATTACCTGTTCGTGGTCAGCGCACTAAAACAAATGCGCGTACACGTAAAGGTCCACGCAAAGCTATTGCTGGTAAGAAAAAATAACTGTAGGGAATTTATTAAATGTCTGATACAAATGTAGCAGCTAGTAAAGCTCGCAAAAAAATCAAAAAAGTTGTAACTGAAGGTGTAGCTCACGTTCATGCTTCTTTTAACAATACTATCATAACTATTACTGATCGTAATGGTAATGCTCTATCTTGGGCTTCTAGTGGTGGTGCTGGGTACAAAGGTTCACGTAAAAGTACACCTTTTGCTGCACAGATTGCTGCTGAAAAAGCTGGTAAGTTAGCACAAGATCATGGAATTAAAACATTAGATGTAAGAATTCAAGGTCCAGGCCCTGGGCGTGAATCTTCAGTTCGTGCATTAAATGCTTTAGGTATAAAAATTATTAGTATTTCGGATGTTACGCCAATCCCTCATAACGGATGCCGCCCTCCGAAAAGACGTAGAGTTTAAGGAGACGTTGTAAATGGCTAGATATACTGGACCAAGATGTAAATTAATGCGCCGTGAAGGGATGGATTTATCATTAGTTAGCACAAGAAAAAGTGCTGATGCAAAATGCAAGTTAGCAGTTAAACCTGGACAGCATGGTGCTAAATCTGGAGCTAAAACTTCGGATTTTGGGGTGCAATTGCGTGAAAAACAAAAAATTCGTCGTATCTATGGGATTTTGGAACGTCAATTCCGTAAATATTTTGCTGAAGCTGATAGAATCAAAGGTTCTACTGGTGAAAATTTATTAAAACTTTTAGAGTCTCGTTTAGATAACGTTGTTTATCGTATGGGGTTTGGCTCAACTCGTGCCGAAGCTCGTCAATTGGTTTCACATGGGGCAATTACTATTAATGGTAAAAAAGTAAATATACCTTCATGTCAAGTAAAATCTGGTGATACTATTGCTGTTGCTGAAAAAGCAGCGAAGCAAACACGCGTACAAGAAGCGCTATCATTAGGTGAGCAAATTGGTTTTCCAACTTGGGTTGAAGTAAACGTTAAAAAATTTGAAGGAGTTTTTAAGAATGCTCCTGAACGTTCAGAACTATCAAGTGATATGAATGAACAATTAGTGGTAGAGTTCTACTCTAAATAATAAAAATTTTCTGTAAGGAAATATATATAATGCAACAAGCCATGGAAGCAAAACAGTTATTGACGCCAAAGTCAATACATGTAACGCCAATTGAAAATGATAATAACAATTGTAAGATTGTTATGGAGCCATTTGAGCGTGGGTATGGGCATACACTTGGTAATGCACTGCGTAGAGTACTATTATCTTCAATGACTGGTAGTGCTATTACTCGTGTGAGAATAAATGGTGTATCACATGAATATACAGCTATTGATGGTATAGCTGAAGATGTGGTGGATATCCTTCTAAATCTAAAAGGTTTAGTGTTTAAGATGCACGACAGAAGTGGTGTTGATCTGACACTTAGTGTTAAAGGTCCTAAGGTTGTAAAAGGTAGTGATATTAAATTGTCTCATGATGTGGAACTATTAAATCCTGATAATATCATTTGTACTTTAAGTAAAAATGTTGCCTTAGAGATGGATCTACGTATAGAAGCAGGTATTGGTTATCAAGCTAGCCAAATTGGTATGATTAATGCTGATGAAGATTCTGCTTTAACGGGCTGGATTCGTTTAGATGCTGGATTTTCTCCAGTAACGCGTGTTATGTTTAATGTTGAAAATGCTCGTGTTGAACAAAAAACTGACTTAGATAAATTAGTTTTAGAAGTTGAAACTAATGGTGTGATTACCCCTGAAGATGCTGTGAGAAAAGCATCTAAATTATTAATCGAGCAATTACTAGTGTTTGCTGGTTTAGAACATATGCCAGAGATTGAGTCTATCGGTAGTAAGTTAGCTCAAGTTCAAGCTGAACCAGAGGTTGATCCGATGTTCCTAGAGCTTGTTGATAATTTAGAGCTAACTGTTAGAAGTGCAAATTGTCTAAAACATCTAGATATTAATTATCTTGGTGATTTAGTGCAGTTCTCGGAAAATGAACTTCTGCGTACGCCTAATCTAGGTAAGAAATCTCTCACTGAAATTAGAGAGTTACTAGATGCACGCGGCTTAACACTGGGTATGAAAATTGATAACTGGCCACCAGCATCAATTAAAAAAAGTAAATAATTTTAAGAGGATTTAAATATGCGCCATCGTTGTGCTCATCGCAAATTAAATCGTACTTCTTCGCATAGACAAGCTATGTTTAAGAACATGGCTGTGGCTTTGTTAAAACATGAAGCAATTGTGACTACATTGCCTAAAGCGAAAGAATTACGTAAAGTGGTAGAACCACTTATCACATTGGCTAAAAAACCAAGTTTACACAATCGTCGTATAGCGTTTGACCGCGTACGTGACAGAGAAATTGTAAGCAAGCTATTTGATGTGCTTGGTCCACGTTATGCTACGCGTAATGGTGGTTATACTCGTACCTTAAAATACGGTTTTAGAGATGGTGATAATGCACCACGTGCATTTATCGAGTTGGTTGATCGTCCGGAAACAACTGAGATTATCGAAGAAGAAGCAAAATAAGCTAAGCTTATAA
>Ga0255302_1000064_pt1 | contig 12515 bp, 12 predicted proteins | sample MistaT_20_FD_183715 | JGI IMG/M metagenome (GOLD analysis project Ga0255302, IMG submission 183715) | Metatranscriptome of freshwater microbial communities from Mississippi River, Louisiana, United States - Miss_Miss_RepB_8d (Metagenome... | ecosystem: Environmental > Aquatic > Freshwater >...
CTGGACGATGTCCAGGATGTCTTCCACAACGCCGAACTGGACCTGTAAGGCAGGATCATCATGAAAGTACTGGTGATCGGCGGTGGTGGCCGCGAACATGCCCTGGCCTGGAAGCTCAAGCGCTCGCCCAGCGTGACGCAGGTCTTCGTCGCACCCGGCAACGCCGGAACGGCCCGTGACCCGGCCTTGACCAACGTTCCCCTGACCGACAAGGTGGCGCTGCGCGAATGGGTGCAGGCCAATGGCATCGGGCTGACGGTGGTCGGGCCCGAGGCGCCACTGGCAGCGGGTGTGGTCGATGAATTCCGGGCTCACGGCCTGGCCATCTTCGGCCCGACCCAGAGGGCCGCGCAGCTGGAAAGCTCGAAGGCCTTCTCCAAGGCATTCATGCAGCGTCATGGCATTCCCACCGCTGAGTACCAGACCTTCACCGATCCGGCGCAGGCTCACGCCTATGTGGACGCCAAGGGTGCCCCCATTGTGGTCAAGGCCGACGGGTTGGCCGCAGGCAAGGGTGTGGTGGTGGCGATGACGGCGGCCGAGGCGCACGAGGCCATCGACTTCATGCTGCTGGACAACAAGCTGGGGGTGGCCCACAACGAGGGCGGAGCCCGTGTGGTCATCGAAGAGTTCCTCGAAGGCGAGGAGGCCAGCTTCATCGTTCTGTGTGACGGCGAGCACGCCCTGGCCTTGGCCACCAGCCAGGATCACAAGCGCCTGCTCGACGCCGACCAGGGTCCGAACACGGGTGGTATGGGCGCCTATTCCCCCGCGCCGGTGGTGACACCCGCGGTTCATCAGCGCGCGATGGACGAGGTGATTCTGCCGACGCTGCGCGGCATGGCCGCGGATGGGGTCCCGTACACCGGCTTCCTGTATGCGGGCCTCATGATCACGCCGGACGGACTCGTCAAGACGCTGGAGTTCAACTGCCGCATGGGCGATCCCGAGACGCAGCCGATCATGATGCGACTCCAGAGTGATCTGGCGCAGGTGTTGCTGGCGGCCACGCGCCAGAAACTTGACCGGGTGTCGCTGGAATGGGACCCCCGTGTGGCCCTTGGCGTGGTGCTGGCTGCGGCCGGCTATCCGCTGGACCCCAGAAAAGGCGACGTCATCACCGGGTTGCCGGCCGATGCGGATGACGGCATGGTCTTTCACGCCGGCACGGCCGAGCGTGGCGGTGCGGTCGTCACCTCGGGTGGTCGCGTCCTGTGTGTCACGGCGCTGGGCCCCGATGTGCGGCAGGCCCAGCAGCGGGCGTACACACTGGCCGAGAGCATCCGCTTCGATGGCATGCAATACCGCAAGGACATCGGGTTCCGCGCCGTGTGAGTGTGCCTGACAGAAAAATCATCCATGAATTCCCAGACCCAAAGCGTCCGTGACTACCTGACCGACCTGCAGGATCGCATCACCTCGACGGTGGCCATGGTCGATGGCGGCCGTTTCGTCGTGGACCGATGGAAGAAGCCGGCGGGCGAACGCCTGCAGGGGCAGGGCATCACCCAGATCCTGGAGGACGGACAGGTGTTCGAGCGCGCCGGCTGCGGCTTTTCCCATGTGAGCGGTCCCAGTCTTCCGCCGTCGGCCACGCAGCATCGCCCTGAGCTCTCGGGCGCACCGTTCGAAGCCATGGGCGTCTCGCTGGTGTTCCACCCGCGCAACCCCTATGTGCCCACCGTGCACATGAATGTGCGCATGATTGCTGCGACCCCGGCCAACGGGGAGACGGTGTGCTGGTTCGGTGGCGGTATGGACCTGACGCCGTACTACGGGTTCGACGAGGACTGCGCGCACTTCCATGCCACCTGCAAGGACGCGCTCGACCCTTTCGGTGTCGACAAGTACCCGCGGTTCAAGAAGTGGTGCGATGAATATTTCTACCTGAAGCACCGCGACGAACAGCGGGGCATCGGTGGGGTGTTCTTTGACGACTTCTCCGAACTGGGGTTCGACGGCAGCTTTGCCATGATGGCCTCGGTGGGGGATGCCTTTCTGGACGCCTACCTGCCCATCGTCGACCGCCGCAAGAACACCCCCTATGGCGAGCGTGAGCGCAGCTTCCAGCTGTACCGCCGCGGACGCTATGTGGAGTTCAACCTGGTCTGGGACCGAGGTACCCATTTCGGGCTGCAATCCGGCGGCCGATCCGAATCCATCCTGCTGTCCATGCCTCCCCTGGTCAGTTGGGCTTACAACCGGCAGACCAAGAAGGGCACGCCGGAGGACAGGCTCTACCGGCATTTCCTGGTCCGACGGGAGTGGGTGTGAGCGATGCGTCCCTGCGCATCGGACTCTATGGTGGCGCCTTCGATCCTCCGCACCGGGCGCATCGGGCGCTGGCCGAGGCGGCCCTCGACCAATTGTCGCTGGACCGGTTGCTGATCCTGCCGACCGGTCAGGCCTGGCACAAATCCCGGTCGTTGACCGACGCCCGGCATCGGCTGGCCATGTGCCACCTGGCGTTCGACGATCTGGCACGGGTGCAGGTGGACGACCGGGAGATGCACCGGGTCGGGCCGACCTATACCATTGACACCGTCCAGGAGGTGCTGGCGCAATACCCGGGCGCCCAAGTCTTTCTGGTCATTGGGGCCGATCAGTTGCAGCTGTTTCGCACCTGGCACCGCTGGCAGGAACTGCTGTCGCTCGTCACGCTGGCGGTGGCCGAACGGGCCGAACGCATCGGCGATGACGCCATCGATGCCTCGCACCCGCCGACGGATCTGCGAGAGGCGGATCTGCCCCATGTACGGCTGCAGATGCCCCTGATCAACGTCAGCGCGACGGCCCTGCGGCGTCGCCTGTCCCGCGAGGGTGCTTCCACGATCTCCGAAGAGATACCGCTGGTGTCACAGCCGGTCGCAAGCTATATTTCACAACAACACCTTTACCAGACCCATTCATGACCAGCGAAACCGCCGCCAAAAAAGACATCCAGAAACTCCAACGGGCCATCGTCGAGGGGCTGGAGGACGTCAAGGGTCAGGATATTGTGGTGTTCAACACCGCAGACCTCTCGCCCCTCTTCGAGCGGGTGATCATCGCCAGCGGTACCTCCAACCGGCAGACCAAGGCGCTTGCCTCCAGCGTCCGTGACGCGGTGCGCGAGGCCGGCTTCGACAAGCCCCGCGTCGAGGGCGAGGACAACGGGGAGTGGATCATCGTGGACTGCGGTCAGGCTGTCGCCCACATCATGCAGCCGGTGATCCGTCAGTATTACCGCCTGGAAGAGATCTGGGGCACCAAGCCCGTCCGTCTGAAGACCGGGGCGGAGAAAGCTGCAGAGGCGCGTCAGGCCAGCCAGACCAAGCCGGCCCGCAAGACAGCGGCCAAGGCCGAGGCGCCTGCCGTGCCGGCGAAAAAGGTGGTGCGCAAGACGGCAGCCAAAGCCGCTGCAACTGATGTGACGCCGGCCCGCAAGAAGGCGGCCCCTTCGAAGAGTCCCGTGGGTGCTAAGACCGCTGTCAAGTCAGCGGCGACACCGGCACGCAAAAAAGCCACCGGCGCGACCACCAGGACCAAGACCAGCCTGCCCAAGGTGGTGGTCAATGCGCCGAAGCCGGCGGCCAGGAAGTCCCCGGTCAAGGCTGCCTCGGCGAAACCTGCCGTGAAGTCACCCGCCAGAAAAGCAGCACCCAAGAAGAAGGCATGAAGCTGGTCATCGTGGCGGTCGGGCAACGGGTGCCCGACTGGGCTCAGACCGCCTACGACGACTACGCCAAACGGTTTCCGCCCGAACTGAGGGTGGAGCTGAAGGCGGTCAAGACAGAACCCCGCGGATCCAAGACCGTCGAGACGGTCATGGCGGCTGAGCGGGAGCGCATCCAGGCCGCATTGCCCAAAGGCTGTCGCATCGTGGTGCTGGACGAGCGGGGCAGCAACCTCACCACCAAGGCCCTGGCGCAGCAGTTGCTCCAGTGGCAACAAGGTGGGGACGATGTCGCTCTTGTCATCGGCGGGCCGGATGGGCTGGAGCCGGCCTTCCGGGCAGCGGCGCATCAGCGCATTCGCCTGTCGGACCTGACCTTGCCTCACGCGATGGTGCGCGTTCTGCTGATCGAGCAGCTCTACCGGGCCTGGTCGATCAATGCCAACCACCCTTATCACAGAGAATGACGCGCTGCCCGGCTGCCCGGCTGCCCGGCTGCCCGACTGCCCTGCTGCACGATATGCACGAACACATCTACCTGGCCTCACAAAGTCCCCGCCGGCTTCAACTGCTGGAGCAATGGGGGGTGCGCTGCGAGCTCCTGTTGCCCGATGACGAGGAGGACGCGGAGTCTCTGGAGGTGGTGTTGCCGGGCGAGGCGCCGGCAGCCTATGTGCGCAGGGTCACGCAGCTGAAGCTGAAGGCTTCGCTGGAACGCCTGCGCCGCCGGCGCCTTCCCTTGGCCCCTGTTCTGTGCGCCGATACCACCGTGGCCCTGGGGCGCCGCATTCTGGGCAAACCCGCCGACGAAGCCGACGCCATGCGGACGCTGGCGGCATTGTCCGGGCGGCGTCACCGGGTGCTGACCGCGGTGGCGCTGGGGGTGCCCGGTGTCAGGACGGATCGAACCCTGGATGCGCTGTCGGTGTCGTGGGTGACGTTCTCCGACATGTCTCCCGGCGACATCCGGCGCTACGTGGCCACGGGTGAACCGATGGGCAAGGCAGGTTCGTACGCCATCCAGGGCAGGGCGGCTGCTTGGATCTCGCACATCAGTGGCAGTTATTCGGGGATCATGGGTCTCCCTGTCTTCGAGACCGCAGGCCTGCTCCGGGCCGCCCACGTCCGGACCGGATGACACCACGACCGCCAGATTGGAAAAGACCGACATGAGCCAGGACATCTTGATCAACTGGGCGCCCCAGGAAACCCGCGTGGCCGTGGTGGAACAGGGCGCCGTCCAGGAGGTGCACATCGAACGCACCCTGGAGCGAGGTCTGGTGGGCAACATCTATCTGGGCAAGGTTTCCAGGGTGCTGCCGGGCATGCAGTCCGCTTTCATCGACATCGGACTGGACCGGGCGGCTTTTCTGCATGTGGCCGACCTGATGCCCAACATCGCGGCCAAGCACGCTGCGCCCAAGGACAAGGGCCAGGGTACCGATGCCGGGGCGGTAGCCAAGGTCCTCACCCCTGACCCGGTGCAGCCCATCGAGCGGCAGATCTTCGAAGGACAGGCCCTGATGGTGCAGGTGCTCAAGGATCCGATCGGCACCAAGGGTGCGCGGTTGACCGCGCAGATCAGCATCGCCGGGCGCCTGCTGGTTTTTCTGCCTCAGGACAACCACATCGGTGTCAGTCAGAAGATTCCTACCGCCCAACGGGAAGCCTTGCGGCAACGACTTGGCGCACTGACCGCACCCCCCGACGGCAGCGCCGCAGGGGGCTTCATCCTCCGAACCAACGCGGAGGACGCCAGCGACGATGAACTCAGGGAAGACATCGCCTATCTGCGCAAGACTTGGCAGCGCATTCGCGAGGCGGCCAGCCGCCTGCCTCCGCCCTCGCTGCTGCATGAGGATCTCAACCTCATGCAGCGCGTGCTGCGCGATCTGGCCGGCAGCCAGACCCAGTCGATCCGGATCGACTCCCGCGAGCAGTTCGGGATCCTGCAGCAGTTCGCGTCCGAGTTCATGCCCGACACCCTGCCCAAGCTGCAGCACTACAGCGGTGAGCGCCCCATCTTTGACCTGTTCAACATCGACGAGGAAATTGCCCGTGCCCTGGGGCGGCGGGTGGATCTGAAGTCGGGTGGCTATCTGGTGATCGACCAGACCGAGGCCTTGACCACCGTGGATGTCAACACGGGCGGATTTGTGGGTGCCCGCAACTTTGATGACACGGTGTTTCGCACGAACCTGGAGGCCGCCCAAGCCATTGCGCGGCAGTTGCGCCTGCGCAACCTGGGCGGGATCGTCATTGTCGATTTCATCGACATGGTCCGGGATGACCACCGGGAAGCCGTGCTGAGCGAGTTCCGCAAGCAGCTCTCCCGTGATCGCGTCAAGACCATGACGGGTACCTTCTCTCAGTTGGGCCTGGTGGAGATGACCCGCAAGCGCACCCGCGAGTCGCTGGCCCAGATGCTCAGCGAGCCCTGTGGCAGCTGCAGCGGCAAAGGCCTGGTCAAGACTGCGCGCAGCGTCTGCTATGACATTCTGCGCGAGATCCTGCGCGAGGCCCGGGCTTTTAATCCGCGCGAATTCCGCGTGATTGCCTCGGCCCGGGTGGTCGAACTGTTTCTGGACGAAGAAAGCCAGCATCTCGCTGGCCTGTCCGACTTCATCGGCAAGCCGATCTCACTGCAAACCGAGTCATCCATGACCCAAGAGCAGTACGACATCGTCCTGCTCTGAGCAGGTCCTCAGCGCTCTTCGGCCGGATCCTCGCTGCGAAAACCCTGTGCGTGCAACCGGGCATAGATGCCACCTTGCTGCAGCAGCTGGGCGTGGGTGCCTTGTTCGGCCACCTGGCCATCGGCCAGTACCACGACCCGATCCGCGTGCTCAATGGTGGAGAGGCGGTGGGCGATGACCAGGGTGGTCCGTCCGGCCATCAGACGGGCCAGCGCATCCTGAACCAGTCGCTCTGATTCGTTGTCCAGGGCCGATGTCGCTTCATCCAGGATGAGAATGGGTGCATCCTTGTAGATGGCGCGGGCAATGGCCAGTCGCTGGCGCTGACCGCCGGAAAGTTCGGTTGCATTGTGGCCGACGCCCGTGTGAATGCCTTGGGGAAGGCGCTCCACCAGATCGCCGAGATTGGCCGAACGCAGGGCCGCCAGCACACGGGCCTCATCGATGACTTCGTCGGTTGCACCCAGTGCCACGTTGGCCGCCAGCGAATCGTTGAGCATCACGACATCCTGACTCACCATGGCGAACTGACGGCGCAGCGATCCCAGCTGCCAGTCGGGCAGCGGCACGCCATCGAGCAGGATCCTTCCTTCGGTGGGCTCCAGGAATCGAGGCAGCAGGTTGACCAAGGTGGTCTTTCCCGATCCCGATGGCCCGACCAGCGCGAGCACCTCACCTTGGTGAACCCGCAGTGTCACACCGCGCAGGGCGGGTCGAGGCTCCAGATCGCTTTCACGCGACGGATATCGCAGCCAGAGGTTCTCGATGAGCAGATCCCCCTGTGCGCGGTCGACCGCATGCGTGCCGCTGGTCTGCTCGGAAGACTCCTCGATAAGCTCCAGGCCGCGTTCCAGTGCTGCCAGACCGCGGGTGATCGGGCCGGCAATCTCGGCCAGGTGACGCACAGGCGCAATCAGCATGAGCATGGCGGTCACGAAGGCCACGAAGTTGCCCACCGTGACACCGCTGGTGGAGCTTTGCCACAGCGCGATCGCAATCACCGCCGACAAGGCAGCCGCCGCCAGCATCTGGGTCAGTGGTGTCATGGCGGCCTGCGCGATCGTCGACTTGAGCGCCAGCCTGCGCAAAGCCACGCTCAGCTTCTCGAACCGCCTGGCCTGCTGTGCCTGCGCGCCATGCAGCCGGATCATCCGGTGGGCCAGCGCGTTCTCTTCCACCACGTAGGCCAGTTCGTCGGTGGCCTGCTGGCTCGACCGTGTCAGCTTGTACAGCCGACGTGACAGTACCCGCATGATCAGCACGAGACCGGGAAACAGCAACAGCACAATCAGTGTCAGCCGCCAGTTCAGGTACATCAGGTAGCCCATCAGCGCCACCAGGGTCAGGCTGTCCTTGGCCAGCGTCAGCATGGCATTGACCAGCGTGGTCGACCCCGTCTGGACTTCGTACACCAGCGTGTTGGACAGTTTGCTGGCGCTCTGGCGGCTGAACAGCGTGAGGTCGGAGCTCGACAGCCGCTCGAACATGGCGCGCCGCAGGTTCAGCAGGCCCATGCTCGCGGTGTAAGACAGGGAGTACTGGGCCACAAAGCCCGCCAGACCGCGGAGACCAAAGAGGCCCATGAGTGCGGCGGGCACCATCCACAAGGGGATCTGTCCCTCGGTGAACCCGCGATCCAGCAAGGACTTGAGCAGGGCGGGGATCATTGGCTCGCTCAGCGCACCCACGAGGGTGCCCGCAATGGCCAGGACGATGCCTGTCCGTGCCTGACGAAAGTAGGGCCAGAAGCGGCGCAGGCGCTGAAGAATCGTGACTTGGGGAGCGTGGTCGTCGGGCATGAGGGGTCAGAGGCAGGTTGGACCTGTGGTGGCCCCGATAGCTGCACATCTTGTGACGGACGCGCAACCTGCTTCCGTTATTATCCAATGTGATGCATTGATCGGAACTTCTGGCGGACCTCGTCCACCAAGTCCGAAACCCATCCTCCCTCACATGCACGACCAAATCCTGTCCGCACATCTTTCCTCGCGCCGAGGCTGGCTCGGCGCAATGGCCGCCACGGCCTCACTGGCTGCTCTCCCGGTCTCCCCGGCGCTGGCTCAGTTCCGGGTCGAGGTGTCCGGGGCAGGGGTGACCCAGGTCCCATTCTCGATCGCCCCGTTCCGGGATAACGGCATCGTTTCCCAGGACATGGCGGCCATCGTCCGCGCCGACCTGGAGCGAACGGGCCAGTTCCGTTTTGTCGAACCCCTGGCCGCCCGCCTGGATGAAACGGCCCGCCCTGATCTCGCGCCGTGGCGTTCCAAAGGGACCGATTCCCTGCTTACCGGCAGCGTGTCACGTCTGGCCGATGGTCGCTTCGACGTCCGATTCCGTCTTTGGGACGCCGTTCGCGGGCAGGACCTTGGCGCCATGAGTTACCCGGTCACGACCAGGGACCTCAGGCAGGCGGCGCACAAGATCGCCGACTACATGTACGAGAAGCTCACCGGTGAAAAAGGTGTCTTCTCCACGCGCATTGCCTACGTTTCCAAGCAGGGCAACACGCACCGGCTGCTGGTGGCCGACGCCGACGGCGAAGGCGCCCAGGAAGTGTTTCGCAGCAACCAGCCGCTGATCTCCCCCGCATGGTCGCCCAGCGGCAACGATCTGAGTTATGTGTCGTTCGAATCGCGCAAGCCGGTCATCTACACACACGACATCTATGCGGCCCGCCGGCGTCTTCTGGCCAACTTCCGTGGATCGAACAGCGCCCCTGCTTGGTCATCTGACGGACGGCAGTTGGTAGCGGCTCTGTCGATCTCCGGCAATGCCCAGTTGTATGCCCTGTCCATGGATGGCGGACAGCCGCGGCGCCTGACCCAATCCGGCAGCATCGATACGGAGCCGGCGTTCAGCGGCGATGGGCGCAGCATCTATTTCGTCAGTGATCGAGGCGGCTCGCCCCAGATCTATCGCATGGATGCACAGGGTGGCGGTGCGCAGCGCGTCACCTTCAACGGCAATTACAATATTTCCCCATCGCCCAGCCCGGATGGCAAGTGGTTGGCCTACATCTCGCGCGTCGGCGGTGCTTTCCGCCTGCATGTGATGGACCTGGCTTCGGGCAACGTCACCGCGCTCACCGACACCAGCGCCGACGAAAGCCCCAGCTTCGCACCCAACAGCCGTCTGATCATCTATGCCACCCGTGACCGCGGCCAGGAGGCCCTGATGACTTCGACCGTGGACGGGCGCGTCAAGACCCGCCTGGCCAGTGTGCAGGGTGAGATCCGTGAGCCCGACTGGGGTCCTTTTGCCGCTCGTTGAGTCACCTGTTTCGTTTCTGTCAACCGCTTCTCCATCGTTCAAGACCATGATCCATCGTCACGCCACCTCCACCACCCATCCGGCCCGCACCTGGGCCATCCGGTTTGCATCCGTTGCGCTGGTGATGTCGCTTGCCGCCTGCGGCTCCAGTGTCAAGCTCGACGAGGCGCCCGTGGAAGACCGCAATGCGGCGGCCGCGACTGGCCAGCAAGGGCAGACGGGGATGGATCAGGGCAGCCTTCAAGGCGTCAATGTGCCCGGCATCGACACGCCCCAGCCTGCTGGCCTGGAGCGTCTGGTGTACTTCGATTTCGACAGCTTCGAGGTGCGTGCCGATTCCACCGCCGTGCTGGAAGCCAATGCCCGCTACATGAAGGCCAACCCCAATCGCAAGGTCAACCTCGAGGGGCATACCGACGAGCGCGGCGGTCGTGAATACAACCTGGCCCTGGGCCAGAAGCGGGCGGAAGCGGTTCGTCGCGCGCTCTCGCTGATGGGCATTCCTGACAGCCAGATGGAGCCCGTGAGTTTTGGCGAAGAGAAGCCCGCGGCGGTCGGTTTCGATGAATCTTCTTACGCCCGCAACCGTCGCGTCGAACTGGTCTACCGCTGATGCCGATGACAGCACTGAGGCTCATGCCATCCCGGGCAGCACTCGCGTGCATCGCCACTTGCGCTGCGCTGTCGTGGCCCATGCAGGCGCATGCGCTGTTCAGCGATGATGAAGCCCGCAAAGCGGTGATCGATGTCCGGCAGAGGCTGGATGCCGCGCAGGCGACGATCAATGAACTCAAGCAGAACGAGTCCACGAGTCGCCGCAGCCTGCTCGAGCTGTCCAACCTGATCGAACAGCTGCGCAGCGAAATCGCCCAGGTCCGTGGCCAGAACGAACAGCTCGCCAGGCAGGTGGCAGACCTTCAACGCATGCAGAAGGATGCGCAGCAGGGCATGGAGCAGCGGCTTCGGGAGATGGAGCCCGCCACCGTTTCTCTGGACGGGCGCGAGTTCCAGGCGCTGCCGGCCGAAAAGCGTGAGTATGAGGTCGCACTCGAAGCGCTGAGGGCCTCCGACTTCCCACGGGCAGAGGCTGCGTTCGAAGGCTTTCTTCGGAAGTATCCCGACAGCGGTTTTTCCCCCTCGGTGCTCTACTGGTTGGGCAATGCGCAATACGCCAATGGCAAGTACCGGGACGCCATTGGTAGCCACCGCAGGCTGGTCAACGGGTATCCCACCCATCCGCGTACGCCGGAGGCCATGCTGGCGGTGGCCAACAGCCAGATTGAACTCAAAGACATCAAGTCTGCGCGGCGCACGCTGGAAGATCTGGTGAAAGCCCATCCGAAGACGGAGGCTGCAGCCGTCGCGCGCGACCGTCTCGCCCGTCTGCGCTGACCGGGGGCCAGGGACGCTGGCGGGTCGTCCGGCAGGACGAACCCGCTGCTCCTACAATGGCGGCCCATGGAAATCGCCGAACTCAATTCCTTGCAGTCCACGGTGCTTTGGGCTGCCTTCGCGGTGTCTCTGGCCTTCGGATTCATCGCCCAACGCACCCATTTCTGCACCATGGGGGCGATCAGCGACATCGTCAACATGGGCTCATGGGTCCGCATGCGCATGTGGGGCATGGCGGTGGGGGTGGCCATGCTGGGCTTTCACGTCATGGCCTGGCTGGGTTGGATCGACCCCAGCAAGACCATCTACGCATCGGGGCGGATCATCTGGTTTTCTGCGTTGACCGGTGGCGCCTTGTTCGGCTTTGGCATGGTGCTGGCGTCCGGCTGCGGCAGCAAGACGCTGGTGCGCATCGGTGGCGGCAGTCTCAAGTCGCTGGTGGTGTTTTTTGTGATGGGCTTTGCGGCCTTTGCCACCATGCGTGGGTTTGTCGCTGTCGCCCGTGTTAACACCGTCGACCAGGTCGCATTCGACATGGCCGGTGGATCGTCGATTCCGGTGGCCCTGTCGGCGCTGTTGGGCGCTGATCCGCAAATCGTGTCACTGGCGATGGCGCTGGTGCTTGGGTTGGGTCTGCTGGTCTGGAGTTTGCTGAGTGCAGAGTTCCGGACCTTTGATAACCTGCTGGCGGGATTGGGTATCGGCCTGGTGATTGTGGCTATGTGGTGGGTGAGTGGTCGCCTGGGATTTGTGGCAGAGCATCCCGAGACCCTGGAAGCGGTATACCTCTCGACCAACTCCGGCCGCATGGAAGCGCTGACCTTCACGGCGCCCATGGCCTACACCCTGGACTGGCTGATCTACTTCAGCGATGCCTCGAAAGTCCTGACCTTGGGCGTGGTGTCCGTGTTCGGGGTGATCGGCGGGGCCTGGATCCAGTCGGTGCTGGATCGCAGCTTCCGCTGGGAAGGTTTTCGCGGGACGCAGGACACTGCGCTCCATCTGGTCGGGGCGGTCTGCATGGGTGTGGGCGGGGTCACTGCGATGGGTTGCACGGTAGGTCAAGGCCTCTCTGGCCTGTCGACCCTGGGGCTGACCAGTGTGATCGCCGTGGCCGGTATCGTTGCCGGTGCGCTGGGCGGTTTCCGGTTCCAGCTGTGGCTGCTCGAACGTGAGTGAGTCCCACCACGGCGGACCATTGCGGACCCCCATGACCGAGCCGGATCACGAACGCCGTTTTGGCGGGTTGCGCCGCCTCCTGGGTCAGCAGGCAGCCCAGAAAGTATTCGATGCGCACGTGGTGGTGGTTGGCATTGGTGGTGTCGGCTCCTGGACTGCTGAGGCGCTTGCCCGCAGCGGCATGGGGCGGCTGACCCTGATCGACATGGATCACGTCGCCGAGTCCAATGTGAACCGCCAGATCCATGCACTGGACGGCACCCTGGGCATGGCCAAGGTGCTGGCCATGCGCGATCGCATTCAGCAGATCAACCCGGGCTGTC
>Ga0255302_1000077_pt1 | contig 11570 bp, 5 predicted proteins | sample MistaT_20_FD_183715 | JGI IMG/M metagenome (GOLD analysis project Ga0255302, IMG submission 183715) | Metatranscriptome of freshwater microbial communities from Mississippi River, Louisiana, United States - Miss_Miss_RepB_8d (Metagenome... | ecosystem: Environmental > Aquatic > Freshwater > River...
GAAAGAGCGCTGCCACCGAGCCCGATGCCCCATCTGGTGCTGGGTGGTGGCGTGCCTCAGGGGCCATACATGCTGAAACAAACCCGTCCGACCATTGCGGCGCGCACTTTCCGCGCCATGCCCTCCCTGCTGGCGACCGCCGCCGCCCTGTCCCTGCTGGCCAGCGGCAGCGCCATGGCACGCGACTGGCCGGTCACCTCAGGGCAGCGCTCCACCGCCAACCAGGTGGCGCAGGCGGGTGTGCCGCTGTCGGAACTGGCCCCCGATGCACCCGATCAGTACAAGATCAAGCGTGGTGACACGCTCTGGGGCATCTCGAAGGTCTTCCTGCGCAGCCCTTGGCGCTGGCCGGAACTCTGGGGCATGAACCTGGAGCAGATCCGCAACCCGCACCTGATCTACCCCGGTCAGGACCTGTACCTGATCCGCGACGGTGACCGGGCCCGTCTGTCCACCCGCAAGCCTGGCGGCGGACTGGAAACCGTCAAGGTGTCGCCTCGCATCCGAGCCGAGAGCCTGTCCGCCTCGGCCATTCCACCAGTCAACCTCCAGGCGATCGAGAGTTTCCTCACCGAACCCCTGATCGTGGAAGAAGCCACGTTCGCCAAGGCCCCGCGGATCGTCGCGACGCCCGAGAACCGGGTTCTGCTCAGTCGGGGTGACCGCGCCTATGCCCGTGCCCGCTACGGCAACGACACCACTTCAGAGCCCCTGAGCTTTGCCAATGGCAAAACGCGTGAGTACCGGGCATTCCGCAATGCCGTACCGCTCAAGGACCCGACCACGGGTGAAGTCCTGGGCCACGAAGCCCAGTATGTGGGCCGTGTCTACCTGGCGCGGGAGGAAACTGTCCAGGCCGCGCCCGTGGTGCCGGTCAAGGCCGACGAGACCACACCCAAGACCGATCTGTACAAGCCGGCGCACGAACAGGCGACGAACATCGACCGCTCGCAGGTGGCGGCCACCCCCGCCAAGGACAAGGCCCCCGATGGCGAAATCGTGCCAGCCACCATCGACGTGGTGGCCGTCAAGGAAGAGTTGCGTGTCGGCGACCGGCTGCTGCCGGAACCCCCACGCGACCTCTCCAGCTACGTGCCCAGCGCACCCACATCCGAGCAAAACGGCCAGATCGTCAAGGTCTACGGCAACGGCGTGACCTACGCCGGTCAGAACCAGGTGGTGGCCATCAACCGTGGCACCGATCATGGTCTGGAGCGCGGCCATGTGCTCGCCTTGCTGCGCGACGCTGGCCAGGTGGTCGACAAGACCGACGAGAGCCGCACCATGCTGCGACTGCCCGGCGAACGCAACGGCCTCATGATGGTGTTCCTCACGTTCCAGAAGGTGTCCTACGCCCTCATCCTGGAAGTGGGTGACACCGCCAAGGTGGGTGACCGTTTCGTCAATCCCTGAACCCCGCTGAGGGATGGATCGCCACGAACTGGCCGCCTGGCTGCGGCTGGTTCTCACCCCCGGCGTGGGCCGCGACACGGCCCGGCGTCTGCTGGCCGCCTTCGGCATGCCCGATGCGGTCCTGTCACAGCCGACCTCACGGCTGGCCGACGTGGCCAACGCCAAGGTGGCGCGTGCACTTGCCCAGGAGCCGCCGGAACTGGCAGACGCCCTGGAACGACACCTGGCATGGCTCGCCCTGGCCCCCGGCGAGCGGCACATCCTGACCCTGGGCGACACCGGCTATCCCGCCGAGCTGCTGCAGATTGCCGATCCACCGGTCATGCTCCAGGTGCTGGGTGACCTGGAGACCTTGCGCCACCCCAGGCGGCTGGCCATCGTTGGCAGCCGCCACCCGACCCCGCAGGGCCAGGAAAACGCCCACGAGTTCGCCAAAGCCCTGGGTGAGGCTGGCGTGTGCGTGGTTTCCGGACTGGCCCTGGGGGTGGATGGTGCCGCCCACGAAGGCGCGCTGGAGGCTGGAGGGCCCACCATTGCCGTGGTAGGTACGGGACTGGATCGCGTCTACCCCCGCCAGCACGCCTCGCTGGCCCGGCGGATTGCCGCCCAGGGCGCCCTGATCAGCGAATACCTGCTGGGAACACCGCCACTGTCACCGAACTTTCCGCAACGCAACCGCATCATTTCCGGCCTCTCGCAGGGCACGCTCGTGGTCGAAGCGGCGTTGCAGTCAGGCTCGCTGATCACCGCCCGGGTGGCGGTCGAGCAGGGGCGAGAGGTGTTTGCCATCCCCGGCTCGATCCATTCCCCGCAATCCAAAGGCTGTCACTCGCTGATCCGCCAGGGTGCCAAACTGGTGGAATCGGCGCAGGACATTCTGGAAGACCTGCGCCTGCAGGTGCCAACCGCCACCCCGGACCATGCGCCTGCGCTGTTCAGCGACACCGGCGATGCCCTGCTGGATGCCATGGGTTTCGATCCGGTCAGTTTCGATGTCCTGCAGGCCCGCACGGGCGAACCCACACCCCAGCTGCAGGCACGCCTGCTCGAACTGGAGCTCGACGGTCAGGTGGCCCGCTTGCCAGGTGGATTGCTTCAAAGAACGGGCGCCGGCTGAGATCCTGACCGGATCCCTGGGGCACAGCCGAGGAATCGTCAGGCCAGCAGCCGTTCCGGGTTGGCGTCGAGCTTGGCCAGCGCATCGCGCGTGGCCCGCACGGTCAGCGCCTCTTCCTCGCTCGGCAACAGCAGCCCCGCCTGCAAATAGGACGCCACCCGGTTGACCTGCATCAGGTAGCAACGGCCCCCACTGGTGACGAACATGAACAGCTGTCCGCGCTGGCTGCGCCAGGCCAGCTGAACGTTGGCCAGCTTGCCGTTGTGGTCGAGGCTGTACCAGTTGCCGATTTGCAGCTCCACCGCCCAGGCCCGCATGGCCTCGGAAGGCTGACTGCCGCCGGCACTGATGACCTCGATGTTGCTGGCATCGACACCCGTGATCATCTCGATGCTCTCGTTGTCCAGGTCGAGATCGCCGATGCCGCCTTCGGGCAGGAAGTCCTCCAGGTTCGCCAGGCGCTCGGACAGGCGGTCCAGGTTCTCCTGCGGAATCGGCTCGGTGCGCGACATGAAGGCATCGGCCAGCGTGTCGCTGACGGACTTGATGTGGCGGTCCTGCAGGCCAGGCGGGTAGCCAAGCAGCGACATCCCTTGCCGCAGACGCTGAAGCAAACCCGGCAACTGCTGGATCACCCTCGCCCGGTCGTTGCGGTTGGGCTTGGCACTGGCGGCCCAAAGCAGGTCCGATGCCACCTGCTTGAGGGATGCGGTCTCCTCGTGACGCATGCCGAACTTGACACTGGCCACCGCCAGCACCTCCACCCAGACCTTGAAGAGAAACTCGCGGATCTCGTCGCGCACCGGCACTTCGTCCAGCAGCTTGCGCAGCTCGATGGTGTATTGCACCGACAGGGTTTCCTTCTGTTCGATCTGCTGGGCAATGGGTACAAACCGGCTGGCGTTGGTGTTCTCGCTCAGGTAGGTGGAGAGGAACTTCTCGAATTCGTCATAGACGAGCTGAAAGACGCGGCGGCCGGTTTCCGGGTACTGCTCGATCACCTGGACCACGCGCTTGATCTCGGCTTCCAGCGCGGCAGAACCGACATCGGTCTCGAAACCCATCACACAGCTGCCCATGCGATCGATGAGGCGTCGGGCCGGGTGTTGCAGGGCACTGAAAAACTCGGGCTCGGCCAGCGCTACGCGGAGCACGGGAATCTGAAGCCTGGCAAACCACACGCGCACGCTGGCCGGGATGCGCTCCTCGGCCAGGATGCTCTGGAACATCAGCGCCACGACCTCGATGGTGGCCTTTTCACTGGGCGTCTCCGCCGCCTGCTTGAGTTCGTTGCTGCGGTCCCGCAGGGCGGCCGCCGCCCGCTCGACATTGACGCGGGTGACCGGCATCGGTTCCGCGCCCGAGTGGCCGGTGGAGGGCAGCCCCGCATCGGCACTGAGCACCGGAGCCGCGCCCGCGATGGCGTGCTGCAAGCGGGGTGAGACGGGCATCACCTCGGTGGCGGCAAACTCCTCGCCCACCCGGTCCATGATGAAACGCTTGAGCTTGCCCACCACCCCTTGCGCGCGCATGCGTGCACGGGCCAGCGGTGTGGCACCGGTCATCATGCGGGTTTCCTCATGGACACCCGACAGACTGCCACTGGCACTGGACAGGCGCCCTGCACCAAGCGAACTGGGCGAACTGATGCCCCCGGAGGCCGGGCCCGCCGGCATCGGCGACGACGCACGGTAGCCTGGCTGCCCGGGCAGGGCCGATGGCCCTGCCGTCGGCACCCGCGCCATGGCGGGCGGGCGGGCACCACCGGGCGCCATGTTGGCCTGCGGTTGGGCCGGGTCCTGAGGACGAACGTCGGAACGGGCACCCGGGGCGCGACGCACCAGCGCATTCAAATCGATGTCCTTCATGACGCCACTGGACACCAGAAACTGGTTCGCCGCCTGATAGGCCTCCAGCATGCGCTTGGCCAGCAGCGGCGCCATGGCATCCTGCACCAGTTGCCAGGCCTCGCGGCTCATCTGGGCTTCCAGCCAGTGGTCGATCAGGATCCGGGTGGTGACATCGGGCAACAGCACATCGCCTTTGGGCAACTCCTGCCGATGTTCGAGGTGCTGAATGCGCAGGCGCAGGTCATTGAGCTCGGTGGAGGCCACATCCAGCACCCGCAGCGCCAGGCGCGACGCCAGAATCTGGTCGTCCATGGCGCCTTCGGCCATCAGCTCCAGGCGCCCCGTCATCGCCAGCGGCTTGTTCGCCGGCGTGCTGCGGGGCAACAGCGTGCGCTGCAGGGCTTTCTTGCTGGCCGTGATCCAGGGGCCATGGGCCTTTTGAAAAGCCTGCCACGCGTCGGTGCGATCCTGCCGGTCCTTGTTGGAGCCCGGCGCATCCATCAGTTCGCGCAGGCGCGTCTCGCACACCTGCCCAAGTTCGGACAGCATGCGACCCACGTGAACCACGAACAGTTCACGTGCCTGCTTGCCCAGCGATGAGACGTGCGGATCAGGTGGCGACGCCATCATTTCAGTATGACATGAAACCAACCGGCCATTGGTGAGCCTTTGTCAGAGTCTGCCATACCCCGGCGGGTTGTGGCCGTCAGACGACAGCGCCAGCGTTCGGATCGTCGGGATCGCCTTCCTTGCGGGTTGTCTTGATCAGGTCTTCGCGTTTGATGCCCAGCCACATCGCAATGGCGGCGGCCACGAACACCGAGGAGTAGATACCGAACAGGATGCCGATGGTCAGGGCCAGGGCGAAATAGTGCAGCGTCGGGCCACCGAACAGCAGCATGGACAGCACCATGATCTGGGTCGACCCGTGGGTGATGATGGTTCGGCTGATGGTGCTGGTGATGGCGTGGTCGATCACCTCGATCGTGGTCTTCTTGCGGTACTTGCGGAAGCTCTCGCGGATCCGGTCGAAGATCACCACCGATTCGTTCACCGAATAGCCCAGCACCGCCAGCACCGCGGCCAGCACGGCCAGCGAGAACTCCCACTGGAAGAAGGCGAAGAAGCCCAGGATGATCACCACGTCGTGCATGTTCGCGATGATGGCCGACACCGCGTACTTCCATTCGAAGCGGATCGCCAAGTAGATCATGATGCCCGCGATCACCAGACCGAGCGCCATCAGGCCGCTTTCCACCAGCTCTTCGCCCACCTGCGGACCGACGAACTCGGTGCGTCGCAGTTCCACTTTGGGGTCCTGCGCCTTGAGGGCCTCCAGCAGGGTCTGGGCCTGCTCACCGGAGCTCTTGCCTTCCTGGGGTGGGAGGCGCAGCAGCACGTCGCGCGAGGTACCGAAGTTCTGTACCGGCACCTCGGCATAGCCCTGGGCCTCGACCACCTTGCGGATGGCCTCCAGGTCGGCGGGTTGCTCGTAGGCCACTTCCATGACGGTGCCGCCGGTGAACTCCACCGACAGGTTCAGGCCACGGGTGACCAGAAAGAACACCGCGAGGATGAAGGTGAGGGCCGAGATCGCGTTGAGGACGATCGCGTGCCGCATGAACGGAATGTCGCGACGGATGCGGAAGAGTTCCATGACGGGAGTCCTTGGTGTGCGCTCGTGGGGTCAGTCGGCCTTGGCAACGGACTTGCCGTCCGCATCGGGGCGCCAGACCGTGCCTATGGAGACGCTCTTGAGCTTCTTCTGCCGGCCGTACCAGAGGTTGACCAGACCGCGCGAGAACACCACGGCCGAGAACATGCTGGTCAGGATGCCGATGCAGTGCACCACGGCAAAGCCCCGCACCGGGCCGGAGCCGAAAATCAGCAGTGCGATACCGGCAATCAGGGAGGTGATGTTGGAGTCCAGGATGGTGCCCCAGGCGTTGTCGTAACCGATGTTGATGGCCGTCTGCGGCGAGACGCCATTGCGCAGCTCTTCACGCACACGCTCGTTGATCAGCACGTTGGCGTCGATGGCCATGCCCAGCGCCAGTGCCATGGCGGCAATGCCGGGCAGGGTCAGCGTGGCCTGCAGCATGGACAGCACCGCCACCAGCAGCACCAGGTTGAAGGCCAGCGCCAGGCTGGAGAAGACGCCAAAGAGCATGTAGTACACGCTCATGAAGATCACGATGACCGCAAAGCCCCAGATCACGCTGTTGAAGCCCTTGGCGATGTTCTCGGCGCCCAGGCTCGGGCCGATGGTGCGTTCCTCGATGATTTCCATCGGCGCAGCCAGCGAGCCAGCGCGCAGCAGCAGGGCCGTGTCGTTGGCTTCCACCGTCGTCATGGCACCGGAGATCTGCACCCGGCCACCGCCGATCTCGGTGCGGATGACCGGCGCGGTCACCACCTCGCCCTGCCCCTTCTCAAACAGGATGATGGCCATGCGCTTGCCCACGTTCTCGCGCGTGACGTCACGGAACACGCGCGAACCCTTGCTGTCCAGGGTCAGGTGCACCGCGGGCTGCTGCTGGTCGTCAAAACCAGCCTGGGCATCGGTGAGGTTCTCGCCGGTCAGCAGGACTTCCCGCTTGACGATGACCGCCTGACCACTGCGTTCCAGATAGCGCTCGGCGCCAAACGGCACAGGACCGTTGCCACGCTCGGCGGCCTTGCCCTCGGCGCTTTCGTCCACCAGGCGCACCTCCAGGGTGGCGGTGCGGCCCAGGATGTCCTTGGCCTTGGCGGTGTCCTGCACACCGGGCAGCTGGACCACGATGCGGTTGGCACCCTGCTGCTGGATGACCGGCTCGGCCACGCCGAGCTCGTTGATCCGGTTGTGCAGGGTGGTGATGTTCTGCTTGAGGGCCTGGTCCTGGACAGCACGGGCCGATTCGGGTCGGATGCTCACCACCAGGCGCCCGCTGGCGGGGTCGGCGTTCTCGGCCACCTGAAGGTCCTGGAACTGGTCGAGCACCGCGTTGCGCACGGCCTCGAAGGTCGAGGCGTCGCCGGTGCGGATCTCGATGGACTGGCCGCTGCGGCTGATGCCGCCATGGCGGATGCCTTTTTCGCGCAGGCTGGTGCGCAGGTCGGTGGCCAGCACGTCGGCCCGGCGCTGCAGGGCGGCGGCCATGTCCACTTCCAGCAGGAAGTGCACGCCACCGCGAAGGTCCAGACCCAGGTACATGGGCGCCGCGCCCATGCTGGCCAGCCAGGCGGGCGTGCGGGGCAGCAGGTTCAGGGCCACCACATGGGTCGGAGCCGCCGGATCGGGGTTGAAGGTGCGCTCGAGCACATCGCGCGCCTTGATCTGGTCGTCGGTCGTCTCGAACCGGGCCTTGACCGAGTTGCCGTCGAACTGCACCAGCGACGGCTTGAGGCTCTCGGCCGCCAGCGCCGACTCCACCTTGGCCAGGGTATCGGTATCCACCTTGACCGTGGCCTTGCCCGAAGACACCTGCACCGCAGGCGACTCACCGAACAGGTTCGGCAGCGAATAGATCAGGCCGATCAGGAAAACCACCACGATGATGGCGTTCTTCCACAGCGGATAACGGTTCATAAGCGAGCCTACGGTAGGCAAAAAATCGAATCGAAGCAGCGCCGGAACCGGTCAGGGGCACCGTGGAACCGGCTCCGCCGGGCCACTGGTGCCGTCCCCCCTCCAAGCCGAAGGCGCCAGAGAGGGGGGAAGCCGCGCAGCGGCGCAGGGGGGAGTTACTTGATCGTTCCCTTGGGCAGCACCTGGACCACGGCGGTGCGTTGCATCTGGACTTCCACCCCGTTGGCAAGTTCCACACCGATGTAGACCTCACCGATCTTGGACACCTTACCCAGGAAACCACCGGCGGTCACCACCTCGTCGCCCTTGGCCAGGGCCTCGATCATGGCCTTGTGCTCCTTCTGGCGCTTCATCTGGGGCCGGATCATCACGAAATACAGCACCACGAACATCAGCACCAGCGGGATCATGCTGATCAGGGTGTTCTGGGTATCGCCACCAGCGGCAGCCTGGGCGTAAGCGTTGGAAATGAACACGTCAGAGGTCTCCGGAAACGACGGGTGTGACAGACAGCCGAAACCCGGCGACCCGCCTATCGCCGGTCACCGGGGGCATTTCGGCCCAAACGGGCATTGTATGCCGCACCGGTGACACGGGCGAACTGAGGTTCCTGCCGCTTTTTCCTGAAGACGGCCGCACTGGCGGCTGAGATCTCAGGCTGCGCGCTGCTCGGCTGCGGCCACCGGGTGGGGCCACTGGGCCAGCAGCTGCTCGCGGCGCGACTGGGCGGCCTTGAAGTGGCGCTCTTTCACATGGCCGAAGCCACGGATCTGCTCGGGCAGACGGGCGATCTCCAGCGCCAGCGCATGGTTGTCGGCGTTCAGGCCGGCCAGGATCCGCTCGATGTCCTCGCGGTACTGGGCGATCAGTGCACGCTCCATCCGGCGCTCCTCGGTGCGGCCAAAGATGTCCAGCGCCGTGCCGCGCAGTCCCTTGAGCTTGGCCAGCACGCCCATGGCCTTGAGCATCCAGGGGCCGTACTGCTGCTTGATCAGTTCGCCCTTGTCGTTCTTCTTGGCAAACAGGGGCGGCGCCAGGTGCAGGCGCAGCTCGAAATTGCCCTCGAACTGCTCGGCCACCTTGGCCTGGAAGGACGGATCGGTGTGCAGGCGCGCCACCTCGTACTCGTCCTTGTAGGCCATCACTTTGAACAGGTAGCGCGCCACCGCCTCGGTCAGGGCGGTCTTGCCCAGCTTGGCCTCGGCCTGCTGCACCTTGCGAACAAACAGCTCGTACTGGCCGGCATAAGCGGCATTCTGGTAGCCAGTCAGGAATTCCACACGGCGGGCCAGCAGGCTGTCCACCGTCTCGCGCGGCTTGAACTGGATCACCTGGGCGGTGCCGGCGGCCTGCGTGAGCAGGGCGGCCATGGCCTTGGGATCGTGGGCCGCCCGGCGACCCCATTCGAAGGCCTGCTTGTTCTTCTCCACCTGCACCGCGTTGAGCTCGATGGCGCGCATCAGCGCCTCCAGGCCCAGCGGCACCCAGCCCTTTTGCCAGGCGTAGCCCAGCATCATGGGGTTGGTGTAGATGGAATCGCCCATCAGCTTGGTGGCAGCGGCCTCGGCATCGAAGCGGCCCACATCGGCATCGCCCAGGATCTGCACCAGCGAATCCACGCAGGACTGCGCCGGGTTCTGCCATTCGGTGTTCTTGACGAAGGCCGCCGTGGGGGTGGCGCTGGTGTTCAGGGCCACGTGGCTGCGACCGGTGCGCAGGCGCTGGAGGGTTTCCTTGCCGGCCGCCACGATCGGGTCGCAGCCGATCACCAAGTCAGCCGAGGCCGTGCCCACCCGCGTGGTGCGGATGTGTTCCTGGCTGGCACCGATGAGCACATGGCTCCAGGTGGCTCCACCCTTCTGCGCCAGGCCCGCCGCATCCTGCGTGACGATGCCCTTGCCTTCGATGTGCGCGGCCATGCCCAGCAGCTGACCGATGGTGATCACACCCGTGCCACCCACGCCGGCCACCACGATGCCCCAGGCGTCGGCGCCCAGTGCCGGCAGCTTCGGGGACGGCACGGGACCGCCACTCCATTCCACGCCAGCACCCTTCTTGTCCTTCTTGCGCAGCTGCCCGCCCTTGACGGTGACAAAGCTCGGGCAGAAGCCCTTGACGCAGGAGAAGTCCTTGTTGCAGGTGCTCTGGTTGATGCGGCGCTTGCGGCCGAATTCGGTCTCCAGCGGCTCGACGCTCAGGCAGTTGCTCTGCACGCCGCAGTCGCCGCAGCCCTCGCACACCAGCTCGTTGATGACCACGCGCTGGTCCGGCTCGGCCATGGTGCCGCGCTTGCGGCGGCGGCGCTTTTCGGTGGCGCAGGTCTGGTCGTAGATGATGACCGTGGTGCCCTTGATCTCGCGGAACTCGCGCTGCACCGCATCCAGGGTGTCGCGGTGCTGGATGGCGATGCCAGCCGGAATGCCGGTCACGCCCGCGTACTTCTCGGGCTCGTCGGTCACGATGGTGATCTTGACCACGCCCTCGGCGCGCATGCTCTGGGCAATCTGCACCACGCTGTGGCCTTCGGGCCGCTCACCCACCTGCTGGCCACCGGTCATGGCCACCGCGTCGTTGTACAGAATCTTGTAGGTGATGTTCACCCCGGCAGCGATGCTCTGGCGGATGGCCAGGATGCCGCTGTGGAAGTAGGTGCCGTCGCCCAGGTTGGCGAACATGTGCTGATCGTTGCTGAAAGGCTGCTGACCCATCCAGGGCACGCCCTCGCCGCCCATCTGGGTGAAGCCCACGGTGGCGCGGTCCATCCAGATGGTCATGAAGTGGCAGCCGATGCCGGCCATGGCGCGAGAACCCTCGGGCACCTTGGTGCTGGTGTTGTGCGGGCAGCCGCTGCAGAACCAGGGCTGGCGGTTGGCGTCGGGCGAGGATTGCAGCAGCAGCGTCTGGGTGGACCTTTCCTGGGCATCCAGGATCGCCAGCTGCGCGTCGATGCGCGCCTCGATGTCCTGCGGCAGGCCCAGCTTCTTCAGGCGTTTGGCAATGGCCCGGGCGATCAGCGCAGGCGACAGATCGGCGTTGGCCCGCAGCAGCGCGTTGCTGCTGGGGTTGGGCTTGCTCCACTCGCCACCGCTGTGGTCGCCCTCGACCTCGTCGAACTTGCCCAGCACGTTGGGGCGCACATCGGGGCGCCAGTTGTAGAGCTCTTCCTTGAGCTGGTATTCGATGACCTGGCGCTTTTCCTCAACCACCAGGATCTCGCGCAGGCCGGTGGCAAATTCGCGGGTGATGGACGCCTCCAGCGGCCACACCACCGCCACCTTGTGCACACGGATGCCCAGCTGGCGGCAGGTGGCATCGTCCAGACCCAGGTCGATCAGCGCCTGGCGCATGTCGTTGTAGGCCTTGCCGCTGGCGATGATGCCGAAGCGGTCGTTCGGGCCGGCAATCACGTTGTGGTTCAGGCGGTTGGCGCGCACATAGGCCAGGGCGGCGTACCACTTGTAGTCGAACAGGCGCGCTTCCTGGTCCAGGGCCGCATCGGGCCAGCGGATGTGCACGCCGCCCGGGGGCATCTCGAATTCGGGGATGACGATCTCGACCCGCTCGGGGTCGATCATCGCGGTGGCGCTGGACTCGACGATCTCCTGGATCGTCTTCATGC
>Ga0255302_1000081_pt1 | contig 11525 bp, 1 predicted proteins | sample MistaT_20_FD_183715 | JGI IMG/M metagenome (GOLD analysis project Ga0255302, IMG submission 183715) | Metatranscriptome of freshwater microbial communities from Mississippi River, Louisiana, United States - Miss_Miss_RepB_8d (Metagenome... | ecosystem: Environmental > Aquatic > Freshwater > River...
AGCTCCTCAGACGCTATTGTCGCTCCCGCCATCACTGACGCTTCCGTGCCTTCCGCCGAACCCGGAACCTTGCCCTCTTCACCATCCACAACTTCCCAGCAGCCTCAACCTCACACTTCCAGTGAACCGGTCCATCATGGATTGACAAGCGATTCTGACGTTTTCAAGGGATTATCCATCTCCGCGATTGACTCTGCTATTTATGGTGTCTTCCAACAGCTCAACTTTGAAAAAGCCACAATTGAAAAAATCGAGTCGCTTTTGATTGTGAATCCCAAAGCTGCAATGGAATCAATTACCGAGGAAAAACGGAAACGAAATCTTGATTCGAAATCTGCAGTTTCTACTGCGCAGCAATTTCCAGATGCATCATCAAAAGGAGGCAATGCTGTCGCAGCAGCAGCAGTAGCAGCAGAAGAAGAAGAAGAAGAAGAAGTTCGAGTTGTCTCCAGGATTTATTCCAACGGGCAATTAGGTGTCAGCGCGATAGATTCATTTCTCAAGCAAGACAGTTATGGCGGGCACTTGGAACTCACTATATACGGAAAAGACTTCAACAACAAACCAACACAACGAAAGGATATGTGGGTTCGTTTGCTTACGTATGACCCGCAGAATTCCGCAAAAACTTATGAGTGGATCTCGGGAAGTAAAAGATATCTCAAGAAAGAATATCAAAGAACTGATAGTCATTTTTGCTTCAACAAACCAACGGCAACTCCCAATGTTTGGGAGCCATTTGTATTTGATTTGGCCGCCATGCTTCAAGGGCAGCGCTCGAAGTACAACACCATGATGGTCAGAATCGTTGTCATGAAGCAACAACGGCAATCTCAGACAGCAAGTTTTTGCGAAGTTTCGCAAGCGAATGAACTTGGTATTTATGAATGCAAGCTTGCAGATTTGATTGAAAATACCAAATCTGACGTTTGGCACGCGCTTCAACGAAATGATACTACTGTTAGTCAAAAAGTTTCTCATTTTTTGCATGAATGCCCTGGATGGATCAGCATCTCACAGAAGCATTGGGCGACCACTGCCCATTCTCAACCTCGGGCTGACGGCATCTGTCAAGCCGAAGAACCTCCAGTGAATCCGGAAAAGTGTTTCAAACACTTAGAAAAACTTTTCGCTGCAAAACAACGACTTCTGGACAACAGCCCCAAGTCCTCAGAACGATATTTGGGCGAAGCAGTTGAAATCTTGAAAGAAATTTTGGATCCAATTGTTTTCGACGATTTTGTTACTCTGCATCTTGATGACACTCGGAATGTCATTGACCATCTTGCTTCAAAAATGAGAATTCTTACGGAAGCCATTCAATCCGAAGGTTGGCATGTTCATGAAAATTATCGCGCTGTTGTCAAAAATGTTCCTCACATGCTTAAATCGTTGACAGACCAGAGCTTGCACCACAGTTCCAAAAAAATTACTCAGATCACAGTTTGAAAATATTCGTGACCGGCTGAAAGGCATAGAAGCAGCGATGTACCCCATGAATCTTTCTCTTCTAGTCGATCTTATGCCCAAGGCATCTACTTCACATCAGGACATGCGTGGTAAAAAGGTTTCGCTGCTTATAGGATCATCTCAAGCTGGAAAATCAACTATCTTGAATTTTTTGGCTGGTGCAAACCTCGAGTTAGTCGATATTAATGGCATTTTGAGATTTCGTTTGAAAAACATACCAGAAAGTCTTCCGCAGGAGACAAAACAAGCTTTACAACACGTAGCCATAGGTTCAGGCTATCGCTCTGAGACAATTCATGCGCGGCTCATACCTGTCAGACACAACGGTTCGTTTTTGTACTTATGCGATGCTCCTGGGTTTGGAGATGATCGTGGACCCGAAATTGACATTTCGAACGGTATAGGCGTCATTTCTGCACTGAAAAAATGTCTCAAAGTCAAAATTATTTTGATTGTTTCTGGAGATGAAAAAGGGACCAAAAATGAAGGACTTGAACGTGTGTTTACAAAGGTTTCGGACTTGATCAGCATCAATCCCAATGAATCTCGTCAAAAATTAATATATTTGTTGAACAAAGCCAATGATATCACAGACTTTCATGATTGGATTTGCGGTGTTTACAAAAACAAACCTCCTCAAGACACAGCCATCAAATGCATCTTCGAAGACGCCATGTGTAAATCATGCTGTGAAGAATGCAGCATTCTCAGAGCAGCACGATCAGATCCACATCAAGGTCCAGTTCCCGCATATGATTCTGTCCATCTCAGCATTGCGAGGGTTCTGGCCACTAGGTCTGCAGCAACATCCAACTCAGATGAATTGTCTCCAATCGAATCGCAAGAACACCCAAACTTCCGGCAAATATTTGCAAAACAAGTACAATGTATGCTTACTCGGGAAGAATTATCGAAGACCGCTCTAGGCTCCAAGTTTCGCAGCCATTTTCTCGACTATGTCGCAAGAGATGATATGGAAATTGATCCGAATTCTTTGCGCTTCATATGCAGCGAAGAATCGATTGAAAAGTTGCACGCCTGCTTGGATCAAGTTTTTCTTCAGCTGAAACATTTTTGCTCTAAGGAGCACTTCCGGCCAGACATCATCGAATTTAAGATGAGGCAATTGGCAGTGCTTGATGAAACCGGCCTATTTAGAGAATGCCCCTCTAGCAAAAATGTGAACATCCTCCAGGACTTTCAAAATATCCGGTCATTTGTTATCAACATGATTGAAGCATTATCTGAAGAGTTTCTTAGTTTTATTCGTCAACCTCTGTCAGCAACATTTACCTTGGACCCTCTTCGTAATTTTTGGCGGCTCGTTCAACTTTTGAGCACTCACAGCATTTTTGCCAAATCCGACAAATTTGATACCGGCTCTTCAGAACCAACAAGCGTGGGCTTGTTGCCATTGTCTGAGTTCTTTGATCGTTGGATACTTTTTCAAGATTCTTTGGCCGTCAAGTGTTTTGATGCTCTTGCAAACTCCATGGATGGGAAAGTTCAATCTGCAGACCCATCCCAGAGTTTGAAAGTCTTGGTGCAGACCATGTGTGCCGTTACAGATCTTTGTGCTCATAGCGGAGTTAATTTTCAATATTTGTCTCCTGAGCTTTTACAACTTGGAGAGTCAACATCATGTATTCTCAAAGAGAAGTATAAACAGACTCTTTCCAAGCTTATCGGTGTTTATGAAGATTTATGTACAAGAACAAGCTCAGCTTTCAGTGGATGTTTACCCGATATTCGATTTTTCAACCAGGAGAGTTCAGATATTTGCATCACTTACTTCAAAGACCTCATCCGCATTCGAAACATCGCGAACATTCTGTCAACTATTCGCCCTCGGAAAAATGAGCCGACCGATTGCGACTTGAGCATCGACGAACTTTGCCCCTCCTTTACAGTAGCGTTTATTGAATCTAAGAAGGAGGGCGCGAATCGTGCTCTATTCGATGTGTTGTCTCGCATTCCAGTTTCTTCGTTGATGCAAAGTGTAAATGAAAAGCTTTCCGAGCCAATCCATGTTGATGAAATTCTCAACTGTCTTCAAATTTCTGTTTTGACTCCTGTTTCGATTCTTCACAGTGTTTTGAGCCATGAAAGTGCATCTGCTTGGGATTTCTTGCCAAAAGCAACAGTGTTGCTTACTCAGTTTGTGCTAAGTGTACAAGAGTACTTTTGTAAGATGCTAGATCGTCGAAGACTCTCCTTGAAATCTTCGATGTCTGCAGCATCTATCTCCCAAATCAAGGCTGAAATATTTCATTCTCTTGGAATCCCTGCCATTTGCCAGCGTCTGCTGCATCACAATACTGAAGTCCATGATAACGACAAAGTTCTTATTAATTGCGATATACATCTCTCTTTGTTTCATTCTTCTCACGTCAACATTCCTGAAATAAGCGCAGAGCTCTCACCCGAAGCAAGCTCAGGGAACGCCTGCATTCAACAAGTTTTTCTTCCAGATTTACTGTTTCCTATTTATGATCATTTCAAACATGATGCAGGCCCCGAGAAATGTTGTGGCTTGACTAATCTGTTCAACTTCTGGTTTGTCGTGTTAAAAATGACGGAAAATTGTTTTGAATGTCTCGACGATGCAAATTTCAGCACTTTCGCGACAAAATTTCAACAAACTACCATCGCCAACTGCCACAAATTTTTGAAACTTTTGCGCAATCACGCTAGTGATTTCATTGACAATATTGACAATCAGCACGACGTCCCGTGCGAAGACTCCGATTGGGATTGTTTTCGCCAGTATATGATGCATTTATCAAATTTTGCTGATTGTTTCAGTGGCACTTCTCTCTTCGGAAAGAAATTGTTTACAAAGGAATGCCAGTATTTCAGCGATATCTTCAAAAAGTGTGCAATACAAGCAATATCTCTTTCAAAGAGTCTTGCAGAAAGTTCGGCGCAACTCGTTCAAATAGATTTTAATAACGAGTCTTTCATATCCACCATGAAGCAGAAGTGCGATTGTATGTTCGTAGCTGGTGACGAATTACTGCTTCTTTTACGAACTGTCGACAAGATACAAGCTGGTTGCTCAGATGAATTCAGAAACCAACAGTTCAAGGATAATATTGCGTTGTTTATGAAATCCATGTGTCGATTCATTAATTCTCTTCCCTTCCTTCATCGAGAATCAGCAGTAGTCGCGTGGGCCAAGTTAGATTTCTTGATGTGTCTTCAATCTAATTGCCTTCATACTTCACGGGAAGTCACTTTGTTTTGTCTTGAAACCGGATGCCTTGACGATGCACGTCATCAAGAAAGCAAAACAGATATTTCAACTTTGACCAAGCATGTGAAATTAGCTGTCGAAACATCCCTTGGAAACTGGAATGAGTTTCTAAGCAAGTGCTCTTCCACACTTGACAAACATTCACAGTCAGTTGGAGAGCTGATTCGTTATTTTGAGGGATGTCAAGTATCTGACGTGCAATTTTCTGAAAAATGGATCGCCTCTCAATCTGTTGTCAGCTGTGTCGTTGAATCACTTTTCAAGCATCAAATTGAAATCAATGATCTATCACCTCTTTATGAAAATTTGAACAAATTCACCGAATTGCAGTTGCATCCATTAATTTCATCAAAATTTGTTCATTCTTCTGACGTGGTTGTATCCCTATTGCTGGACCGCTCACTAAGTCTCATGAGGCAAATGGACACTTTATTTTTGAAGTTGCGTTCTTTTTGTTCTGAAGCCGCAGTGGGCGTAGAAGGGCAAGCAAGATACCAACGATTGTCTGATCTGCTTCAATTTTGCGAAGGTTGTGTTGAAGTCGATCAAGTATGGGGGAAAGCTGGAAAAATGGAGGCCAAAAGAGGGCAGTCGCAGTCGTTTGCAAGTCATATTCAATGGGTGCAAAGTGAGCTCGCAAAACAGAGGGTCAGCATGGACCTACAGCATTCCAATTTCATCGACACTTTGAACGTTGATGGTCTGTTGAAAGTATGGCCAGAAATCGGCAAAGATGCGAAGCAATTGATGCTGAAGAACATACACCAAAAGCTGAAGAGTTCAGTAGCAATTCTGAAAAACAAGTTGGTTGCATTGCTACATGTGTCCACGGAAGACAGCAATCGTTCTCAAGCTCTACAACCGAATACCAGCGGTCATGTGTTTCAAGATGTAGATTCTGATTTGATTATCTTTGCCGTTGCTTCATGGATTCCAGCCTTTTTCGAAGAAGATGCGCAAGCTCAGAAAATCTTGTTCAAAGAACTCCACGATATGTACGATGTGTATCATTCTAGACCCACAAAATCTGAATTTGATGCCTGCGTTCACGCTCTGGAAAGGTTTGAATTTCAGAGTGCAGAGAAGTGTTTTGGTGTCATACGCGATTTTCATGCCGAAGTTGACAAACATTTGAAAAAATTGAAGTCAATAACACCACTTCACAGTATGCTTCAGACGACAGAGTCACGCATCGAGGCTGTAATGAAGCGGGCCTCAGATGATATTCAAAAATTGCGTGAAGGTTTCGGTCGTGCGACACAGCAAGTGCTGAAGATTTTTAATTGTAAATCTGCCGTCATCAAAAACCCAGAGGACATCGACGAGAAAATGAAAGAGTTCGACAATTTGTTGATTCATCTTCCTGTTGTTGTTGGTATCGGCATCGATATAATCGAATCACACAGCAAAACGCTAGGTCACGTTGTTGAGGTTGCCAATGTGTTCTATGGTTCTACTGCTTGGCTTGCTGGCATTCGCAAGCGTGATGTGCTTCTTCATGTTGATACTTTGCCTTGCAGTAACTCCAAGACTCCCATCCAAACCATCAGACAGAGATTTTTTGGGCCAGTTGGATCTGTTGTTGATGTGAGTATTCTCCGCAACAATATTCAAAACATGTCATTTTCCGTCAAAAGAGTGATTTTCGACTGCAACTCTGCACCGGTTGCCACGCCCGCCGCTTTGCGGTTTTACAAGGCCTCCAGTTCACAAAAAGATTTGATAATTTTATTGCAAGGTGAAAAGTATGAAAAAATGCTGCCTTCGCCCTGGCTAGAGAATGCGCCCGTGGAAATCCAAGCGGGGCAGTTCTGTTCTCTCGATTTCAATCAACTTCGACACAAGTCTTATGGTTTTCTGCGTGTTTTGCAAAAATTGGTTGTTTCCCCACAGTACCTTATCACGGGTACATCATACGACCACATTGTGAAGGAATTAAAGTCACATGTGGACAAGCAACTCAGTTTGTTTGTGGACTTGTTGTCTTCCGAGTGCTTGACACCTGCAGAGGCCGAAAAATGGCAAGAATTGAACTCTGACATATTTTCTGAAGAGTTTCTTCAGCATCTTCCAGAAAATGTCACAAAAGACAAGATGCAGAATCTCAAAATTAAAATTAAAGCATCTAGTGAAAATCAGCTCACAATTTCATGCCCAAAGCTATCGTCATCCATCGCTTTTGACATATCTTCCCTTCGAGGACATCATCCGATAGGCACACCGAGCGTCAAGCAGCTTTTGAAAGATATTGACGAAAAGATCTGCTCACATTGCCACGAAATTAGTTGTCGTGAAGATTTTCTTGAGAGCTTCTTCGATCCGCAACTCCGCGAAGATGTTGTTGGCTGGAATGTTTTCTGGCATTTTTTGCAGTGCGTGTATCCATTCCAAACCGTGTCAGAACATAAATCTTGGCAAGCTTGGGAAAATCTCAAGAACTTGTTCAAGAAATCGGTGTTTGCTCGAATTCCATGCAGCAAAGTTCGATCATCTGAAAACCAAGTTTTATCTGATATTTTGGAACCGCGTTGCTGCTTCGCATTTTCCGAGGCTGCTTTTGCACAACTTGATTTCTCCAAATCTCAAGATGTTGTTTCTGCTGTGAAAACCAGTTTTTGTTTCCTTCAACAAAAACCGTTTTGGAATCATGCATTGTTGACAGATTTTTTCAACGATTTTGATTTTCACAGAGTGTTGCATCGCGTCTGTGCCACTCTTAATCATTTTTTCAAAAATCAAAAGCTTCAATTTAACAATTGGCTGAATGCGTTGTCCAGACATGATGACAACTGGAAGAATATTAAAGTAGACTACGCGTGGATGACTTCATACTACAAAATGTACATGGAATATTCTTCAATCAGTGATTTTTTGAAAAGAGTCTCTGATGAGGGGTCAATCTCTTGGATAGGCGATTCAAACGGTTCTCTGTTACCCGACTTCGAGCCTCTCGATGTTTTGTTGAATCCTCCTGCGTCTGTCAACAAGTTCCCATTTTCTGTCGAAACTTTTGAAGAGTTCGATCGAAGAATTCGATGTATGTTTCAGGAATTCCTAGACTTTGTTCTGTCAAAGTTCTGGTCAAGTGATGATTCCCGGAGCCCATCAACTTTGAACAACGATAGACTTTACAAGAAGCTCAACGACAACCATCAAGTCTGCAGAGTTTTTGCGACTGTTTTTGCAGACACAAAGTGGATCTCCAAGTTATCAGATAATGCTTATGCCGATGCTTTTGCTCACTTTGACGGTGAGCGATCACATATATTTGGCAATCCAGGGGGCATTTTGTACGAGGCTGATATTCAGGCTCAATTTGCGAGGCAAATAGAAAGTTACTCAAGATTAATGATCCTTCATAACAACCTGCGAAGCTGGCACAAACATTTTGAAGAATCTTTCGTCAAAGATCAAGTTAAGGACAAAATTTCAAGACTGAATGCAGATATCAAGTCATTGATGATGAGTGTATGGCAAGACATTCGCACACAAGCAGTTGATTCTTCTTTTCCTCAAGAATTTCAACGAAATCTGCATTCTGTTTGTGGTCTGTTTCGATTTCTTCGTTGCATGGCGTCCAGCCTTCCCCTGGAAATTGACGGAGTATCTATTGCCACATCTATTGATCGCCATTTCAAAAGCATTCTGGCCTCTCCAAGTGGCTCTGTTCGAATGAAAAAAATTTCTACTTTTCTAATGAATGAGAAAGAAAAAGTTGACGACCCTCACATTGTTCGGTTCTGCTCAGAGCTCATTGACAAGCACAAAGCGTTTGAAAACGTTCAAATTGTCGAGTACAATAACTCTACCCGAGGATTCACAATTGATACAATTCTTCAGCAGACCTCGATACTTGAAGAGTTTGAAACTAAACCGGGTCCATTCAACTCATCGCAAACAGATAATGTCATGCAGCACTATTGTCATTACGACCAGCTTTGCCGCCGGCACATTACAGCTGCATATGACTCCATCCAGAAGCCACAGAGCTCACGCGATTGCTGGAAGCCGCTCCTGAAATCTGCTTTGATGGAGCGATGCGAAATGAAAAATCTGTCTCCGAATCACAAAATATTGGAAGTTCTGGCTGCTTCAAGTGTCTATTGGACCATGGATATATACACTTCAGGCCCAGTGGACGACGGGGACGATTATGAACCTCCTTGGGACCAGTTAAAAACACCGCATGCAGCGCAAATCGTGGCTGTTTTACGATTGCTTGGATTGGATAAGGTGCCTCTACCAGAATTCAAAGATGATGGAAATTGGGAGAAGCTTTCTAAGGTTGTTGATTTTTGGACTGGAAAAGAGTTTTCTCCTCTCAAAGCAGCGCATGAATTTTTATTGCAAAACATGGATCCTCATATGGTGGAAGTTTTAACTGGTCAAGGAAAGTCTGTTGTATTGGCGCTTACGTCAATCGTGCTGGCATTTTTCAATTTTCGCGTTGATTGCGCTTGTTATTCGGAATACTTAAGCGCAAGGGATAGGATTGAGTTCAAAAATGTGTTCGAATTTTTCAATGTGGCAGATTTCATCGTATACAGCACCTTCAACACTCTGTGTGAGCGCACCATTAATGAACTTGTACAAGTGCGCGGGGCAGTTGAGCAACTTGTGAACCCTGGCCAAGTCAAGTCCAGCTCTTTCTCTGTGGCTAGTCCAACAACTGAATTCAGAAAAAAAGTTGCCCTTATCGATGAAGTTGATGTTTTTTTTTCAGCAAGAGCTTCTATGGCCAAGAATACATACCCGTTGCTCGTGTGCGCCATTCGTGCATTTCTGCATTGATCAGACAGGTCTTCGAGCTTTCCAAGAGAAAATTGCGTCTCAACGAATTCACAACTTCAGACATAGAAGAACATTTAGGGCCATCCTACAATCAGTGCAAGGCAGTCTTCAAGGGTTGGGAGTTTTTGGTTGAACATGCTGTCGTCTGCATGATGTGCGATGCCATGCAGTATGAAGACTTCAGCAAGAACCCATATCAAAGAGTTGAGAGCACCCGCATGTTGGGCTACAAAGAAGGCGATCAAATTTCTTACACTCAAACCCGCCGTTACATGACTGTCTTTTCTTGGCTCAAAGAGCATTCGCTCGACCCCAAAAGTGTTGATGAAACTTGCATGGAGCAACACATGTGCCTGCTGGTCGACTGTGGTCATTTTGGTTATGAAAAACTGGTTCATATCGGGGATGAGCCGCACGAATATGTCTGTATCCTCGGGGTCACAGGAACTTTGAAAGCAATTATGAATGAAGTTGAAGGAAAAATTACCGAACAACGTAAAATTCTTGACAAATTTTGCAGGCGGGAAGCAAATCCCAACCGCCCCCTGAAGACTTTGCAGTGTACTTTTATTCCTACAGTTTATGCACAAGCAAAAGGAAGTTTGATTTTCACTGAGAGATCCAGAAAGTCTATCTGGCTCGTGAAGCACTTCGAAGAGTTTTATCAAACTATTTTTACCGAAATTGAAAATTGCATCAAAGAATCGAGAGTCAGCCGCGCGGTTTTGGTCGTTTTTGAAACGTCTCAAGAACTTCAGCAATGCGCAGACAACAAATGGCTGGAACCTTACAAGGGTATCATTCAGAAATTGACACCAGAAATCAGTGACGAGATGCTCAAGAAGAACATCATTGAACAAGCGTCGTTTCCCGGAAAAGTGACTTTCATTACGCGTGAATTCGGCCGAGGAACAGATTTCAAAGGGACAAATAAAGAAATGAATGATTGCGGAGGGGTTCATGTAATCCAAACGTTCCTCAGCGAAGACTTCACTGAAGAGACACAAATTCAAGGCCGAACCGCGCGCCAGGGTCAGAACGGATCTTATTGTCTCGTTCTTCTGAGCAAGTCTTTAGAGAAATATTTTGACTCCTTCAAATATCATGGAGTGCACCCTCCTGAATCATACAAAGATTCTGCATACCAATATTTTGTCGGCAGTGATGATGCAAAAGGTCATCTCCAGGGCATTCATGTTCGTGACGCGTATTTGATTCTGCATGCTGCACGCCAGAACTTCTTCACGAAAGATTTTCAAAAGTCTATTCGTTCCGAGGAAAGCAGCGATCGCTATCACAAAGATGCGATGGCTTTCAGAGTGGATCTTGAAAAAGCAGTCAACGGGCCAGAGATAGGAAGGGCATCCAGCGTCGGACAAGTCAGAGAGTTCTTAAGACTCATGAATGGTTCCGAGTTGCCGAAACCTATCGAGCGACCCGTCAGGCGCACTATGGTTCTACTGGATGCGACAGGCTCCATGGGCAGTACCATTAAAGGCTGCAAAAGGACGATTGAAGATGTGTGTAAGAGGGCATACAAAATTTTGAAAGACGCCAAGGTTGAGGCTGCATTTGAGCTGCAGTTCACGACTTATCGTAACTACGATTGCGTCCCTTCTGATTTGCTATGCTGTTCCAAATGGGCAAAAAAACCCGAAGAGCTGCAATATTTTCTGCAAAATGTGCAAGCTTCTGGAGGCACGCACTGGCAAGAAGCTGTCGAAGTTGCTCTTCAGTACGCCAATTTAGAGCATGTCCGAAATCCAATAGCACAAGCCATTCTCATCGGCGACGCTGCACCCAACACCCAAGCCCAGGTCAACGATGGCCGAGCGGGTAAATCTCGCAGTTGCTCTCTCCCATCGAATTATTGGCACAAAACTCCCATGGCAGAACCCACATTTTGGGAGACCGAGTGCGCGAAACTTCGCGTGAACAAAATTCCTGTCCATGCTTTTTATGTCCATCCAAGTGCTGCGGCCAGTTTCGAACAAATTTCACAGAAAGC
>Ga0255302_1000092_pt1 | contig 11163 bp, 6 predicted proteins | sample MistaT_20_FD_183715 | JGI IMG/M metagenome (GOLD analysis project Ga0255302, IMG submission 183715) | Metatranscriptome of freshwater microbial communities from Mississippi River, Louisiana, United States - Miss_Miss_RepB_8d (Metagenome... | ecosystem: Environmental > Aquatic > Freshwater > River...
GGTATATGCATTGCAACATTGAGGTTTTAGTTAATTCACGGGGAGTGTAATGGTTGCCAACAGGTATACCAAGGTTACACGCTTAACCCATTTTATAAGGTGCTAATAAAAAATGGCAAAAAAAATCATTGGCTATATCAAGCTACAAATTCCTGCCGGAAAAGCAAATCCATCTCCACCAGTTGGTCCAGCTCTTGGTCAACGTGGTTTAAATATTATGGAGTTTTGTAAGGCATTTAATGCAAAAACTGGAAGTATGGAGCCTGGTCTTCCTATTCCTGTTGTAATTACAGCATACTCAGATAAAAGTTTTACTTTTATTATGAAAACACCTCCAGCTTCTATATTACTTAAGAAAGCTGCGAAGTTACAAAAAGGTAGTCCACGTCCTAATTCACAGAAAGTTGGTAAAGTTTCACGCGCTCAGCTAGAAGAGATTGCTAAGGTGAAAGAGCCTGATTTGACAGCTGCTGACTTAGATGCTGCAGTTAGAATTATTGCTGGTTCTGCTCGTAGTATGGGTTTAGAAGTTGAAGGGGTTAAATAATCATGGCTAAATTAACAAAAAAACAAAAAGCGGTTGCAGAATTTGATAAAAATGCTTTCTTCCCCGTTGCTGATGCTATTGCTATGATTAAAGCTGCGGCAAAAGCTAAATTTGATGAATCTGTAGATGTTGCGGTAAATCTTGGGGTTGATCCGCGTAAAAGTGATCAAATGATTCGTGGTTCCTTGGTATTACCTCACGGTACTGGCAAAACTATGCGTGTAGCAGTTTTTGCTCAAGGTGCTATGGCTGAAGCGGCAAAGTCTGCCGGTGCTGATATAGTTGGTTTAGAAGATCTTGCTGATGAAGTGAAAAAAGGCAAGATGGATTTTGATATAGTTATCGCTGCACCAGATGCGATGAAAATCGTTGGTACGTTGGGTCAAGTATTAGGTCCACGTGGACTTATGCCAAATCCAAAAGTTGGTACAGTAACTCCTGATGTTGCTAATGCAGTTAAAAATGCGAAAGCGGGTCAAGTGCAGTATAGAACAGATAAAAATGGTATTGTTCACTCTACGGTTGGGCGTGCATCATTTGCAGCAAGTAACTTGGAAGAAAATATCGTGGCATTGGTAGATGCTTTGGTTAAAGCAAAACCAGCTAGTGCTAAAGGTCAATATGTCAAAAAAATTAGTTTATCTAGTACAATGGGTATTGGCGTTAAAGTTGAGAATTCATCAGTAATTAAATAATTATTGAGGGGTTTAATGGTTTGTATTTAAGGTGCTTTGAGTTTATCGCTAGGCACTTTAAATCCAAAAAGTTTGTAATTAAAATAGTGGTTACAAACGAATAGGGGGTAGGTACTCAAATATGAGTGCTTACTATTGTAAAGACCGCGGGAGCATTTGCTTAAAATTTATCCTGCGTAATGATAGTGCGAACTCTAGGGTTGGTTAAACGGCCTAATGGTAACCACTAAAATTAAAAAGGTATTGCTTTGAGTCTAAATTTAGAAAACAAAAAAGCAGTTGTGGCTGAAGTTAAGAGCGCCATTGAAGGTGCTGAGACTATGGTTATCGCTGAGTATAGCGGTGTTACTGTGGAAAGCCTTACAGCTGTTAGAAAAAAAGCTCGTCAAAGTGAAGTATTTTTACATGTTGTAAAAAATACTCTAGCAAAACGTGCGGTTCAAGGTACTTCTTTTGAGGTTTTGGCTGACAAAATGAAAGGTCAGTTGATTTACAGTTCTTCAAAAGATCCTGTTGCTGCAGCTAAAATTCTGCATGATTTTTCCAAAGAAAATGAAGCAGTTAAGTTAGTTGCAGGAAGCTATAATGGGGCATTGTTGGATGTTGCAGGAGTTAAGAAACTTGCTTCGATTCCAAGTAGAAATGAGTTGTTAGCTCAAGTTATGGGCGTTATGCAACAAGTTCCTGCTAGTTTTGCTCGCGTTGTGGCGGCAGTTCGAGATAAAAAAGCACAAGAAGCTTAATTGCTTTTTTGCTTTAATGTTTGTTTAATTTATTTGTAAAATTATAGGAGTCAAAAATGACTAGAGAAGATATTATTAATGCAATTGGTTCTATGACAGTTATGGATTTGTCAGAATTAGTTAAAGAAATGGAAGAAAAGTTTGGTGTTTCTGCGGCGGCGGCTGTTGCTGCAGCTCCTGCTGCTGGTGGAGCAGCTGGTGCGGCTGAAGAGAAAACTGAATTTGACGTTATTTTAACTGATGCCGGCGCTAATAAAGTTGCAGCAATTAAAGTTGTACGTGAAATTACTGGTTTAGGTCTTGCTGAAGCTAAAGGTTTAGTTGAGTCAGCACCAAAAGCACTTAAAGAAGGTATCGCTAAAGCAGATGCTGAAGCTGTCTTGAAGAAAATTGTTGAAGCTGGCGCTAAAGGCGAAATTAAGTAATATTTTTGTTGTAAGGATATTTCAATTTATTGAGATATCCTATTGATTACTCCATGAGGTTGACTCATGGGGTAATTTTCTCTTTACTATATGATGCAAACCACATGGTATAGTAACAAAAACTTATCAATTAATTACTTAGGGCTAAAAGTTATATGAACTACTCATTCACAGAAAAAAAGAGAATCCGTAAAAGTTTTGCTAAACAAAAAATAGGTTTGCAGGTGCCTTATTTACTTGCAATGCAAAAAGAATCCTATGAAGATTTCTTACAGCATGATACAGCGCCAAATAAGCGTAAAAATAGCGGCTTACAAAAAGCCTTCAATGATATATTTCCGGTTATTTCAAATAATACATTAACACGATTAGATTTTATTAGTTACTCTTTGACTGAGCCTGTTTTTGATGTGCGTGAATGTTTACTCCGTGGTGCCTCATTTGCCGGAAAATTACATGCGAAAATTAGGTTAACTCAGTATGCTCGTGATACAGACCACAAAACAGTTCTACATAGTACAGAAGAAAATGTTTATATGGGTGAAATCCCTTTTATGACTGAAAGCGGATCGTTTATTATTAATGGGAATGAAAGAGTTGTGGTGTCTCAGCTACATCGTTCACCTGGTGTTTATTTTGAGCATGATAGTGGAAAAAACCATGCTGCAAATAAATTACTCTATTCAGCAAGAATTATTCCGTATCGCGGTAGTTGGCTAGATCTAGAGTTCGATGCTAAGGATTTATTATACTTTAGAATAGACAAACGTCGTAAAATGAATGTCACTTTACTGCTTAAAGCTTTAGGCTTTACGCATGATGATATGTTGTCTTTGATGTATGACAAAGATGTGTACGCAATTAAAAAAGGTAAGATACATAAAGCAATAGTAGCAGACCGCTTAAAAGGTGAGACGGCAAGATTTGACATAAAAGATCAAGATGGCAATGTGATTATTGCTAAAGATAAAAAAATCACGACTAAAAATATCCGTGACTTAGAAAAGTTAGGGTTAAAGGATCTTATTGTTCCTGTAGAAGAATTATTGGGTAGAATTCTAAGTAGTGACCTAATTGATATGGATACAGGTGAGGTGATTGCTAAATCAAACTCTTTAATTACTGAAGATATAGTAAAGCAAGCGCTTGAGTCTGGCATTAAATCAATAGAGACATTGTATGTAAATGATTTAGAGCATGGTTCATATTTGGCGGATACACTCAGAGATGAAGAGGCAAGTAAGGAAACTGCAGAAAATACGGTTGAAGCGATTCATCAGATTTATAAAATGATGAGACCAGGTGAGCCGTATTCTGAAGAAATTGCAAGTACTGTATTTAATCGCACTTTCTTCAATGAAGAGAGCTATGATTTATCCCTTGTTGGTAGATTTAAATTCAATGCACGCACGTATTTAGAAGAGTTAGATCCTAAAACTCCAGAGTGGTTTAAAAAATTAGTAGCGAAAGTTGATGCTGAAAAAATTGAAGGTAGTGTATTGTTGTCAGCCTTGGATATTTTAACGAGTCTAGCTATTTTGATTGAACTCCGTAATGGTCGTGGTAGTGTGGATGATATAGATCATATGGGTAATCGACGTATTCGTGGGGTTGGGGAATTAGTTGAAAATCAATTTAGACTAGGTTTGTCAAGAATTGATAAAGCAGTTAAAGATAAATTAACCCAAGCTCTGGAAGAAAAAGATTTATTCCCAAATAAATTAATTAGTGCAAAACCTATTACTTCAAGCTTAAAAGACTTTTTCTCAACAAGTCAGTTATCGCAGTTTATGGATCACACCAATCCGTTATCTGAAATTACACACAAACGTCGTATTTCAGCATTAGGCCCTGGTGGTTTAACTCGTGATAGAGCTGGTTTTGAAGTACGTGATGTACACGTTACACACTACGGGCGTGTTTGTCCGATTGAAACTCCTGAAGGTCAAAATATAGGTTTGATTAATTCGCTTTCAGTATATGCTCGTCCAAATGAACATGGATTCTTAGAAACACCTTATCGTAAAGTAGAAAATGGTGTTGTGACAAGTAATATTGATTACCTCTCAGCTATTGATGAAGCTAAGTTTACAATTGCGCAAGGTAACAGTATACTTGATGCGAAAAATAAATTTGTCGACCCTGTTGTGTCAGCTCGAGTAAAAGGTGAGACGACTCTAGTCGGTGCGGAGACAATTGATTATATGGATGTGGCAACGAACCAAGTGGTATCGGTTGCAGCATCAATGATTCCATTCTTAGAGCATAATGATGCGAACCGTGCACTGATGGGCTCAAATATGCAACGTCAAGGTGTTCCTTGTGTGCGTGCGGATAGACCTTTAGTGGGTACAGGAATGGAGCGCGTTGCTGCGATTGATTCGGGTACTGTAATTATTGCAAAACGTGGCGGAGTGGTAAACTACGTGGATGGCAATCGAATTATTATTCGCGTTAATGCCAAAGAAAGTAAAGGTAAGGATACTGGGGTAGATATTTATAATCTAATCAAGTATGTTAGAAGTAACCAAAATACTTGCCTAAATCAAAAGGCTATTGTAAATGTCGGTGATGTTGTTGCTAAAGGTGATGTAATTGCTGATGGTTCTTCGACTGATCTGGGTGAACTGGCTGTTGGTCAAAATGTACTAGTTGCATTTATGCCATGGAATGGTTATAACTTTGAGGATTCGATTCTGGTTTCTGAAAAATTGATTGAATCGGATAAGTACACGTCAATTCATATCGAAGAATTATCTGTTGTAGCGCGCGAAACTAAGCAAGGTGATGAAGATATCACTGCAGATATCCCGAACTTATCGCAATCGCAATTAGCGCGTTTGGATGAAAGTGGTATTATTCACGTTGGAGCTGAAGTTAAACCAGGAGACGTATTGGTTGGAAAAGTTACCCCTAAGGGTGAAATCCAGCTAACGCCTGAAGAAAAACTTCTGCGTGCGATTTTTGGTGAAAAAGCATCAGACGTGAAAGATACTTCTTTGAGAGTACCTGTAGGAATGCAAGGTTCTGTGATCGATGTACAGATCTTTAATCGTGATACAAGTAAAAAGGATCCAAGAAGTCAAAGTATTATTGATAGCGAATTACAGAAATACCGCCAAGACTTAAATGATCAAATTACTATTATTGAAGCTGGAGCACTAAACCGTGTTGCTGAATTATTGGTAGGTCAAGAACAGTCTGGCAAAAAAACTGGTAAGATCACGCAAAAAATGCTAGATGAGTGTAAAGATCACCATGAGTGGTTTAACTTTAAAGTTAAAGATGCAGAAGTTAATGAATCAATCGAAATGATTAAAAAAGCGATTGAGGAAAAACGTCATGATTTAGAAGTTAAATTTAAACAACAAAAAGAAAAACTCAATAAAGGTGTTGATTTACCAAATGGCGTTATCAAAATGGTTAAAGTATTCGTTGCCGTTAAGCGTCGGTTACAACCTGGTGATAAAATGGCCGGTCGCCATGGAAATAAAGGTGTGATTTCTAAGGTGCTGCCTGTTGAAGATATGCCGTACATGGCGGATGGACGTGCTGTAGATGTAGTATTAAATCCAATTGGTGTACCATCTCGTATGAATATTGGGCAGATTCTTGAGGTGCACTTAGGTCTTGCGGCAAAAGGTCTTGGTGACAAGATTGATACTATGCTACGCGGCAAAGCAAACGTAAAAGAAGTACGTGAGTTTATCGATAATATCTATAATGTTTCAGGTAAAAAAGAAGATATCACGTCTTTATCTGATGATGAATTATTAGAGTTAGCTGGTAACTTAAAATCAGGTGTGCCATTTGCAACTCCGGTATTTGATGGTGCGAAAGAGTCAGAAATTAAAGATATGTTAAATCTGGCTGGGATGCCTGAATCTGGACAGCTTACATTATTTGATGGTAGAACTGGTATGGCGTTTGATCGTCCAGTAACTGTTGGCTATATGTATGTTTTACGTCTACATCACTTAGTTGATGAAAAAGTTCATGCGCGTTCTACAGGCCCTTATTCATTAGTAACGCAACAGCCACTTGGCGGTAAAGCTCAGTTTGGTGGACAGCGTTTTGGTGAGATGGAGGTGTGGGCGCTTGAGGCTTACGGTGCTGCATATACATTACAAGAAATGCTGACGGTTAAGTCTGATGATATTGAAGGCCGTACTAATATGTATGAAAATATTCTTGAGGGTGAGCAAAAAATTAATGCAGATATCCCTGAGTCGTTTAAGGTTTTAACTCGTGAAGTTAGAGCTTTAGCGCTTGACATGGAATTAGAAGAGTAGTACGTATAGAGTTTTAGCTAGCAATTACGAAGTAGTATTGCTAGCAACTAAAATTAATCCAATTAACTTTGTGGAGTAAAAACAATGCTAGATTTAGGTGGCTTATTAATCAATAAAAAAGATGCGAATGAAAATTATGGTCGTATTCGTATCGGGCTTGCATCTGCAGATAAAATTCGTTCTTGGTCTTATGGCGAAGTTAAAAAACCAGAAACTATCAATTATAGAACGCTAAAACCAGAGCGTGATGGCTTATTTTGTTCGCGCATATTTGGCCCAATCAAAGATTATGAATGTTTATGTGGAAAATACAAACGCATTAAGCATCGCGGGATTGTCTGTGAGAAATGTGGAGTTGAAGTTACGTTGTCAAAAGTTCGTCGTGAACGGATGGGGCATATTGAATTAGCATCTCCTGTAGCGCATATTTGGTTTCTGAAATCATTACCATCTAGACTGGGTATGGTTTTGGATATGCCGCTTCGTGATATTGAACACGTGTTATACTTTGAAGCATATGCTGTTACTGAAGTGATTGATAGACTTGACCCAGCATATCATCCTAAAGATGGAAAAACTCCGCTTAAAGCAGGGGATATCTTGTCACCTGAGCAATACAACGTGCTGATAGAAAATGATGAAGCAGATAAAATTCGTGTAGGAATCGGTGCTGAAGCTGTACGTGAGATGCTAAACGGGATCAAGATTGAAGATGAAATCAAAGAAATCAAAGAACAAATGCAAGAGACTAAGTCTGATGCAAATCTTAAAAAACTAGCTAAGCGCCTCAAGGTTCTGGAAGGTTTCAAACGTTCGAACATGAAGCCTGAGTGGATGGTAATGGATGTTATTCCAGTATTGCCACCGGATTTACGTCCTCTTGTTGCACTAGACGGTGGAAGGTTTGCTACAAGTGATCTAAATGATTTATATCGTCGTGTGATCAACCGTAATAATCGTTTACGTAAATTGATTCAGCTACGTGCGCCTGAGATTATTTTACGTAATGAACGTAGAATGTTACAAGAAGCAGTTGATTCATTATTTGATAATGGTAAACGCGGTAAAGTGATTACTGGTGCGAACAAGCGCCCACTAAAATCTTTAGCTGAAATGATCAAAGGTAAGTCAGGGCGCTTCCGTCAAAACTTACTCGGTAAACGTGTGGATTACTCTGGACGTTCGGTGATTACCGTTGGACCAACACTACGTTTATACCAATGTGGTTTACCAAAGATTATGGCTTTAGAGTTGTTTAAACCTTTTGTTTATCACAAATTACAACTAATTGGTGCAGCCACATCAATCAAATACGCGAAAAAAATGGTAGATACAGAGCATCCTATTGTATGGGATATCTTAGAGGAAGTGATTCGTGAACATCCGATTTTACTCAATCGTGCTCCTACGCTTCACCGCCTGGGAATACAGGCTTTTGAGCCAATCCTAATTGAAGGTAAAGCAATTCAGTTACATCCGCTTGTTTGTTCTGCATTTAATGCCGACTTTGACGGTGACCAAATGGCAGTACACGTACCACTAAGTATTGAAGCTCAAACTGAAGCTCGTACATTGATGCTAGCATCAAATAATGTATTATCTCCAGCTAATGGTGAACCAATTATTGTTCCGTCACAAGATATTATTTTAGGTTTATATTATATGACGCGTGAAAAGATCAATGCGCTTGGTGAAGGCTTGATTTTTGCAAATATTAAAGACTTGGAACGAGCTTATCAAACACACCAAGTGGATTTGCATGCGAAAGTTACAGTAAGACTTAAAGAGTATTCACTCGACAAAGATAAAAATGTGGTAGAAACAGTCGTGCGTAGAAATACTACTGTTGGTCGTGCGATTTTATCGCAAATTTTACCAGTTGGTTTAGATTTCACTTTAATTGAGCATCCATTGAAGAAAAAAGATGTAGCTAAACTTATCAATACTGCATTTAGAAAGTGTGGGATGCGGGATGCGGTTGTGTTTGCAGATAAATTGATGTATACTGGATTTACCTACTCTACTCGTGGTGGTATTTCTGTCTGCGTAAATGATATGCATGTACCAACTTCAAAAGATTCTAAAGTTGAAAGCTCGTTAAAAGAAGTTGAGACAATTAATCATCAGTATCAAGATGGTTTGGTAACTCAAGGTGAACGTTATAACAAGATTATTGATATCTGGGGTCGTTGTGGTGATGATATTGCGAAAACTTTGATGAGCGAATTATCTAAAGAAACAGTTAAAGATAAAGACGGTAAAAAAGTTGAGCAAGAATCATTTAACTCGATCTATATGATGGCTGACTCAGGCGCCCGTGGATCGATCGCTCAGATTAAACAGTTGTCAGGTATGCGTGGATTGATGGCAAAACCAGATGGTTCAATCATGGAAACACCAATTACTGCTAACTTCCGTGAAGGTCTAACTGTATCACAATACTTTATTTCTACTCATGGAGCACGTAAAGGTCTATCTGATACGGCATTGAAAACAGCTAATTCGGGTTATTTAACTAGAAGACTAGTTGATGTTACACAAGATTTAGTTATTGTGGAAGATGATTGTGGAACAAATAACGGTGTGGTAATGAAATCAGTTATTCAAGGTGGTGATGTTGTAGAGTCATTACGTGATAGAATATTAGGTCGTGTATGTGCAGATGATATTATCAATCCTGAAACTGGTAAGGCTATAGCTAAATCTGGAACGCTTATTGATGAGAATTTAGTAGATGTTATTGATGCTTGTAACTTAGATGAAGTTAAAGTTAGAACCGCATTAACTTGTGAAACTCGTTATGGCTTATGCGCCAAATGTTATGGGCGTGATTTAGCACGTGGATACTTAGTAAATATCGGTGAAGCGGTAGGTATTATTGCTGCTCAATCGATTGGTGAGCCAGGTACTCAGTTAACGATGCGTACTTTCCATATTGGGGGAGCGGCATCGCGTTCAGCTGCAGTTAGTCAAATTGAAGTTAAATCTTCAGGAAAAGTATTATTCCGTGATTTACGTTGCGTAACTAAACAAAATGGTGACATGGTTGCGATTTCTCGTTCTGGAGAGATTGTTATTCTTGATAGCCATAACCGTGAACGTGAACAACATAAGATACCTTATGGCGCGAATATTTATTTCAAAGATGGTGCAAGCATTAAGGCTGGCAGTAAATTGGCTTCTTGGGATCCACATTCTAGACCAGTTATTGCTGAATATAATGGTACTATCAAGCTTGATAATATTATTGAAGGTGTTACGGTTGAGAAGGAAGCTGATGAGATTACTGGTTTGACGACTTTAAAAGTTATCGATCCGGCTAAAGTTAAAGGTGCTAGAGCTCGTGATAAAAATTCTCATCCGATTGCTCATATTCTTGATGAAAAAGGTAAACAAATCAATATCACCGGAACTAAGACTCCTGTAGCAATTAGTTTCCAAATAGGTGACATTATAACTGTACGTGATAGTCAAGCGGTGGCTACCGGTGATGTGATTGCAAGAAAACCGCAAGAGTCACTTAAAACTCGTGATATTACTGGTGGTTTACCGCGTGTTGCTGAACTGTTTGAAGCGCGTAGTCCTAAAGATGCTGGAATGTTATCGCCTCTATCTGGGATAGTAACTTTCCAAAAAGAGACTAAAGGTAAACATAAGATCAAAGTTGAATCTAGTCATGGTGAGAGTGTTGAGATAGCTATACCTAAAGATAAAAATATCTTAGTTAATGATGGTGAACATGTCGAGCGTGGCCAAATGATTGTTGATGGTCCAGTTGATCCACATGAATTGCTGGAAATGAAAGGTATTGAAGAGTTATCGCGTTATATTGCATCAGAAATTCAAGAAGTTTATCGTTTACAAGGGGTGAAGATTAATGATAAACATATTGAAGTTGTTGTACGTCAAATGTTACGTAGAGTGTCTGTTGTAAATCCTGGCGATAGTAATATCTACTTAGAAGGTGAACAAGCAGAACGTGATGCAATCTTAAATGAAAATGATGACTTGAGTGCAAGTAAACAAAAACCAGTTGAGTTTAGAAATGTTCTATTGGGGATTACTAAAGCCTCTCTTGCTACTGACTCATTTATTTCTGCTGCGTCTTTCCAAGAAACAACGAGAGTCTTAACTGAGTCAGCTGTTGCAGGGCGTGTTGACTACTTACGTGGTCTAAAAGAAAATGTGATTATGGGTAGATTGATTCCTGCTGGAACTGGTCTAGCTTATCATAAAGCACGTGCTCGAGTTAATTCGATTGACTTAAACACTCAGGTTGCTGAAGTAGAAGCGGAAGAGCTTGTAGATTAAGTTACTGCGAAGCAGATGCAACGCTACGCGTAGCTGTTCTAAAGTCGCAATCCTCATTGACTTAATGTCAACTCCGGTTGCTTGGTTTAGAACGCTCCTTGTTATCATTTGCAATAGCTTCCATTAACCGGGCTGAGTAGTTACTCTTAA
>Ga0255302_1000096_pt1 | contig 11035 bp, 2 predicted proteins | sample MistaT_20_FD_183715 | JGI IMG/M metagenome (GOLD analysis project Ga0255302, IMG submission 183715) | Metatranscriptome of freshwater microbial communities from Mississippi River, Louisiana, United States - Miss_Miss_RepB_8d (Metagenome... | ecosystem: Environmental > Aquatic > Freshwater > River...
CCTCAACCTGCGGTCTCACTGCGCTCGCCCAGTTCTCTTGCCCGCTTTTCCCTCGGCCTGCCGTCGTTTGCTGACTGCTCCTCCTCAACCTGCGGTCTCACTGCGCTCGCCCAGTTCTCTTGCCCGCTTTTCCCTCGGCCTGCCGTCGTTTGCTGACTGCTCCTCCTCAACCTGCGTCCTCTCTCACTTCCGCCCTCCTGCTCCTCGCTCTCTCCTCCATTCGCAGTCCTTGATTGCTTCAGCCGCATTTCAATAATGGACGACAGCAGTACCACTACCGATAGTAGTACGAGGATATTCGTTTTTGTTGCTGCAGAAGGCGCTTTATCAACAGACAAGGCGTTTTCATTTTGCGACAGACACACACTCGGCAGTCTTTTGGACCCAAATTTGGACCAGCACGAACTTATTCGATCGCTTAACGTATCCAAGGGCGAATTAGTGATTGCGGCAACGTCTTGCGAAGTGAATTTGGATACCACATCCACTGGTAGAGTACGCGATGTTCTGACTGCGTGCTTCCCCCATAACACTATCGTCATCAACAGCGTTGTGACCCATGTTTCTGCTGCACCTAGTTTAGATGCGTCGCATCCTGGACTTGCGACGCACACTTCTTCACTTGTTTGTTGGTTTAGGCTGCAATTGCATATTCAACACAATGGTTTCAACATGGAAGAACATGACAAACTGCAGCGGTTGAAATTCAATGATCAAGACTTCAATAAGTTGTTGACTCTGTCTTGGACTCTAGACACACATGGGCTTACTGTCATTCGTCACGATTTGCATCGCCACACGTCCTTTTTTCGAAGTCCGGTAGACAAAGTATTGTCGTTTTTCACCATTTTAATTCATGGTTACCGTGTTGTCGACTCTCAAGTCCGTTTCAGCATGAGTTTGGCAGATTTTATTTTTAATCAGATACAGACAATTCCTCAGAACCCGAAATGTTTGAAGAGTCATGCCATTTCTGTTTTTGACCAATATGCTGATCAGTTTGCGAATATGTTACTCATCTGTTTCAACGGCGATCAATCAGAAGCACATGTGTTGAGCTTTGTTTCTGTCAAAAGGCAGTTGGGTGAGTGGGCGAGTTCAAAGTTCAAGATGAAGTGGGATGGCAAAAACTGGTCACTGTATCAAGGAGATTCTTTGATTGCCAGGCAGGAATTATCTTTTTACAAGTCTGATTGCATTCCTTCTCTAGGATGTGTTCAAAGTTCAGGGGAATGGAAGACTCAGTCTGGGTCACCCTTTTCGAAAATACAAATTCAAGTTGCATCTCCTAGTGAGATTTCTGCTCATTGTAGTGTTTCAAGTAGTGCTGTCACTTCATCTGCAATTCCTACGGTTAGTGGAACTCTTCCGCAGCCTCCTCCCATCAATACCAAGCAGACTTCTTACAAAAATCCGGAACCGGTCCCTTCCTTGTTCACGTTTTTTGACTTGGTGGGCATGGATTCCATTCTCAATGCTATTGAATTGCTTGCTGGGCCCTTGACCTCTTTGCACCAGCTGGGAAGCCCTTTGTACGAGAGTCTGAAGACATTGTTGCAGCGGTATCTGACCTTATGGTCTTTGCGTAATGATGAAAATGACAAATGGGAAACGTTTTACAATAGTGCCATCAAGAGTTTAGAGACAACTTTATCTCGTGATGACCATCCACCGCCAATTTCAACATTTATCCAGTCCATGAATACGTACGGCTGCTATCAAACGCATCGACTTTTCAGCACGACTGAAAGACTAATGCTGATGGTTTCTTGCTCTTGGCCAGCGTTCAAATGGGCAAACATTGCCCAAAAAAAATCAAATGAGACGCAGACAAGGATCAGAGGAATGTCATTCTCGCATCCAAGAGTTGTCCAATTCATGCGGCAGCGTATGCTTGACCAACAGTTCATCAACGATGACGACTTTCCTCCACAATTTTCCTGGTATTCATATGTGAACATAGCATCCAATATGTGTCATTCTTCGCTAGTCACTTGGGAATGGAGGAAGGACCACTGTTTTATTTTTGACACAACATCAAGTGTTCCCTTCTTGAGATTGAAAGGTTGTGGAAAGGTTTTCAATGCCGATGGAGTTTATGCTGCCACGAAGCATCGTCACAATGGAAAACTTGTGTATGCTGTACTCACATCTGATGTCATCGGGGAGTTTGAAGCTAATGGCGTCTCGCTCCCAGCATTACCCATTATTTCTGGTTGTGTGTCGCTTCCAACTATCCTTCTTGTAACTCTAGAGGCTGAGGCTGAGCCTACTTTACACGCTGTACAATTCTCATTTGCGTTACATTTAAATGAGCCTTTGATTAAGTTAGAATCGCATGGGGCGTATCATATATTTTTTTCGGTCCATCCTCAAACTGCCGCATTTTTGTACTGTCGAATGCATGTCAAGCCGACACTTGAAACATGGGGTGGCCCCTTGCCTCAAATGGGGTCTGAAACAGTGGTGCGATTTCCGTTTGGTTGTTACATTGAATGCAGAGATGAAATAGTGTTAAAAAAAGACATGGTTTCCTTAACGGATCAAGCTGATCACTCTGACGCTCAGCCTGGGCCTCAAAATTGGCATTCAAATTTGGATCCCGTATGTTGCACACCAAATACTTTCAACGAAAATGGCATAGTTCACGAAAATATATTCGAAAATGGTAACAAATCTAAATCTGGAGGGGGCAAGACAAGCAAGAAAAAGGTCAAGAAGTCCTCGACATATTTTAGTCTTTGCAATGCGCATCTTTCTTCCTGGAGTGCTCTTTGTGCAGTGTTTCATGACACATACATTGGAGTGTTGCTTGATTCCAAGTGGGTACATGTCAAAATTCATGATGGTTGCTGTTTTTTGTTCAGTTTTTGGTTGAAGCACTTTGGAATTGGCAAAGAATATTTTAACTGGCACCTTCGTCTGCATGGCTACTATCATTCTAAAGACATTCGTCATTTACCCGTGAATTCTCCGGAATCGTTGTTCGTATTGTTTGCGGCAATCAAAATTATCACACAAAGGAAGAGCTTTGATCAAACTTCTCAGGCCGGACTCGAATCTCTGATTTTGGACATGCTCATTACCCACACGGACAAGACATTGGATTGTGAAGCACCTCCTAGTTTTCGTGCGCTTGATTCAGGTATAATCAAAACCCATGCCAGGGCATTGCACGAGTTCTTGTATCCATCGGCCGATGATATAGAGTTGAACATAGACGATTCTGAAATGATTGACACTACTGAAAATGCGCATCAGCCGCTTTTGTTTGAATCAAACCGTTTAAAACAGCCTTATGCTGTGGAGATGTTGCAGCATATTGATGAAAACAAGACAGATGACTCCGGAACGTTGGTGACTGCTGAAACAGGTTGTCATCATGTTCTTTCTACCTCAATTCATCTCAAGGCTATTATTCCGGCTGTCCCTGTCGACACATCAGTCACAGATATTATTGAAATCTCCGATGGCGCAATACCCGCTGTTTTATTGGGTAAGAACGATGCACGCATCAAACCGACTCAGGATGTGACACCAAATCACCGAGATTCAAAGAGAGCCAATACTCTGCCGGAACTGCCGATTTTGCGTCCTTCGTCAGGCATTTCTTCATCCACAATTATGGATCACAGAAGAACCCTCAATTTTTGTGGCATTGTTGCTTTGGAGTCCGCTCACGTTGACGCATTCACTGCTTGCAGATCCGCATTTTTATATGACTTTCCCAAGTATGATTCCTCTCATCACAGTCCTGAAACGTTATGTCGCGGTTCGAAGGTTGTTAATGTTTCAGATTGCCGAATTCCATCCTTAACGTTAATGGTGAATGATGCCTGTATTGATTGGTTTTTCATGGCATTGACAGCACTATTCCCGGCGTATATGTATTTGCCATGCAGTATTTGCGGATACGAGTTGGAAATGTCCAGTACTCAAAAAAATTTACTTCAAAGTTGGAAAGCAAACTTTTTTAGGAAGCGTCCAGTTGCAGTTCTGCTGCCTTTGAATTTTCCCAAGCATTGGGGTCTATGTACAATATCTTGTGACTGGGAAAAGCAATCGAAATCTTTGCAATGTATTACAGTTGTTCTTATGGAGTCTTTCAGTCAAAAAATATATGCGGAACAGTCAGTAAAATGGATCACATTGAACATATTCCCCATTTTTCAAGCCAAGAATTCAAAATTTTCATCGATCGATATTCCAGACCTTCAGCGAGGAGGAATTGCAAATAACCACTGTGGTGTTTATTGTATGGCAATTGGGCTCAATTTTGTAATGAAAACTCTTGCAACTATGTCTTCTCGCCTAATTCCTCAGGACTGTGTGCATGATACATCGAAAGTTGGCTTGGAACTGCGAAAAATGGTTTCCTGGGACGCTGTTCAAGACCCTCCGCTGCTCGATGCGTGCCTTTCCATGTGCCCTTTGTTCCACCCATATTCAAGCATTATTGTTGAATCTAACCCCTGGTGGATCCGCCTCCCTTACGATCTTCGTGAAAGTCTTAATATTGTGCTCGAGTCCAAGGACAAGTTTTTGATGTCTGGCTTTACTCATAATACAAAGTCAGGTTCCCAGTTTGAAGCAGAGCAGATAGTTCACGGCTCTAATGGCTTGGCCAGAAATGATGGCTTCAAGTTTTCTTCTTCCTCGATTTGTAATAAGAACAAAGTCATAACGGAGGGCCCTTTTTTTTTCTCGAATGACCAGTATTTTGTGAAGGTGCATTTAATAGGCCTCCTAAATCACTTACAGGTTGACCATGTTTCTGTACAAAGAGCTGCATTTGCGTTCCAAGAAGCAGCTGGTTCGGACTACGTTTGTGGTGATCATGGTTGGTGGTGCAAGACTTTCGGGCTCATCCGCATCGGTCTTTCGAACCCCTGTGTTTTTGTCTGCATCGCCAGACACAAGCTTCAGTGCCCTGATACAATCGAACCGAGGAGAGCGTGCGAGGCGTTCGGCAATATATCCAAAAGCCAAACCAAACCCGCGCTGCACAATGACCCGCATCGGTGCAACATGGGCATAATTCAGATAAACGGCGCCCAGCAACTACAGGTACATGACCTTACGCATGTTTCACGTCTTGGGGAGATTTCTTTACCTCAACTTGCCATTTTTATAAGATTGTATTACAACTCTGTGAATGAACGAACAACAGTGCTAATGGAGAAGTTGCTAATTCCTCAAATTCGACAAAGCGGTCTTCATGCTACCCACTCCTATTTTGCTCAAATATATTGCAATCAAAAATTTTTTACGGCCGCTTTTGATTCTGACGCATTTGAAAAGTCCCCCGCAACTTCCTGGTGTTACTGTGCATGGTTACATCTTATGGAAAATGTTGCTGATCCAGAAGTCAAATTTTATGAACCGAGAAATTGTTTTGTAATTGGCTGCCGTTTGCGAATTTGTGCTGATACTAATGCTCAAAATGTGCCATGCGAGCTACAATTTACAACCATACAGGTTCACAATGGATGTGGAATTAAAATTCAGAGCTGCACCATTCAATCCGCAGGCGATTGTTTAGATGCGTTGATACAAGAGGGTCAATGTTCAAAGGACTTAAATACCCAGGATGACACCGAGACATTCTTAGAAGCAGTACTTCAGCTCGCTACCTCATTGTGTAGTACTGCTACGCCAGCATACCAGGTTGATCGTGTTTGCATACCATCTGACTCCCCACAAAATCATGGCGAATGTTGTTCCGTTCCTTTTGGAATGAAAAATGCGGGATCCCTTTGTTGCTACATCAGTCTTTTTCAAGCTTGGTTCCACATCAAGTCCTTCAGAAAGGCTGTTTTTGATGCTAGCCTCAATTCTGGCAGTCATCCTTTCACTCTGTATCTATCAACTATTTTTCACTGTCTACAGACCGGCAAGACTGTTGATTTGAAGCCTGTGGTCTATTTTTTTGGAGTTGGTAGGATGGGCCGTCACCATGACGTGGTTGAAATCTACAACAAATTTGTTGATCTTCTAGGAGTAACAGCAAATACATTGTTTGGTTTCACCATGGTATCGCACATTTCATGTGATAATTTTGAAGATGATTTTTCAAAGGAACACGAAGACTTGTATAATAGTTTGAATTTGGAAATCAGTAGCAGCCTTAGTACTTCAATTTCCAAGTGCTTACAATCACATAACACTTCATATCTTTTGGGTGACTCACAGTGGCAATCAAGGAGTCATGGTCTTCAGGATGCTACATTGAAAAGAATTTGTAAAAAAGCTCCTGCCATATTGCACTTGACTTTGAAACGATTCCAATATGATCGATCAAGTTCAAAAATCTTGAAATCAGTGACGTTTGGAAATGCTTTAGACTTGGAAACATTGGAAGGGACTGCAAAATATGTGTTGGCCTCCGTGCTGGTTCACACCGGAACCTGCGCTCGTGGCCATTACTTTTCATTCGTCAAAAAGCAAAATTGTTGGTTCCGGTGTGATGACGAAACCGTAACAGAAGTATCAGAATATGAAGCCATTCATGCCAATTTTGGTGGAAAAATGTCCAAGAAAGGACTTCTTAATCCGTTTCAACCGACAGCTTACATGCTCATTTATGTATTGGATTCTGCAGAGGGCACGTCTGCTGAACCTCTCATTTCAGAACACTCGCAGCAGAAATATGAGACTTGCGTGAATTATCTTGAAGTGAAGTATCAGTCGCATTCTCAACTTACGGAAAGCCTTGTGCACAAGCAATACGTATACTCATGGCATGTGTTGGAGACTCTTTTCCGAAATAGTGACAATGCATTTCAAACTCTGTTTGCTGATCCACATTTTTCTGCGCGTTCGAATACAACCCGCCGTATTGAATTTATTACAGTTGATTTGGAGGCACAAGATACTGTCGAATCAGCTCTCAGAAATCAGAACCTTTCAAATGAAAGTGTAGACAGTGAAATGTTGCACCTGCATTTATTGAGAACAATGCCTTCACAAAGCAGTGGTGCTCACGCCAAGATACAGAAAAACTTGCAAAGGTACGTGTTTGCAGATACTTTGGTTTTAGCATCTGGTACGAAGTACGTACTCTACTCCGTTGTAGCACATGCCTGTGGCTCTAATCCCTGGGTTGTTTTCACTAGACCGGACTGCTGGAGACCGGAAATGTGGGGGTTTTGGCATCGTTGTGAGCCTCAATCAGACCGTTGTGTATCAATACAAGCAGTGGAAAGTGAGGAGGCATTTGACGACAATTTTGGTGGAAAAGAAATAGAAGTCGGGGCGAAACGTGCATTAAGCACGATACTTGATCCACGTCAAAGAACGGCTCAAATTCTCATTTATGTGAAAGTATCTGACAATGCCTCTGCGTCAGGGTATGATCTTGTTATACCCACCGATACAATTGTAGGGACTGTTTCGACAAATCAACAGCAACCCGCACTCGAGGCACCAAGGCCGGACTTATATGAGTCTTGCAGCAGCGATAACAGCGATAATGAAACTAATCGAGAAACTGCTCAAGTTCCACAAAGAAAGCGTCAAGCTTCAGATGTAACTTTACTACTTCCGCAAGCACTTAACAAACAATTTAACTTCTTACAAAAAACTAGGAAGGTTTCCAGTGAAGTCTGGATGAATTGTGTAAAATCCATCAAAATTCGATTTCCCAATTACGCCCCTCCTCCTCATGTCCATGCCATGTCAAATCCCAAGTCAAGTCTTACAAACAATTTGCTTAACTGCACTCACCTCGAGTGTCGAATTGTCGTTGTTGGACCTGAGGTTAAGAATCAACGTGAATGTCTAGACTTCATTCAGAATCATAACGTTCTCAGCGTCGACACGGAAACTGCATATCCCCGCTTTCCTGAAAATGGCGCACCCATATCTTTGATGCAGTTAGGAACCAACGAGACAGTTTTTCTTATTCAAGTTGCAAAAGTAGGGGAAACGTTCTTGTCTTTATTGGCGATAGCGTTGGGCCCTGATAAACTTTTGGTTCATTGGGGTGGAAGCGATAAGAATGCCATCAAAACTGCACTTGATAAACCTTGTTCCGCTCAATGGCATGATCTCCAGGCTGACCTATCGCCTAGTAGTAGCCAAACTGGTCTGGATGATTCCATGAACACTTATTTACAGAACTTGTACTGTCTAAGCAAGGAATGGACGTTGTCGGGTTGGGATCTACAAAATCTTGATCATCGCCAAAAAGCATATGCCGCTCTCGATGTTTGTTCCTGTCATATCCTCTACCTGCATCATAAACTTAAACTTGCCATATTCCAGCGTGACACGGGTTCAAAGTTCCACTCCTTTTTCACTCCAACATCCTGTAAGAAGGGTGCCACACTTCTTAAACATGGTGTTTCGTTCGAAAAAACGTGTTGTTCCCATTACGTACGTGGTGAATTAATTCAAGGGCTTTTTGCACAAATATCAGATAGTTGTGTGGTTGTGACTCCACGAGGATACCCGAGTATTGATTGGGATGAAATAGATAATCCCAACCTTGTGTCTGAGTTTGTTACTATGCTTAATTCCAAGAAATTTTGTTGTAGTACTTGCTCCGATTTACAGTGGTTTCAAGCAATAGGTTTTACAAGCCTGGAGTTCAAAGTTGTTCCTGGAATTACCTCGACATTTTCATTTCAACGTGGTAAATCTGTCCATTCTGTTGCAGTTCAGATTCCCTCTAGCAGTCGTTCTCAAAAATTCATGCCTGAAGCATATTTATGCTTGTCAATGCTAGGCTCTTTTTTCAGCATCAAGTTAGGCGCTGTTGATGATTCCCGCTTAGTTCATTCCGTTCTTTGTGATTGTCGCTATGGTTTTATTCGTTATACACTTTCTTACTTTGCACAAGAGTAAAATTTATTGTACTGTAAAAATATACTTTTGTGCGGAACAAGACTGATTGGCCGATTGCAAAAATGGATGTTTGAGTGCATCTGCGGAAGTGATCCGTTTTGAAGGCTGTACATTCAGCATCTTCGATAGCAGGTCCATTCGTGGTCGTGATTTTTACAGTTTCGCTCTGTTTTCTTGGCTTCCCATTCCGTTTTTGTTTCATGCTGGATTCCGTTACCATACTCGTCGCATTTTTGATTGTGCAGCTGCTGCCCCCGCCTCCATTTTTGACAAAACTTTTCCTTCATAAACATTTACACTTTCTTATTTACAACAATACCAAGAATTCTTCTGGGATAAAATCTATGTTTGGAACAGGTCTGACTTGTCGTCATGGCCGGTTTACGGCCGATTGCAAAAATGGATGTTTGAGTGCATCTTCGGCTGTGAACCGTTTTGAAGACTGGACCTTCAGCATTTTCGATAGCAGGTCCAATGCGTGGTCGCCATTATTTAATTTTCGGCCTGGTATCGCAGATTGCAGCGCTTTCGCTGCCCATCCCGTATTGTTTTCATGCCGGATTCCGCCACCATATCCGTCGCTTGTGTCACCAATTTCCCGCATTTCCGAGTTACCTACAATGCATCCTATTTCCTTCAGATGTATTGCGTCACAGTCAATTCCTGTCATCTTTTTTTCCTGCCGAGATAGGATATTGGGTTTGCCTGTGATGAGGGTAAGCAGAATAATACCAGCGCTCCAAACATCGACAGCTGCTGTCTGTTCACTCTTGCCAAACAAAATTTCAGGTGCTCTGAAACCTCTGGTCCCGCCTCCTTTTCTGACAAAACCTTGGGTTCCTCTTTCTGCTGATCCAAAGTCAATTAATCGAAAAGTTTTTGACTGGAAATTATGCAAAAAGTTTGCTGGTTTCACATCACGATGAACGACATCTTGCTTGTGTAGGTAGTTCAAAGCTTGCAGAAGCTTGTACATGTATTCTACGATATTCTGAGCTGTCATATTTTCAAGGTCTGAGTCAAAGCTGCTGGCGTCAACCCTCTCAAATATTAAAACCGTGCCCCCTTGTCTGTCTATATCTGTGCCAAAGAACCTGATCACACTGTGTCGTGAAGCCTCGTCACTATTGGCAACTTCATTCAGCATGCCTATCTCTTTAAGTATTTGAGCATGTGACCATTTGTCTGGAAACTTTTTGATGCAAACAATCATCGGGACGGTGACGTTCCACCCCCAATGAACAGAAGCGTTTGATTTTCCGAAATAGTCTTGGTTCATAACATGATCGTTCAATCGTAGAAAGCCGTCTTTTTTTTTTGGGACTTCATGTTCCCACCAGTCTCGGGGAAGTGATTCAAAATTGCAATTCTTGGCTTGGCAGAGCGTTTTCAGTGCTTTTTTCAAGACCTTAAAATGAGTTGGATATATTTTCAGTAGATGGACTTGTGTCCCTTGAGCCAGAGTGCTCCATGTTGCCATCAGATTTAATGTTTGCACGCGCTGAAAAGCTTGGTTTGCAAAACTTGCTTCATCAAATACAAGTACATGTGAATTCAACTTCATTTTATCAACCAGAAGATGTGCAACATTTGCACTAATACTATTTTTGAACTCTCCTGTCAATGATTGCTGCATTTGTGGCACAGGACGTGCCCTTGCTCCTTTCTCCCAGTTGAAGTTGTTGCTGAAACACAAATCTGCACGGCTCAACGCAGCTTCCCATTCCACCAGAGTTGTATCCAGGAAGCTTCCATGTATGATGTGGATATCTGCCAAGTAGTATTTGTCTTTGCAAGATTCTGCTTGAAGGTGTTGCATCATGATCACGGAATAGGCCACCCATGCATACTGTATTTCTATGCCTATCACCTGGTTCACAAACGGCTTGAAAGCAAATTGTGCTACCGCGTGTCCTGCCTCACTTCCTAAATCTTCCACCGATCCACAATTAATTCTGTGGCCCAGGAGCACATTATGCAGCAGTTCAAAAGATTCCGGCGTTAAAGAACCATCTTGAAGGCTCTTATCCAGGTTGAAACCATGAGGCTTTGTCTTCCATTTTCCTGTATGTGAACTCTGCAGCCCTACCTTTTTGCATGCGGCTTCCCACACTGTTTCCTTCCAATGTGCAGGCGCTTCATTTTTTGAATTGTCACATCCCCGAATAAAAACGCTTTTTTTCGTCAA
>Ga0255302_1000098_pt1 | contig 10908 bp, 11 predicted proteins | sample MistaT_20_FD_183715 | JGI IMG/M metagenome (GOLD analysis project Ga0255302, IMG submission 183715) | Metatranscriptome of freshwater microbial communities from Mississippi River, Louisiana, United States - Miss_Miss_RepB_8d (Metagenome... | ecosystem: Environmental > Aquatic > Freshwater >...
GACAGCGGTCTGATTGGTGACTGCCGGGGCCTGACGGCCATCTCCGAAGGGCTGATCCCCAAACTGGCCCGCGTGGCGGCCAAGGAAGACCCCTTCCTGGCCGTGCACATGAACTACACCGGCTCGCCCGACGGCACTGCCGTACGCGACTACACCCACGTCACCGACCTGGCCAGTGGGCATGTGGCGGCGCTGCAGATGCTGCTGCGCGACGGGGGACTGCACACCATCAACCTGGGGCGCGGCAAGCCTGTGACGGTGGCCCAGGCCATCACCGCCTTTGAGGCCGTCAGCGGTCAGCACATTGACTGCTCCCCCGCCGACTGGGCCCCCGAAGACGTCTGCCGCTGCTTGGCCAACCCCACGCTGGCCCAGCAACTGCTGGGCTGGCAAGCCCGCGAAGGGCTGAGCGCCATCTGCGACAGCACCTGGAACCACCTGCTGACGCAAACCATGCTGTACGCCAATGCGGTGGACGGTGTCTCCAGCTAAGGCCATCGGCGTTTACAGATCCTGGGCATGACGCCTGTGCAGATTCACGACCACACCCCCATCGCTGTCCTGGGCCTGGGGCCGACTGGCCTGGCCCTGGCGGTGGCCCTGGGTCAGAAGCGCCCGGTGCTGGCCCATGACACAGACAGCGCACTGGTGGCCCGCCTGCAAGCCGGGTGCGACCCACGCGGCGAAATCAGCCAGCGCGAGCTGGGGCAAGCCCACCACTTGCGCGTGTGCGCCGATCTGACCGAGCTGGCGACGGCCGAGGTGTTCATCATGACCGTGCCCCCCTGGCAGGCGCGCATCCGGCAAGCCGATCTGAGCCCCTGGTTGCAGGCCTGCGAACAGCTGGCCCCGCTGGTCAAACCCGGTGACCTGGTCATCTGGGAAAGCACCCCGTACCCCGGGGCGGTTGAAGAGCTGTGCCTGCCCACCCTGGCGCGGCTGGGCGGCCTGCGCCCAGGCCAGGACATCGCCATCGGGTTCAGCCCGGCGGCACCAGCACCTGGTGCCCCACTGCGCAGCCTGCTGCGCCACCGAAAAGTCACCGCTGGCCTGGATGCCAGCGCCGCCGCCGCGGTGGACATGCTGTACCGGCAGATCTGCCCGGCCGGCACCCTACCCGCACCCAGCATCCGCGTGGCAGAAGCCCTGCAGCTGATGGAAAACGCCCAGCGGCACTTGGCCCAGGCCTTGATGAATGAACTGAGCCTGCTGTACCCTGCCCTGGGCGTGGATCTGACTCAGGTGTTGCAACTGGCCCAAGCCCACGGTGGTGAGGATGGCCCTGCTGCCCAACGGCCCAGCGCCTGGCAGCCCGGTTTGCCGGTCCATGACCCGGTGTGCCGCAGCGCCGCCAGCCACCTGGCCGATCGCGCCCATGCCTTGGGCCTGATGACGCAGGTGCTGCCTGCCAGCAGCCGCGTCAACGACCACCTGGCCGAAGACCTGGCGCACGAGACGGTGCGCCAGCTGCGAAGCCAAGGCCTTGAGGTGCCAGGCGCTCGGATCCTGGTGCTGGGACTGAGCAGCAAACCCAACTGCGCCGACCTGGACGGCAGCGAAGCCGCCGTGCTGGTGCGCACTTTGCAGTCGCACGGCGCCCAGGTTGACGTCTACGACCCCTTCGTCACCCCAGCCGCGGCCCAGAACCACCTGGGCCTTGACTGCCTGTCAGCGCTGCCCCCGCCGGCCGACGGCCAAGATGGTGGCTACTGCGCGGTCATTGTGGCGGTGCCACACCTGCGCCTGCGGGCATTGGGCCGCGGTGGGGTAGCGGCCCTGGGTGGTCCCGGCAGCCTGGTGCATGACCCGTTTGGCCTGGTGCCGCCCAGACCTCTGGTGTCTTCCCTGGCTGCCCCCTGAGTTTCTTTCGCGCCCTGTGCGCATCCACACCTTCCACAGCCGCTCGCATGGCTGTTCACTTACTTCTGTCTGATGGATCTTTCTGAACGTGTGATCGCCGTGATTGGCCTGGGTTACGTCGGCCTGCCCTTGGCGGTTGAATTTGGCAAACAGCGCAAAACCATTGGCTTTGACATCAACGGCGTGCGGGTGGCGCAATTACGTGCTGGCCATGACGCCACGCTGGAAGTCTCTGCCGAAGAACTGGCCGACGCCAAACATCTGCACATCACCAACGCGTCTGACGAACTCAAGCAATGTGGTGTCTACATCGTGACCGTGCCGACACCGGTGGACCAGGCCAATCGGCCGGATGTGTCGCTGCTGCAAAAGGCCAGCGATACGGTGGGCCGGGTCATTAAGCGCGGCGACGTGGTCATCTACGAATCCACCGTGTACCCGGGCGCCACCGAGGAAGTGTGTGTGCCGGTGATCGAGCGCGTCAGCGGCCTGAAGTACAACACCGATTTTTTCTGCGGCTACAGCCCTGAGCGCATCAACCCTGGCGACAAGGAACACCGTCTGCCCAGCATCAAGAAGGTGACCAGTGGCAGCACGCCTGCCGTGGCTGACGGGGTAGACGCGCTGTATGCCCAGATCATCACCGCCGGTACCCACAAAGCCAGCAGCATCAAGGTGGCCGAAGCCGCCAAGGTGATTGAAAACACCCAGCGCGACCTGAACATTGCGCTGATGAACGAACTCAGCCTGATCTTCCACAAGCTGGGGATTGACACGCTGGAGGTGCTGCAGGCCGCCGGCACCAAATGGAATTTTCTTCCATTCCGCCCAGGGCTGGTGGGTGGGCACTGCATTGGCGTGGACCCGTACTACCTGACGCACAAGGCGCAGGAGGTGGGTTACCACCCCGAGGTGATCCTGGCTGGCCGCCGCATCAACGACGGTATGGCTCGCCACGTGGCCGACGAAACCATCAAGCTCATGCTCAAAAAAGGCATCCCGGTGCTGGGCAGTCGCGTTCTGGTGCTGGGCCTGACCTTCAAGGAAAACTGCCCCGACCTTCGCAACACCAAGGTCGTAGACATCATCAAGCAGCTAGAGGTCTACAACACCCAGGTGGAGGTCTATGACCCCTGGATCGACGTGCATGAAGCCCAGCACGAATACGGTCTTGCCTGTCTGCAGGAAGCACCCGCCGCCGGCCAGTACGAAGCCATCGTCGTGGCCGTAGGCCATCAGCAGTTCATTCAACTGGGCGCCGAAGGCATCAAGTCCTGGGGCTTGCCCAACGCCGTGGTGTATGACGTCAAATCCATCTTGCCAGCCGGCAGTGCCGACGGCCGCCTGTAAGCCCCCTGACCCGATACGCATGACCCGCTACGAACAAGTCCAAGCTCAACTGCGCCAGCAACCACAGACGTGGCTGGTGACGGGCGCAGCCGGCTTCATTGGCAGCCACCTGCTGGAAACCCTGCTGAAGTTGGACCAGACCGTGGTCGGCCTGGACAACTTTGCCACCGGCTACCAGCGCAACCTTAACGAAGTGCAAACCTTGGTGACCCCGGAACAGTGGGCGCGCTTCACCTTCATGGAGGGCGACATTCGCAGCCTGCAAGATTGCCAGCGCGCTTGCCAAGGCGTGCACCACGTGCTGCACCAGGCCGCCTTAGGGAGTGTGCCGCGCAGCCTGGCGGACCCTGTGACCACCAACGCGACTAACATCGGTGGCTTTTTAAACATGCTGGTGGCCGCGCGCGATGCGCAAGTGCAAAGCTTTACCTACGCCGCTAGCAGCAGCACCTACGGCGACCACCCCGCACTGCCCAAGGTGGAAGAGAACATTGGCAAGCCCTTAAGCCCCTATGCGGTCACCAAATACGTCAACGAGCTGTACGCCGACGTGTTTGCCCGCAGCTACGGCTTTGCCACCATCGGCCTGCGTTATTTCAACGTCTTTGGCCCCCGGCAAGACCCCAACGGCGCTTACGCCGCCGTCATCCCCAAATGGACGGCAGCTCTGCTGAAAGGTGAACCGGTGTTCATCAACGGCGACGGCGATACCAGCCGCGATTTCACATACGTGGCCAACGCCGTGCAGGCCAACCTGCTGGCCGCCACCACCGCCGACCCTGAGGCCCAAAACCGAGTCTACAACGTTGCAGTGGGCGACCGCACCACGCTGAATGACCTGTTCCGCGGGCTGCGCGACCGCCTGGTGCTCTTCGGCGTGGCCGCCGACACACAGCCGCAGTACCGCGACTTCCGGGCGGGCGACGTGCGCCACAGCCAGGCCGATGTGGCCAAGGCTCGGCGCCTGCTCGGGTACGAAGCCAGCCATCGCCTGACCGATGGTGTGGCACAGGCCATGCCGTGGTACGTCGACCATCAACACACCGACTGATCCCCCTTGAGCGCAGAGAAGTCCTACGCCCAAATCCTCAAAGCCTCGTCCATCATGGGCGGTGCTGCAGGCATCAACCTGCTGCTGGGCATGGTGCGCGTCAAGTTTGCGGCCGTACTCATTGGCACCACCGGCGTGGGCCTGATTGCCAGCTTCACGGCTTTGCAAGGGTTTATTGGTACTTTGGCCGGTTTGGGCTTGCAATCCAGCGCGGTACGCGATATTGCTGCTGCCGTGGCCAAAGGTGACGTCCCTGCGGTGGGCCGCGCAGTGCTCACCCTGCGCCGCCTTTGTTGGCTCACTGGCCTCGTGGGCATGACCGTCATGGCCCTGGCCAGCCCCCTGCTGAGCCAGCTCACCTTCGGCCACCGCGACTACACGCTCGACATCGGCGCGCTCGGGCTCATCATCCTGTTCAGCAACCTCTCGGGCGGGCAGATGGCGCTCATCCAGGGCATGCGCCGCATCGGTGACATGGCGCGCGCCAACATCTACGGCGCCGCCGCCGGCACCGTGGCGGCGATCGTCTTCTACGCCGCCTTGGGCCTGCGCGGCATCATCCCCACCCTGCTCGCCGTGTCGGCGATCCAGCTCGCGCTGTCCTTCCACTTTGCGCGCCGGGTGCCGGTGCCGAAGGTTTCGCTCACCTGGCGGCAGACCTTTGCCGAAGCCAGCGGGATGGTCCGGCTCGGCCTGGTAATGATGTGGAACGGGCTCATGGGCAGCGCCGTCGCCTACCTCACCGTCACCCTCATCACCCAGCACGAAGGCACCGAGGCCGTCGGCCTTTACAGCGCCGCCTTCGCGCTGTCGGGCATGTTCGTCAACTTCGTGCTCGGCGCGATGGGCGCCGACTACTACCCGCGCCTCACCGGCGTCGCGTCCGAAAAGCCCGCGATGGTGCGCATGGTCAACGAGCAGACCGAGATCGGCCTGCTGCTTGCTCTTCCCGGCCTGCTCGCTACCATGGCGCTGGCACCGTGGATCCTGCAGATCTTCTACACGCGCGAGTTCCTCGGTGCGGTCGAGCTGCTGCAGTGGTTCATCCTGGGGTGCCTGGGGCGGGTGATCTCGTGGCCGCTGGGTTACATCATGTTGGCGCTGGGCAAATCTAGTTGGCTCATAGTGTCCGAATCCGTCATGCACGCAATGCATGTCCTGTTCATTTTTTTCGGACTAAAGATCTTCGGACTCGTTGGAGTCGCACAGTCCTTCGTTCTTCTCTACGTCATACATATTCTCGTGACGCTTTTTATCGGCCGAAACCTGATCTCCTTCTCTTGGAGCAACCGAGCCCGGGCAACAATCTTCCTTTCGATTCTCGCGAGCGCTCTGATTCTCTTTGCTTTCCTTCAACTTGAGGTGATGACTGCGACACTCGTAGGTGGAACAACAACGGCTCTCACCTTACTTGTATCGGCATCTATCATTCTTAAGAGAACGGAGATGTATCGCGGCTTCGGGCTCTTTAGAAAAGCAGAAAAACTTCTTCGACTCTAATAAAGATGTTGAAACGAGCAATTTTCCGACTTTACCGCAAGGCACGCGTCATCCTCTTCCAGCTCTTGTCCAATCAGACCCCCGTGGGTCCGCTGGAGAAGGTGCAAGCTGTGCAAGTGATGGGGGCCGGACGCATAACGGCGCTTGGTCCTGTCTCTATCGGGTATTTTCCGTCTCCTCACTTCTTCTCGACCTACGCCTACTTAGAAGCAAGAGGAAAAGACGCTCGAATTGAAATCGGTCGCAACACCAAAATCAATAACGGCTTCGTGGCGATCGCCGAAAAATCATCGATCACGATTGGCCAGAACTGCTTGATCGGAACACGGGTCGAGATCTATGACAGCGACTTTCACGCACTGAGCGCCGAGGCCCGTCGGAACGGAGATATACATGAAGCGAGCCCAGTCCGAATTGGCGATAACGTTTTTATTGGTTCAAACGTCCGGATTCTGAAGGGCGTAACCATCGGCGACGGTTGCGTGATCGCTAACAGCTCGCTAGTGACGAGAGATCTACCCGCGAACTCTATTGCTTCGGGCATCCCCGCCACAGTAATTCGAAATCTTTAAAAATGCCTGAAGCACTCATTCACTCCACCGCCATCGTCCATGCCGGAGTCACCCTGCGTGAGGGAGTTCAAATCGGCCCCTATGCGATCGTCTATCCTGGTGTCGAAATTGGCGCTGGCAGTTTCGTTGGCGCCTACTGTGAGCTAGGCGTACCATTGGGAGGGGCCCGCCTCCCTGCTAATGGTGAGAATGGCACGCTCGTCATCGGACCCGAATCGACGATCCGCTCCGGAAGCACTCTGTACACGAACAGTCGGCTCGGGCCGCGCTTTGAGTGCGGCCACCGCGTTACGATCCGTGAAAACACGGTGGCTGGCGAAAACCTGCGGGTTGGTACGCTCAGCGACATACAGGGCGATTGCAGCTTTGGGGATTATGTTCGGTTGCACGGAAATGTACAGGTGGGCAAAGGTTCGTTGCTTGGAAATTACGTTTGGGTATTTCCGTTCGTGGTGCTCACGAACGACCCTCATCCACCCTCCAACCATTGCTTAGGCGTGGTGATGGAGGACTTTGCGGTGCTAGGCGCCCACAGCGTGGTGCTGCCCGGCATACGGTTGGGGCGGGAGTCAGTCGTAGGCGCGGGCTCCCTCGTTAGACAAGATGTCGAGCCGGGCATCCTGGCAAGCGGCTCACCTGCCAGAAAGCTCTGTATGGCCGCCATTGTGCGCGACAAATTAAACCCCGCAAAAAAAGCATATCCGTGGAAAGATGTTTTCGACCGCGGGCTGCCGTGGCAGGGAATGGGTTACGCAGCTTGGCGCCAGCAACACCCGGATACGGGATTTTCATCAAACATTATCGAGATGAAGTAAGCATGTATCTTGAACAAATCATCTTCAACGAAATCCGCCAAATTGCTGCTGAGACCGGCACCCCGGTGGCGAGTGAGCTAAACAGAGACACCAAAGTATTCGAGTCTGGTCTCGATTCGTTGGGCTTCGCAGTGCTGGTCGCGAAACTGGAGGAAACCTTGGGCTACGACCCTTTCGTGAGTATGGCCGAGCCGCTCTATCCGGTGACACTGGGTGAATTCGTAGATGTGTACACGGCTCACGAGTCACAACATTAATGAATAGGCTCAGAAATTGGCTCAAGGGCCGTGCGGCTGATGCGCCAGTGTTCTTTTCATCTGGCTCGACATTGTGCTCTAGTGACGTACTAGAGCGCATCGACGGCCTACGCTGGCTGCGGCAAGCAGCAGCTAACAAAGAGGTCGCAGTGTGGTCGCACGATCCGCTGGATGCGTTGATTTTGATGATGGTGCTGGATGGCGCGGCACGGCAGATACTTCTGTTGCCTGCCAACACGACTGAGGAGCGCGCACTAGACTTTGCTCGACGCAGCGGCTGCACACACTGGACTGGCGATGCGCACGAACTGCCGTGCTGCGTTCGACTGGTGCCCAGCGGGTTAGCAGCGACCGACACCCCAGACATCGAAGACACACAATGGGTCCTTACCACTTCCGGAACCACGAGTACGCCCAAGCTTGTATCGCACAACTTGGCTGCACTAGCTTCGACAGCAAAAGCTGACACGGGGAAAGGCTCCGCTCATTGCTGGGGCCTCCTTTACGACCCGGCACGCTTCGCTGGTTTGCAAGTGGTATTGCAGGCATTGCGTGGCGGCTCAGCACTGGCATTAGCCCCGGAGGCAGTGCCATTTGAGGAGCGGATTGACTTTTTCGGCCGGGTGGGAGTTAACGCCCTGTCGGCAACCCCCACGCTGTGGCGAAAGTTGCTGATGTCTGGCCGAGCGAAATACCTTCCGCTGAAGGTGGCCACGCTTGGCGGTGAAATTGCCGATCAGAAGGTGCTGACCGCCGTGCAGTCGGAGTTTCCGCAAGCACGCGTACGCCATGTTTATGCATCGACCGAGGCGGGCGTTGGTTTTTCGGTGGCCGACGGCCTTGAGGGTTTTCCGGCTGAATGGCTGAACGTGCCACCGCAAGACGTGGAAATCAAAATAACCGAGGGGGAACTGGTGCTGCGCTCAGCACGCACCGCGGCGACCTATCACGGTGGCAGCACACTCAGAGATGCGAAAGGATGGGTAGCCACTGGAGACCGTGTGGAAAGCGACGGCACGCGTGTCCGTTTCGTTGGTCGTCTGAACGGCGCAATCAACGTTGGCGGTGACAAGGTGTTCCCTGAGGCAGTAGAGCGTGTATTAATGTCTCATCCCAGCGTGGCCACAGCGGTCGTACGCGGAAAAAAAAAGTACATTCAGCGGTGCTCTAGTCGAAGCACTCGTAGTTCCAGCACAAAGCCAGGCCGACGATGCTGCACTACGTCGCGATTTACTAGCAATATGCCGTATGCACTTGCCCAAGCATGCAGTGCCGGCACTGATTCGTTTTGTAGCGGCGATTGAGGCGAATAGCAGCGGCAAAAAGGACAGAAGCTTATGAACAAACATCAAGGCGAGAAAAGCCTGCTGGTGCTCGTGACCGGCGCCACACGCGGACTCGGTCTTGCTATTACCACTCGGCTGGCAGCAGATGGGTACCGTGTGGTCGGTACGAGTCGTAACGCAAGCGATGCGCTGGATGCTCTCTGCGCTAGTCACCCTGGGCGGGTTTTCTTTCTGCCACAAAACATCGGGGATACCGCTCGGCTTCATGCGTTTGTTCGCCAAGTGACGACCATGCACGGACCGATATATGGATTGATCAACAACGCAGCGCTGGGCTACGACGGGGTACTGGCAACAATGCACGAATCGCAGATCGGCGAAATGCTACGTGTTAACGTGGAAGCCCCGATACTATTGGCTAAATACTGTTCGCGCTCCATGCTGCTCCAACGCAATGGGCGAATAATCAACGTCAGCTCGATCATTGCATCGACGGGCTTTTCCGGCCTGTCCGTGTACGGGGCTAGCAAGTCAGCTCTCAGTGGATTGACACGCTCCCTGTCGCGCGAACTAGGCAAAGCGGGTATCACGGTCAACACACTCGCGCCAGGTTATATGGCGACTGAGATGACTATTGGCCTGCAAGGCGAAAAACTTGAGTCCATCCGCCGTCGCAGTCCTCTAGGTCGCTTGGCCACGGTGGAAGACGCGGCTTCCGCGGTCGCCTTCTTGCTATCGCCAGAGGCCGCCAGCATTACCGGCACAACCTTAACGGTAGATGCGGGCAGTACCGCTTGAACGGTCTAGTCGTGTGAAAACGCTTCATTAATCATTTGAGTTCCGGGTCCGAGGCAACGTTCAGGCATGCTGCTCAACGGGATACGACGCAACGGCTACGAACGTCTCGGTGCGGTGAGAACTACAGAAATCCTACTCGACTATCTCTACCGAATTGATACCCCCGCAATCACAGCCTCGCGAATCCGCTATGGGCGCTTTCTTGATGGCTCGGTAACTGTGGTTGCCAGCGGCTAATCCCAAGCTTTGGAACACCCCATGAGCGCTACCATGACATTCGGCAACGACTGCATCATTCCCGATAGCGCCAAGATTGAACCCGGTGTCACCCTCGGCCAACGCGTAATCCTGGCCGGCGACAACATCGTCGTGCGCGCAAACGCACGCCTTGACCCCGCCTGTGTGATTGCCGAGGGCGTCACGATCGGCCAAGGCGCCTGGGTGCGAGCGGGCGCGGTCGTGCTCCGCTCAATCCCTCCGAACGCCATCGTGGAAGGCAACCCCGCACAAGTCGTCGGTTATGTCGACCGCGCAACGCTCGACAACCGCCCCGACCCACGCCTCATCGACGTTCAGAGCTTCGGCCATCTACCTCGCCCCGCCCGCGTCCCGCTCGACGTCGGCGGCAGTGCGCTCTACCTGATGCGCCGCGTTGCCGACACCCGTGGCTCGCTCACCGTGGGCGAGGTGCCCACCGAAGTCCCGTTCTCGCCCGCGCGTTACTTCGCCGTCTTCGGCGTGCCCTCCGTCGAACTGCGGGGCGAGCACGCGCACAAGCAGTGCCAGCAGTTCCTCATCTGCCTCCATGGCTCGTGCCGCGTGCTGCTGGACGATGGCGAACGGCGCTGCGAGGTCACGCTCGACCGCCCGGACATGGGCGTCTTCATGCCCGCGATGATCTGGGGCACGCAATACCGCTACAGCCCCGACGCCGTCCTGCTCGTCTTCGCCTCGCGGCCGTACGAAGCGGACGACTACCTGCGCACCTACGACGACTTCCTCGCCGAACGCGCACTTCGTACCAACTGACCTGAACGCGATACAACAATGCAGATCCCCTTCCTGGACGTCGGCGCTGCCTACAGAGAGCTCAAGCCCGAGATCGACGCCGCCATCGCGCGCGTGCTCGACAGCGGCTGGTACATCCTCGGCCCCGAGGTCGAAGCCTTCGAGGCCGAATACGCCGCCTATTGCGAAGCCGAGCACGCGATCGGCGTGGCCAACGGCCTCGACGCGCTCCACCTCGCTCTACTGGCGATGGGCGTGAGCCCGGGCGACGAGGTGATCGTCCCCTCCAACACCTACATCGCCACCTGGCTCGCGGTGAGCCAGTGCGGCGCCACGCCGGTGCCGGTGGAGCCGGTGGAAGCCACGTACAACATCGACCCGGCGCGCATCGAAGCAGCGATTACCCCGCGC
>Ga0255302_1000099_pt1 | contig 10819 bp, 10 predicted proteins | sample MistaT_20_FD_183715 | JGI IMG/M metagenome (GOLD analysis project Ga0255302, IMG submission 183715) | Metatranscriptome of freshwater microbial communities from Mississippi River, Louisiana, United States - Miss_Miss_RepB_8d (Metagenome... | ecosystem: Environmental > Aquatic > Freshwater >...
CCCGGGCTGGTGCAACTGCCCATGTCACCGCCGCTGGCCGCCACCGCACGCTTCGGCCTGGTGACCCTGGCGCAGCGCCAGCCAGCGCCCGCGCTGCGCATCCTGCGCGAGCAGCTGCCGAGCTGGGTGGCCGGTTATGGCGCCACGGCGGTGGCATGAAAAAGGGCGCCAGCGGCGCCCTTGTGTGGATCGCTGACGGGGTCAGTCAGCCAGCTCGCTCACTGGCACGCAGCTGCAGAACAGGTTGCGGTCACCATAGACGTTGTCCACGCGGCCCACCGACGGCCAGTACTTGGTGTTGACCGGGTTGGACGCCGCGGCCGCCGCCACCTCGCGCGAGTACGGGTGTTGCCACGCACTGGAAAGCACGGTGGCCGCGGTGTGCGGCGCGTTCTTCAGCGGGTTGTCATCCTGCGGCCAGGTGCCGTTCTCGATCTGGCGGATCTCGTCGCGGATGGCGATCATCGCGTCGATGAAGCGGTCCAGCTCTTCCAGCGTCTCGCTCTCGGTCGGTTCGACCATCAGCGTGTTGGCCACCGGAAAGCTGAGCGTGGGCGCGTGGAATCCGTAGTCCATCAGGCGCTTGGCCACGTCCTCGGCCATCACGCCACTCGTCTCCTTGAAACCGCGCAGGTCCAGGATGCACTCGTGCGCCACATGGCCGTTGGCCGAGGCGTACAGCGTGGGGTAGTGGTCGGCCAGGCGCTTGCTGATGTAGTTGGCGCTCAGGATGGCGGCTTCCGTCGCGTGCTTGAGGCCGTCGGCGCCCATCATTCGGATGTACATCCAGCTGATCGGCAGCACCGCCGCATTGCCCAGCGGCGCGGCCGAGACGGCACCCACGCCGCTCTTGACGCCACCCGTGGCATGACCCGGCAGGAAGGGCACCAGGTCCTCGACCACGCAGACGGGGCCGACGCCCGGGCCGCCACCGCCGTGCGGGATGCAGAAGGTCTTGTGCAGGTTCAGGTGGCTCACGTCACCGCCGAACTCGCCCGGTGCGGCCACGCCCACCAGCGCGTTCATGTTGGCACCGTCCACATACACACGGCCGCCGTGCTGGTGCACCAGGGCGCACAGCTCCTTGACCGTGGTCTCGAACACACCGTGGGTGCTGGGGTAGGTGATCATCACCGCGGCCAGGTTCGCGCTGTGCTGTTCGCACTTGGCCTTGAGGTCGACCATGTCCACGTTGCCGTTGTCATCGCACTTGGTCACCACCACGGTCATGCCCACCATCTGGGCCGACGCGGGGTTGGTGCCGTGCGCCGACGAGGGAATCAGGCAGATGTTGCGGTGGCTCTCGCCGCGCGAGGCGTGGAACGCCTGGATCGCGAGCAGGCCAGCGTACTCACCTTGAGAGCCAGCGTTGGGCTGCAGGCTGATGCCGGCGTAGCCCGTGGCCTGGCACAACCAGGCCCGCAGCTGCTCGTCCAGTTCCCTGTAGCCCTGCAGCTGGTCGGCCGGGGCGAAGGGGTGCACGCCCGCGAATTCCGGCCAGGTGATGGGGATCATCTCGCTGGTGGCGTTGAGCTTCATGGTGCACGATCCCAGCGGAATCATGCTGCGGTCCAGCGCCAGGTCCTTGTCGGACAGACTGCGGATGTAGCGCAGCATGCCGGTCTCGCTGTGGTGGCTGTCGAACACCGGGTGCGTCATATAGGCGCTGGTGCGTCGCAGCTCGGCCGGGATCAGCGGCTCCACGCCCTTTTCGAAGGTGTTGAAGGAGGGGAGGGCCTGAGCGTCTTTGGCGAACACTGACCACAGCAGGGCGATGTCCTCGCGCGTGGTGGTTTCGTCCAGCGACATGCTGACGTATTCACCCCAGGACAGGCGAAGGTTGGCACCCTTGGACAGGGCCTTGGCCATGATGGCGGTGGCCTGGTCACCAGCCTTCACCGTCAGGGTGTCGAAGGCCGAGTCGCTGGTGAGCGTCCAGCCCAGTTGCTGCAGGCCACGCGCCAGCACGGCGGTGTAGCTGGCCACGCGCTGGGCGATGCGCTTGAGACCCTGCGGGCCGTGGTACACGGCATACATGCTGGCCACCACGGCCGGCAGCACCTGCGCGGTGCAGATGTTCGAGGTGGCCTTCTCGCGGCGGATGTGCTGCTCGCGCGTCTGCAGCGCCAGGCGGTAGGCCGGGTTGCCGTGCGCGTCCACGCTCACGCCCACCAGACGGCCGGGCAGCGAACGCTTGTACTCATCACGGCAGGCCATGTAGGCGGCGTGCGGGCCGCCCGCGCCCATGGGCATGCCAAAGCGCTGGGTGGTGCCGACGACGATGTCGGCATCAAACTCGCCCGGGGGCACCAGCAGGGTCAGCGCGAGCAGGTCGGCGGCCACGATGAAGGCGGCCTGTTTGGCATGCACGGTCTGCACGTCGGCGCGCAGGTCGTCGATGCGGCCGCTGGTAGACGGGTACTGCGCCAGCACGGCGAAGTAGTCGTCACCCTGAAGCGCCTCGGCCCATTCAGCGGCCGAATTCGCCAGCTTGACCGTCAGGCCCAGCGGCTTGGCACGGGTCTGGATCACCTCGATGGTCTGCGGGTGGCAGTCTCCACCCACGACGATGGTGTTGCCCTTGGCCTTGACCGAGCGCTTGGCCAGGGTCATGGCTTCGGCGGCAGCGGTGGCCTCATCGAGCATGGACGCGTTGGCGATCGCCATGCCGGTCAGGTCGGTGACCATGGTCTGGAAGTTGACCAGCGCCTCCATGCGGCCCTGCGAAATCTCGGCCTGGTAGGGCGTGTAGGCGGTGTACCAGGCCGGGTTCTCCAGGATGTTGCGCAGGATCACGCCCGGCGTGTGCGTGCCATAGTAGCCCTGGCCGATGAAGTTGCGGTAGAGCTTGTTCTTCTGCGCGATCGCCTTGAGTTCGGCCAGCGCGGCCGCCTCGGTGGTGGCGGGCGGCAACTGCATGCCGGCACTGCGGGCAATGCTGCGCGGCACGATGGAGTCGATCAGCGCACGGCGCGAGGCCTCGCCGATGACGGACAGCATGTGGGTCTCATCGGCTTCGCTGATGCCGATGTGGCGGGCAATGAACTCGCTGGCGTTTTCGAGTTCACCCAGGGGTTTGACGGAAGGCATCAGCATGGCGCGTGTCCTGGCAGGTCGGTGCGATCAGGCGTTCTTGGAGAAGGCTTCGTAGGCGGTGGCGTCCAGCAGGGCGTCCACCTGGGCCGGGTCGCTGAGCTTGACCTTGAAGAACCAGCCGGCGTTCAGCGGGTCGCTGTTGGCCAGCGAGGGGTCGGCGCGCAGGGCTTCATTGACTTCGGTGATCTCGCCGCTGACGGGCATGTACACGTCGGCTGCGGCCTTGACGGACTCGACCACGCCGGCCACGTCCTTCTGGGCAAAGGTCTTGCCCACTTCGGGCAGGTCCACGAAGACCACATCGCCCAGCGCGTCCTGTGCGTGGTGGGTGATGCCGACGGTGGCGACGCCGCCGTCAACGGTGATCCATTCGTGGTCTTCGGTGTACTTGGTGGTCATGGTGGGCTCCGGTTAGAAAGGTTGAATCGGGGGCAGGTACGCAGCGGCGCAGGGGGTCATCCCCTGAAATAGCGGTTGGGCACAAAGGGCATGGGCGCGACTTCCATCGGCACCGCCTTGCCGCGCACCAGCGCCTGAATGCGGGAGCCGACGGCGGCGAACTCGGGTTTGACGTAGCCCATGGCCACGGGCTTGTCGGCACTCGGGCCGAGCAGGCCGCTGGTGACCTCACCGATGGTCTCGCCCTGCAGGTCCTGCAGTTCCGTGTGTTCGCGCACCGGCACACGCTCCAGGGCGATCAGGCCGACACGCTTGCGCGTCAGCGCCTGGGTGCCGTCCAGTTGGGCCAGCACCAGATCCGAACCCGGGAAGCCGCCGGCTCGCTCACCGCCCGTGCGGCGCACCTTCTGCATGGCCCAGTTCAGCGCAGCCTCGACCGGGGTGGTTGTCACGTCGATGTCGTTGCCGTACAGGCACAGGCCGGCTTCCAGGCGCAGCGAATTGCGCGCGCCCAGGCCGATCGGCTTGACCTCCGGCTGCGCCAGCAGGGCGCGGGCGAAGGCGTCGGCGCGGTCGGCCGGCAGGGAGATCTCGAAGCCATCCTCGCCGGTGTAACCGCTGCGGGTGATGTACAGATCGCCCCCATTCCACGTGGCGGGCATGCCGGTCATGAACACCAGCTGCTCGACCCCCGGCAGGAGGCGCGACAGCGCCGTCACGGCTTGCGGGCCCTGCAGGGCCAGCAACGCGCGGTCGAACTGGGGGGTCACGGTGCAGCGGCCGCCGATGCGCGCCTGGATGTGTGCCAGGTCGCCATCCTTGCAGGCGCCGTTGACGATGACAAAGATGTCGCCACCGTTGGCGATGTTGCGGTTGACGAACATCAGGTCGTCGATGATGCCGCCCTGGTCGTTGAGCAACAGGCCGTAGCGCTGCTTGTTCACACCCAGGCCGATCACGTCGACCGGCATCAGGCTCTCGAACGCAGCGGCCGCATCCGGGCCGGACAGGGTCAGCTGGCCCATGTGCGACACGTCGAACAGACCGGCGGCGTTGCGGGTGTGGTGGTGTTCGGCCATCAGGCCAGCGGGATACTGCACCGGCATGGCGTAGTCGGCAAAGGGCACCATGCGGGCACCGAGTTCAAGGTGCAGCGCGTGCAGCGGGGTCTTGTGCAGATCGTTCAGGTCGGACATGGCGGACTCTTGACATGGGGCAGTGGCCGCGAGCCAGGGCTGCGCGGGACAAGCACGGTGCATCCGTGCGCTGCCCCACTGTCCGCTTTACCTGAGAGATTCGCGCGGGCGATGCCGCACTTGCTCCTTCGGTGGGCGGTCTGCAAGACCACCTCTCTCCAGTGGGGGACACCAGCCAGCGGCCGATGTTTGCCAGTCCTTTTGCCTGAGCGTTCAGAGCCGCTTTCGCGACCGCCTGCGCCTTCGGCGGCTGCCCGGGGGCAGCACTCTCCTGACCCGGCGAGTGTACCGGATTCGGGTCCGGGCGGGGTCAGGCCGCCTGCTCCAGCAGAGTCGCCGGCAGCAGCCTGGCCAGGCGCTCGCTGATGCCGTCGGCCCGGCTGGGGCCGGCCAGCGCCTCAATGTCGCTGATCAGTGCACGGCCCACGGCCAGCATGGCGGCCGGTTCTCTGGCCTGGCGCAGAGCGTCTCGGTACCGCTGGGCCAGCACCGGGTCTCGCCGGGCGAACATGCGTTCGCTGATGTCAAACAGGAACATGCGGGCCGTGGCCAGCGATCGGGTACCGGCAAACTGGTCGCCGTGGCCACCTTCCTCGGACGGTGTCTGTCGGGCCGGCACAGCTTTGGCACCTGTCGTGCGGGGAGAGGTCCTGACCAGGTAGCCTTGCTCTATCAGGTGCTCGATGAGCGTGGCACCTGCGCCGCCAAACAGGCCTGCCAGCCCTTGTTCGTCCTGCTTGCCGTCGGCCAGCAGCAGCAGGGACCGCTCCCGCTGGCCGAGCGTGCGGCTGCCGGGTTTGAGTTCTTCCTTCGCTTTCTCGGTTCTGGTCAGCATGGTGTTCTCCGTCAACGGATACCGAATCTGCCAGTTGCGCGTGTCAGGTGTATGAAAAAGTAACGCCGGCGTGTGCCGGCGTTCTTCAGGGCTGGGGGCTTACATGCCCGCGTAGGTGGGGCCGCCACCGCCTTCGGGTGTCACCCAGACGATGTTCTGTGTCGGGTCCTTGATGTCGCAGGTCTTGCAGTGCACGCAGTTCTGCGCGTTGATCACCAGTTGGTCCTGACCGTCCTTCTCGACGAACTCGTACACCCCGGCCGGGCAGTAGCGGCTCTCGGGGCCGGCGTACTTCGCCAGGTTGATCTTCACCGGCACGCTGGCGTCCTTGAGCGTCAGGTGTGCCGGCTGGTTCTCCTCGTGGTTCGTGTTGGACATGAACACGCTGGAGAGGCGGTCGAAGGTGATCACACCGTCCGGTTTCGGGTAGGCGATCTTCGGCATCTCGGCCGCCGGCCTGAGCTTGGTGTGGTCCTTGGTCGTGTTGTGGATGGTCCAGGGCGGCACGCTCACGCCCACCTTGGGCAGGAACCAGTGCTCCACGCCGGTCATCAGTTTGCCCATGAGCGGGCTCTTCTTGAACCAGTTCTTGAAGTTGCGGTAGGTCCAGAGCTCTTCGTGCAGCCAGCTGGCCTTGAAGCCGGTCTCGAACGCGGTGAGTTCGTCGGCCTGTCGGCCGGCGACCACGGCCTCAAAGGCCGCTTCGGCGCACAGCATGCCGCTCTTGATGGCTGCGTGGCTGCCCTTGATGCGGGCAGCGTTGAGGAAGCCGGCGTCGCAGCCGACCAGCGCGCCACCCGGGAACACCGTCTTGGGCAGGGCCTGCGGTGTGCCGTTGTTCAGCGCGCGGGCACCGTAACCCAGGCGCTTGCCGCCTTCGATGTGGGCCTTGATGGCCGGGTGCGTCTTCCAGCGCTGCATCTCCTCGAAAGGAGAGAGCCAGGGGTTCTGGTAGTCGAGACCGATCACGTAGCCGAGCGTGACCTTGTTGCCTTCGAGGTGGTAGAGGAACCCACCGCCGAAGGTGTCGTCGCCCAGCGGCCAGCCAGCCGTGTGCACCACCAGACCGGGCTTGGCCTTCTCGGCCGGGATCTCCCAGAGTTCCTTGATGCCGATGGCGAAGGTCTGCGCGTCCTTGCCGGCGTCCAGCTGGTACTTGGCGATCAGCTGTTTGCCCAGGTGGCCGCGCGCGCCTTCGGCAAACACCGTGTACTTGGCATGCAGCTCCATGCCAATCTGGAAGTTCTCGGTGGGCTCACCGTCCTTGCCAAGGCCCAGGTTGCCGGTGGCCACGCCCTTGACGGCGCCCTTGTCATCGTAGAGCACCTCTGCGGCGGTGAAGCCAGGGAAGATTTCCACGCCCAAGGCTTCGGCTTGCTCACCCAGCCACTTGGTGACGGCGCCCAGGCTGATGACGTAGCAGCCTTCATTGTGGAAGTTGCGTGGCATCAGCCAGTCGGGCGTGCGCTGGGCACCGGTTTCCGACAGCACCAGCAGGTCGTCACCGGTGACCGGCTGGTTCAGCGGCGCACCCAGTTCCTTCCAGTTGGGGAACAGCTCGGTGATGGCCTTGGGGTCCATCACGGCGCCGGACAGAATGTGGGCGCCGGGCTCCGAGCCCTTCTCCAGCACGCAGACGTTGATCTCGCTGCCCTTTTCGGCGGCCAGTTGCTTGAGGCGGATCGCGGTGGACAGACCGGCCGGACCGCCACCAACGACGACCACGTCGTACTCCATGGCTTCGCGCGGGCCGAACTGGGCAAGGATCTCGTCTGGTGTCATGGGGGTCTCGCAGATAATGGTTTTCAGATCGGTTCCACCAGCACAGGCGGATGTCATCGGGCGGACAGCATTTTATGTCGATCAGCCGCAAAATCGAACGACCGTGCTAATTTGATGTTTCAGGAGATTATCCCGTGTCCTATCAAATCGACCTTTCGGGCCGTGTCGCCCTGATTACCGGTGCCTCCGGCGGTCTCGGTGAGCAGTTTGCCAAGACACTGTCCAAGGCGGGTGCCGCGGTGGTGCTGGCCAGTCGCCGCACCGACCGTCTGATGGCGCTGCGTGCCCACATCGAGGCCGAGGGGGGGGATGCCCACGTGGTGGCCATGGATGTGACGGATCTGGCCTCCATCAAGGCGGCGATTGCCCATGCCGAGACCGAGGTGGGGCCGATCGACATCCTGGTCAACAATTCCGGTGTCAGCACCACGCAGCGTCTGCAGGACGTGACCGAAGAGGATTACGACTTCGTCCTGAACACCAACACCAAGGGTGCCTTCTTCGTGGCACAGGAAGTGGCCAAGCGTATGCTGGCGCGTGCCAAGGGGCAGGCGCCGGGCACCTGGGTGGGGGGACGCATCGTCAACATCGCCTCGATGGCGGGCCTGAAGGTGCTGCCGCAGATCGGCATCTACTGCATGAGCAAGGCGGCCGTGGTGCACATGACCAAGGCCATGGCGGTGGAATGGGGCAAGTTCGGCATCAACGTCAACGCCATCTGCCCGGGCTACATCGACACCGAGATCAACCACCACCATTGGCAGACCGAGCAGGGCCAGAAGCTGATCAACATGCTGCCCCGCAAGCGGGTGGGGCAGCCCGCCGACCTCGACGCGGTGCTGATGATGCTGGCCAGCAACGAAAGCCATTTTGTCAACGGTGCGGTGATCGCGGCAGATGACGGTTTCGGCGTCTGAGCGTTTGCCGGCGGCGCTGCCGCCGGGCATGGCGGCTGGTGTCGCGGCGGGCCTGGGCGCCGGCGCCTTCTGGGGGACGACCTTCGTCGCGCCGCTCATCGCGCCCGGTTTTTCGTCGGCCGACTACACCGCCGGACGTTTCGTGGCCTGTGGCCTGTTTTCCCTGGCCTGGCTGCTCTGGCAGTCCCTGCGCGCGCCCACCGGCCAGCGCCGAGCCCTCTGGCCGGACGCCACACAGGCCTGGGGCGCGCTGTGGCTCAGCGTGCTGGGTTACACCGGTTACTACCTGCTGCTGGTCTACGGCATTGCCGACGCCGGCGCTGCGCTGCCGGCGCTGATCATTGGCACCTTGCCGGTGTGGATGATGCTGTTGGGTAAGCCGGACCACCTGCGCTGGGCTGCCCTGGCGCCCGGCTTGCTGCTGACTGCCGCCGGCATGGTGCTGATGATGGACGCCACCGCCAATGAGCTGGAAGCCAGTGGTTCCGGCCACTTCTGGCGCGGTGTCCTGCTGGCCATCGGGGCCATGCTCAGCTGGCTGGCCTTCGGGCTGCTCAACGCCCGCTGGATCCGCAGGCATCCGGGTGTCTCGTCAACGGCCTGGGCCAACTGGCTGGGCCTGGCGGCCGGGCTGGGGGGACTGGTGCTGTGGCTGGGCTGGGGTACCGAATGGAGCGAACTGGTGACCCGCCCGGGTTTTGGCGCGTTCGTGCTGGTCTGCGTCTTCACCGGCATCGGCTCGGCCTGGATCGCGTCGGTGCTGTGGAACGTGGCCTGCCGGCGACTGAGCACCAGCCTGGCTGGGCAACTGGTGGTCAGCGAGACCGTGTTTGCCCTGATCTACGCATTTGCCTGGCTCGGTGACTGGCCCGAGGCCACCCAGCTGGTGGCCTGTGCCATGTTCCTGCTGGGCGTGGTGGCCTCGATCAGGGCTCACCGCTGAGGCCAGTCCGGGGCATAGATACAAGGAGACTTTGGTGAAACTCGAACTGCCTGAAGACAAGAAACTGGTGCACACCATCGTCGTCCCGATCCGCTGGGGCGACATGGATGCCATGGGCCATGTGAACAACACGATCTACTTCCGCTACATGGAGATCGCCCGCCTGGACTGGTTTTTCGGCATGGGCCTGCCGGCCGACCCCAAGGGCGAAGGGCCTGTGATCGTCAATGCCTTCTGCAACTTCATCCGGCAGTTCGAGTTCCCGGGCGAGGTGCTGGTGCGGACCTACGTGGGGGCCATGGGGCGCACGTCCTTCGACACCTTCCACGAGATGCTTCGCACCGACGACCCGGACACGGTTTATGCCAACGGTGGTGCCACGGTGGTGTGGGTGGATTTCCCGAAGCAGAAATCGGTGCCGATGTCCGACCAGGCTCGCGCGCTGATCGAAGGCGCCGGGCACCCCCCGCTGCTCGGCCGCTGATCAACGGAATTCAGCGCAGGGCCGCTCCCAAGCTGAATTCGCGCCCCCGTGGGGGACAGCGACCCGCGCAGCGGCGGAGCGTGGGGGCTTTACTTCGACTTGGGGACGCGTCCCATCAGGTAGAACTCGGGGTTGGGCATCATGCCGCTGAAGCTGGCCATGCGGTTGGACAGGCCGAAGAAGGCGGTGATGGCGGCAATGTCCCAGGCGTCCTCGTCGCTGAAGCCATGCGCATGCAGGGCCTCGAAGTCGGCGTCTTCGATTTCGTCCGAGCGCAGGCACACCTTCATCGCAAAGTCGAGCATGGCCCGCTGGCGTGGGGTGATGTCCGCCTTGCGGTAGTTCACGGCCACCTGATCCGCCACCAGAGGTTTTTTCTCGTAGATGCGCAGGATCGCACCGTGGGCCACCACGCAGTACAGGCAGTGGTTCGCGGCACTGGTGGTGGTGACGATCATTTCACGGTCACCCTTGCTCAGGCCCGAGGTACGACCCACGGTCTCGGGCGTCATCAACGCATCGTGGTAGGCAAAGAAGGCGCGCCACTCGGCCGGACGCCGGGCCAGGGCCAGAAACACGTTGGGGACGAAGCCTGCCTTCTCCTGCACCTCCAGAATCTTGGTCTTGAGGTCATCGGGCAGGGTGTTCAGGTCGGGCAGGGGGTAGCGGGGCGTCTGGCTCATGGCGCGTGTCTCCAGTTTCAGGGTCCGTAAAGGAAGAGAGCTTATCCTTGCGCCTTGACCGATCTCTGACACTTGGGGAACAGCACATGCAGGATGAGCAATACCACCGTGGCCTGGCCACGCGCCGGCAAGTCATGGGTGACGATTTCGTGGACCGTGCACTGGCCGGAGCCACCGAGTTCACCCAGCCGATCCAGGACCACATTTCGCGGGCCGCCTGGGGCGATGTCTGGCAGCGCGACGGTCTGGACCGCAAGACTCGAAGCCTGATTACCGTGGCCATGCTCACCGCGCTGGGCAAGCAGCACGAGCTCAAGGGACATGTGCGGGGGGCGCTCAACAATGGGGCCACCGCCAACGAAATCCAGGAAGTGCTGCTGCATGCCGCCGTGTATTGCGGCATTCCCACTTCGGTGGAAGCCTTTCGCACCGCGTCCGAAGTCATCGACGCACCCAGCATCTGATCCGTTTCATTCAGCAGGAG
>Ga0255302_1000100_pt1 | contig 10780 bp, 2 predicted proteins | sample MistaT_20_FD_183715 | JGI IMG/M metagenome (GOLD analysis project Ga0255302, IMG submission 183715) | Metatranscriptome of freshwater microbial communities from Mississippi River, Louisiana, United States - Miss_Miss_RepB_8d (Metagenome... | ecosystem: Environmental > Aquatic > Freshwater > River...
GAAGCAACAAAGGGTGAAGACAGGAGAATATAGACATTCTGTAAATGCCAATGTCGCAAAGCTTTTGATTGACGAATTGAACAGAAACTCGCACGCAGTTGTATTTGATACAACACACTTCAAAAGCCGAGTGTTTCAGCAGGTACAAACACTGCAACTGACCGCAACTTGGAACACTCTTGGACCCACCCAACTTGAAGTGACAAAAATATCTCCTTTTGAATTCAAAGACTTGGAAACAGCGCTCAGAGCACTCTGTCAAGACAAGAATTGCAACTTCGACGAATTGCCGCCTGAATGGTTGGAAAATGAAGTCGCAAAAGACGATGAGGTGAATTTTGTTGTATTGAACGATCATGTTATGAGAAGAAAACATTTTGCAAATTCAAATGGCACTGTCCACGAGGGTTGGAGCGTAAAGCCCGCAAAGGTAGTTTGCATCAAACAATTTGCAAAGCCAAATGAATACAGAAAAATAGAGCAGGAGATCAAAACACTGAATTATGTCGCTCAGAATGACGAATGTTCAAAATTTAATGTGATAAGTTACATGGGAAAAGATTTTGACAGACACGGGAGCACGGTCTTGATATTTGAACTGGTACAAGAAAGCAATTTCGAGTCACAGCTCCCGTCCCTGACAACCGATCAAGTCGCAAAGTACATGCAAAAGCTTTTGCAAGCCTTGAGCTACCTGCACAATCGAAATGTAATTCATCGAGATGTAAAACCAGCAAACTATTTGCATAACTTCGAGTCAGATATATTTCGATTGATTGACTTTGGATCAGCAATTATAGGTGCGGAATGTTTTGGAAAAAAAGGCGGTGGAACCAGAGGATTCAAAGCGCCTGAAACTCTGATGAACATCGATTTGGTGACTACAGCTGTCGATATTTGGAGCACTGGAATTATTCTGCTTTCGCTTTTAACAGGCAAGACTCACATTCTCACGAAGCAGAACAGAACGAATGGAACAGATTGTGATGCAATACACCTGAATGAAATCGGAATGATAGTAGGGAAGAAAGAAATGCAGAAGTTGAATATTTTCTCATGCGATAAGTACGGCAAGGGATGTCAGTTTGAAAACAAAACGGGATGGGCGGCAAAGGCGCTGCAAATGGTTATTGCTGAAAGAACCTGGAAACCCGACGACGTAGCATTAGACCTGTTATCTAAAATGCTTCAAGTCGACCCTTCGAACAGAATCACGGCATCGAAAGCTCTTGAGCATCCATTTTTTGGGACAAACAAAGAAAGTGCTGTTGATGTCAGATCAGCGACAGGGATCCATCAAGACCCAACTCTGGCCATAGGCCGGAATTTGCTTGCTCGACACGATGCACACTCGCAATGGAGCCTGGTCTTTGTGCAGGATTGCGTTGAAAGAGAGGGCAACGTTACCTTTTTAGTTACCTTTTACACAGAAAATGAAGAGCGTTGGGTGACAGCGGATAACATCAAGGAAACGGATTGGAAGTATTGGAAAGCAGAAATGAAACGCTGGACCTGCGTTGATTTCAACGAAGCAATGAATGAATCAAAAATTGCGGCCGACACTCAAGGAAATCTTGTCGCACTCGCCAACCTTGAAATCGGGCAGGTTGTAACAAAAAGGTACGGCTTGAACGCGTTCACAGAAGAAAACGGCCGGGCAGAATCAAAAGAACAGTGCAACTCTAAACTCATGAGTGTTGACCAGGGATTGCCAGAAGTGTACAACAAGGTGGTATTTTTGGTAACAACTCAACACGTTCAGAAAGGAGACAAACTCGAGTGGTTTTGCAACCTGCCATCAAATTTAAGCGCTGCAAATGGAGCAACAGAGGCAGAATCAAAAGCATCAAATCAACGGCCATCGCTTCAACAAGAGCAGCAAAAGTAAAGTGCTGTTGATGTCAGATCAGCGACAGGGATTCATCAAGACCCAACTCTGGCCACGTACATCGTATATTCCTTTTTGACACAGTGTACATTGAAGTCAGTCAGCAAACCCTCCAAAGAGTAATCTTGGAACATTCCGTAAATAACATTGCACTTGACCTATCATGTACTTGACGTGTATGAGATCAAATGAATTGAGAGAGGAACAACTTAGAACAAAAATGAAAGCTAGCTGATGATCATAATGATAATAGCTTTTTTTCATTTAATAATAAAGATTGATTGTGATACATCTGTTTTATTCCTAAATCAACACTACTGTGTGACCAAATGTGCAAATGACTTCGAAATGTAACCATCACGAACGTCCTGATGTACTGAAGACACAAGATTCGCATCATCTTTGTTGAAACTGAATTGAAAAAAGTTGCCCAACATAGACAAACAAAATATAGCGTCATTGACAGGATCCGAGTTCCGTGAATCATAAACAACTTCCACAGAAGAAACCTTTTTGGTTTGAGATAGACGACCAAATGTTCTAAACCATTGACCATGTCGTTGAACATGATTCGAAGGTATGAAGCGTAGAAATGGCAAACGTTGAGCGAGAGAGAAAGAGCACATCGAACAACAAAATCGTTTTTCTGAAAGCAATTTCGAAAAGGCAAGAGCTGGATCTGATGTGGCACGGAAATCCTCAGAAGCTGCCTTGAACCCATGGGCGACCAATTTCGGTTGAATACAAAAACCTCGAATTGCATTACCATCCTCAAAGTGCCCTACATACTCTGGGACATCACAAAAACCATGACGCGTGTTGACCATACTCGGGTGCATAAAAGAGTGACCATTTTGAAATTTCTTGAAAACGTGTATTGGTGGTTCCAAACAGGACAGATATAGAGCGTGAGCGCAAATGACATCAAGAGTAGCATAGTCTACTTGATGATGGTGGAGAGGGAAAACATCCCAGCCCGAATGTGTCCAAACTTTGCTCAGATGGTAACAAGTTGCAACCAGGTGCTTGTAAACACATTCACTAAGACCAATGACATTAGAGCCATTTTTGAAATATTTCTGCTGTAGGTCAAAGAAATCACAATCACAATGGCCAATAACTGTCGACAACTCTTGTGGGTCACTTCCTCCAAAATGAATCAAAGTTTTGCCTTTCAAGGATTGACGAAACTGGAGCAAAAAAGCATCATCGTTGCAAGATTTTTTAGATAAATGAATGAGAAACACTTTGAGAGTTGTGCCTATCTGAATCAGAGATATACCTTCGTCTTTATGTTTGGGACACGGAGACTCGGTGTCAAACGAGAAATGAGTACCGCCAAGTTGCAAAAACTGAATGCATTCCTGTTGAGTCTGAGCATTTTGAACAATCACTGTGTGGCAGCCGAAGTGTTGTGGTCTAAGTATATTTTCGGGGATGACTACTTTGTTTTCATTCAAGGGCAGTGCTGAAATCTGACGTGGAACTTTGTTATACCTTTGTAACATGGAAGTTATGACATTGTCTAATAAATCTTTTGTCACAATATGCTTTGTCATCCATGAAAACGCCGGTAAATTAGATGGAATGCTGGCCTGTCTTTTCGGCATGGGCCTTGATTTTGAAGCAGATACGATTGTCTCAGCATCCTCATTAAAACTATCTTCTCCGCTAATTTCATGAACACTATCTTCTCCGCTAAAATCATGAACACTATCTTCTCCCCTGAATTCATTTACATCCCTCTGCGGAATTGAAAACTTTTGAAAAAACGAACTGGTGTCTGTTTCAGTGGCTAGTACCACATTTTTCAATGACCCATCTGCACACGAAACTTCAATGCTGTAGTCAGAATTTTTTTGGATGACAATATTATTGCCCAGAATACACTCGATTGTGTTATCGTCAATAAGCTTCGGCTTGAGCTCTGCATCCAAAAGCAACTGAAAAAGGTGAAGAAATGCATCGTATTTCCAAGGTGTTACAGGGCTTTGCTCAAACAAGTCAGCATCAAAAGACATTTGAAGAAACTTGCCTTGTTTGTATATTTCAGAAAAGAATTTTCGGGTTTCATCAAGACCAGATCTTCTGATGATCAGCATCAAGGCTCGTATGTGATAATCATTCCTCTTCATTTCTGAAATGCTGGCTGCGTACCAAGTGTGCAATGCTAGGGGGGGAGTCTCCCCAGATGTCAACGAAGTCCGTTCACAGTCAACTAACTGGTACTTTGAGCCAACAACAACCAAGTTTTTACGATAAGCATCACCGTGTAGCACACGTTTTTTTTGTTTGATTGACGGACTGCACAAAGAATGGAATAATTTGCCAACTTCAACGTCATTGATGTCGTTCACTGCAGTACCAAGCTCTCTGACGATGCAAACAAACGCACAAGGGCAAACCAACCCAACGCAGATAAGACCAAACGAGTCACAGTACCAACCTTCCATCTGGCAGACAAACTGGGTTGCGCAAGCCTCATGAAACGCAATGGCTGCTCTTTTGATAGCTGCGTGGTCAAGAGTGAGGTCTTTCGAAAGAGAATGTCCAATCAGGCCGATACAATGAACTTTCACAAAGTATTTTTCATTCTCAAAAAACCAAGGGCCATCAGAATCAATTTTTCCTCTTTTGATATTAAAAGAGGACGTCTGCTCTTGTTCGTTGTGTACACTCCTGGTTATGGACACCGGTGTAAAAACACTCCGAAACTTGATTGAAAGACTGTCGGCTATATTGTGGTACGGCGTAATAACCCACCACTTGCTGGCTTGCAATGACATCGCAACACCACTCCGTTGTAAGATTGGTGAGAAACAGGGGCTCATCAGCAAGCAGGTATCAAGAAGTAAAGGAAATTGAGTGCAATCCCAAGCAACGCATTTTCGAAACTCAAGTCCCACATCCTTGGTATCACTCGTACCAAAGAGTTCAGGCGTACGTGAGAGTGTGCCTAGGACGGCATTAAGAGCCAATACCATGACGTACACTCCACAATGGATGTTATCCTTTCCTGCTTGAATGGGGCGTACGCTAGCCTCCAAAAATTTTGGATTGAAGGATTGAAAATATTTGCCTCTTGCATACCACTGGACCACTGGATCGATATAAAATTTATCGCTGAAAGGGTCCAAAACTGATATCTTACAACTCACCGGAGACTTGGACCAGTTGAATACAATGTACCCCAAAACCCAATGTGTGCAAGGATTCCAATTTTCATCTATAATCTTACTCGGATCCTTAGGTACACTAACAGGATGCAGCACAAATGTTGGGCGCCTGTCTCTCACATTCTGGAGAAAAATGTCAAATTTGTCTTGATCTATTGAGAATCCCCTCATGTTCAGTAAAAAGGGACTCAAAATCATGACGTTAGGAAACAAGGTCGCAATCGCCTGAAAAAACCAATCGATTGTGTCCACGCCTATAAAAACCTTGTGCGTGATGGTCGGGGCAAATCGACGCTCGAGACAATTAAGGGGTTTGTTCGAATCATAATAGTCATCTGCATATTGTAAATAACTAAATTTTACCTTCAGTCTTGTGAATTCTTCGAAAAGAGATGATGCCGTTTGGACGTCAACATTTGGTGAAGCAGATAAATCAAATTTAAACAATGAAAACTTGTAAGGAAAAGCGTGTGCAATGCGGGCAGCCGAAGCGAAACGTTGCGGGGAGGCGGCAGCAGGCCGTAGCACGGCCAAATCGTGAAGAAATTCATCAGGATGGGCTATGCAAGGAGGCAGTGAATTATGATGACTGAGAGTAGCAGTTTCATTATCTACAATCTTTTCGCTGGGAACCAATTCATCACTGATATTTATGACAACATCAGACTTAACCGCAGTCGAGGTAGGGGATGTTTGGCGGCGGAAAAAAAAAACGTAACCGCGACGTTTTATATTCAAAAGAGCATCAGCTTCTGTACATTCAGTAACAGTTTGATCATCAAAATGTATCCATGACACCTCGGGCTTGGGTTGCAAGTAGGCTGTAAAATGTTTAGGGTTAGGGTGATGACAAATAACCGCGTAAAGTCGAAATATATCCGATTTTTTTTTGTTGGGTACCAAATGTGTTCCGAAATCATACTCTGGGGTGAATTCAAGCTTTCTGTCTATTTTACAAATCTGCCCAGTTGCAGTTTTTTCCCAGCGTTTCAGAACCAAGACAAAGAGGTTGGGAAGATCAGGTTGAAGAAAAAGCTGCTTCGAACGAACTGAATTTGATTCGCATTGACATGATCCATCCAGATACTCTGCTGCAAAGTATGCATTTAGGCAATCAGTCAGAGTCGCGCAAACATTACGCACAGTTGAGCGTACGAAAGGAATTATCAAAAAATTGGGCTCAACATTGATTAATTTCAATCCACAAGAAAGACAATCGACATGAGATTCGATAACCAAGTTAAACATGGAAGGACAAATAACTTCGACAAGACAGAGTAATGCTTCAAATGAGTCCTTAAGTTTCACTAAACCTTCTGTCGGATCCCTTCGAAGTAAAAGTGCCGTTAGCACTGCATGTAGCTGATGTAAAAGACCTGTGAGTAATGAACAGTCACCATCTTCAGCGGCGGAATAGTTCACAAATTTCTTGAACAATATGGAAATGTTTTTGTGCTCATCAAGCAGGTCTACGTTTGATGGATGTAACGATGAACCGTCAAAAGAACTTTCCAAGAACAACAGCGACAACTCCGGCGTGTGTAAAAGACACTGCAGAGCAGCATTCATCCAGCATGTCTGGTCGATATTTGGTAAACCGGTGAACGGCAAATGCGATGGCGGTAAATGTAAACGATCCGCTTTCGCAGCTGCAGCAATTGCCTGATCGTTATACACTGCGGCAGTAGAAGAAGAATGAGATGTAAAACATTGTCTATCTGCACTAGGTTTGGATGCTTCGATAACTTCAGCATCCCATTGCTTTATATTCTCTGAGTTTAGCACATTCGCCGTAGTATCTGTTACAATAATGGGAGGAGAAGAGACCCGAGAGGTGGTAACAGTAGGGGCGACCGCATCGCTTGCTTCAACTTGCTGCATCTCAGACGGATTAGTTCTGCTCTTTGTTGCGTTGTTAAGTGATTCATTGCACGTTTGCGTGTTAACAGCTGTATCATGTGACAACAAGTAATAAAAATCACAAATGCTGTCCTTGACAGCAACTTCATCCAGACTCTTGAAAATTCTTGGTAAAGGATCAGCATCACTGCCCAGGTACGTGTTGAGAGTGCGCAAAATCATAAGCTCAAATACAGCTAGTGAGAGCGTATCCTTACACATTCTTGCAAGTTTGACTGCAGCCACGAACACAAAGAACTGTTCGGGAGAGTAGATGGGAAAATGCCGGATATCTTTAGAATGAAAGTAAGAATGAGGACGAAAGTGCCATTTCACAGTTCCAACGCCGAAATGCTCAAACCAAAAGCTGAACAAAAAAAGCACATCCGTCATTAATTTTGATGTGGGCTGTCTTGCGACCAAGTTTGACACCAATAAAAGTATTAGGAAAAACAGCATAAAGTGCACTTCTAGAGACAGTTCCATGATTGAGCTTTGGAACGCCGTTGCCGAGCTCGGTTCGGTCCACCCACTTTGAGGCGAAGTTGATGGCAGCGGAGGTAGCAGCAGCTGGGGGTGTCGGAACAGCAGCGACGGCAGACGGCGACGATATCTTTGCGCTATAGACGGGTGGCAGTGGAGCGGAAGGGGAGGGAGCAGAGCTAGAAGCGGCAGCAACAGGTTGGGTAACAGAAAGCTGATCACTGTTTTTTGCGCGCTTACCACCACTTTCTGCAGCCGGTACAACGAGACCATACATTCGAACATCGTGAGATTGCAACTTTACAACTTGGACATCAAGGAAAGAAGGGGGATTGGGATTGCCATCAAAATGAAGTCTTTGATCAGTCAAAAATTTCAGCTGTTTTTCTCTCAAAATCACATCGAGCGGATCAGGCACTGCTACATAACGATAACCGTAACTGAAAGATACAGAGAGATCCTTCGCCTGAGATAAATTGAAAGGAACTGCTGCGAGAACAGGTGCAGACATGGGGACGTAAATAAACGCGTCGTCACTGCACGACACAGTAAAAAATCGCTTATATTCATCATCATTGCGCATTACGATGAATTCCTGCAAGTGCAAAGCAAAAGCAAACTTCACAGATTCCAACCGAGGTACGCCATTTGCAAAAACCGTAACTAAAATCACCGTGGGCTGATCCAGCAAAGGATCCGTATATTCCTGAAAAGAAATTTTAGATTTTTCTAATTTCGAACGCATTTCGGAATTGACAATTGCATAAACCCTCGAGCCATTGACCATAACGCTCGTAGCGGCGTATAAACCATCGGCATTCAATTCTTTCGAGCAACCAGTAAGGCGGAGAAAAGGGGGGGAAAACGAGAAATCAATCACGAAAAAATTGTTATAGTCCAATTTTGACAAACCATGTTTACAAACATTGGAACAAATATTAACCGCTGAAAAATGAGAAAATTGGGGGGGAAAGTCCGCATCGTTGATGAAGCGAAACTCAAGCATTCGAGAACGAAGAAAACTGGTAAATCGAGGATGCAGCACAGCCATTCCCCTTATTTGAAGAGTTGCAGACTCATTACTCTTCTTTTGATCAATATTGTCCCACAGATAAAAAGGCCAAGAACATGCAATCATCAACATCAATCTTTCAGGCAAAGTCCATAGGCGTGGAGTTTCAAAACAACCATACTCCTCAAAAAATCGTTCCCAGTGAAGACCGGCAGCAGAATCTTTCCCTTCGTATACCAGTAAACTTTGAATAGCAGACTTAAAAAAATCATGCATTTCATTGAACTCGTTATTTCTACCAGCCCAGAGCCAAAGGCATCTTTCGAGAAGATCCTGCAACACAGGGACCGAAACCGATTCTAAGGAATCAAAAACATTCAAAATGGGGTCCCAACTTAAAAAAGGTGAGAGAAAACTAAATAGGGACTGGTGCGGCACCTCTAGTTTCTGCCTTTTGAAATTGAAGGCCATATGCAGCTCTGACTTATGAACAAAATGTTTATTGACCGCCAGTTGGACAGTCGAATCTCGTTCTGGTGATCCTCTTCTCGAACTCTGATGCTCTAAGTTTGGTGTCTGTGATTCAGCACTAGGTACGACAAAAGTGGCGTAATCTGCGTAATCTTCGCTCGATCCTAACCCAACCGAAAAGCGCCAAGTCTTCTTCACAAACCAGGCGCCCCCATTCTGCAAGCACGAAAGAAGAGGAATGCACACGCTTCTGTGAACAACTTTTTCTGCTATAACAACATCATGGTAACTGACGCTCCAATTGTTTCCCCAACATAAAGTCAGCTTACCGTCGGGCGACCCCCAGGTACCGGTGCAGCCCCTGGAACTGTCACGAAACAAAGTGACACAACTTTCAACTTCAGAAACGGGATGGGTAACGGTAACTTTGAGATAATCAAAATGATGAGCATAGGGCTTAAATAATGTCGAAATCAAATCGCGTAACTTCCACCTCTTTTGACGTCGTGGTATGATGTGACGTTGACGTTGGATTAGGTCAATGACATATGTCAAAAACGTGTCCCTATCTTGTTGTATAAGATTGCAGTCCTTCGAATGAAGAGACTCATGTCCGTGTACAACAATTGAGAAAAACTTCACAACGTCGTCGATGGGGAACTCAAAAATACAGCCTGGCTTGGAAAAAAAAGGAGAAAGATGCCAGCACACTTTCGGAGACAGCAAAGTGGTAGCTAGCGCCAAAACCTGTGGATGTTTTGCAACGTTCCCATCATCTCTCAAAAGGCAAAAATAATTCATTGGAATCGACTGTTCGGCTGGATTCATCTCAAGATAATTTTTCATATAAAGTTGGAGTCTTACCCAAAGTATCAACTCTTCAGATGCAACACTGCATACCAGGGGTTGGGGAGGCTGTGCAGTCACCAAAGGGCTGGGATCCTGCCCCACCGTATGCAATACATTATTCAGTAATACTGTTGCGGATTGGAACCCTGAACCTAATTCACGAATTGATGTGATCAAAAACGATTGCTGCTTGTCGTCTAACTCAAGATCTACGGAAGTTGCAGCACAAATTACATCATCCTGCTTGAGCTGCAAAGAGGTGAAATCTGAATCAACAAAATCAGTAGCCATTTCCAACTCCAAACCAGCAGTACAGATTTTCATGGTAACAAAGGACCCAGTCACGAAACCTTGCGATGCCAAATAAAGAAAAAGAGTGTTTTTGTCCCCCAACTTCGTTATCCATTCGGACCGGGTTTCTGTATCAGAGGAGTCCATCTGGAATTTCAGACCCGGTGCCTATTGAAAGCCGAAGGAGGAGAAGCGCACGAAAGAAGCTGCGGCCAAGAGAATCGTACAACGACAACCACGGCTAAATGGGGCGCAAGACCAATGAGCACAAGACCAATGGGCGCAAGACCAAAGGAAAACGGCGGCGGAGTAAACAGAGGGGCGCAAAAAAAAATTGCGGCAGAGTTAAGTTGGGGGAGCCCTTGAAAGCAAAACAAACGACGGCCGTGGGAAGAGGTGCGAACAGGGAAAGAGGTACGCGAAAGAAACGCCGGCTGGTACAGAGGTGCGCACGAAAGGAGCGGCAGAGAGACCAGAGGGGCGAAAAGAGCGCCGGTCGGGGAAAGAGATACAACAGGAACAGAGGGGCGCTAATAAAAACGCCGGTAGGGGATGAGGTTGGTGTGAACGGCGGCGGCAGAGAGAAAGAAAAGGGAAAGAGGTACGCGAAAGAAACGCCGGCTGGTACAGAGGTGCGCACGAAAGGAGCGGCAGAGAGACCAGAGGGGCGAAAAGAGCGCCGGTCGGGGAAAGAGATACAACAGGAACAGA
>Ga0255302_1000112_pt1 | contig 10239 bp, 13 predicted proteins | sample MistaT_20_FD_183715 | JGI IMG/M metagenome (GOLD analysis project Ga0255302, IMG submission 183715) | Metatranscriptome of freshwater microbial communities from Mississippi River, Louisiana, United States - Miss_Miss_RepB_8d (Metagenome... | ecosystem: Environmental > Aquatic > Freshwater >...
CACTGCACAACGTTTTTGTGGTGAAATTAAGTAACCCGACCCTGTGCCATTTTAAAAATTTTACTTTTTTACACAATATTTAGATGATGATGTACTAAAAAAGTTAACTGAAAACGAACTCTAACGTCAATAAAAGAGATTCTGACGAGTAATGTGTTAATCAAGATGGTTAACATATTTACGAGTTACAATTCCTAGACTCTGTTTGTACATTTCAAACGGAAGTCGGATAGTGCTAACCTAAGCACAACAAGGAAGTTATAGATCCTGGATCTGTGGGCTACGAACATTACAACCGTTAATTTGACATGCCCGGATTTTACCAACCCCTACCTTATAAATAGTTTATTTAGGTGTTCGTATCCAGTGAATGGGCTCACAGTCATTAGCTCGGTAATAATAAGAAGAATGCTGTTATAGGAGATGCATTTTATAATTACGCTTTGGTGACCCTAGTTAAAGATGAGTTCGCTAATTTAACCGATGCTAAGAAGTTATATGCTTCCAACGTTTTCATGTAAGATAAATTCGATTAATTATACCTTGCGTATCTTACAGTAGACGATAAAGTGGTTATGGGAAAGAGGAAAGCCGACTATTTCGAAGCCTATGTAGGTGCTCTATCGATGGTTGATATCAACGCTGCCTTTAGTTTCGTAGAAAAGGTAATTAGACTTATAGATTTGAAAACTGATTTAAAAATCCCCCCCCCTCCAATCAGAGATTATAAGTCGGACATCCATACTAAAGAGCTTGAAGTTCCGATATTAGGATCGGATCCTAAAACGTATATAGCACAAATGTGGCAATTCATTCACAAAGAATCTTTCAAGCCGGAAAACTTGATATACGATTAGGTAGATGATGTATTAAGTGGAAAGTTGTACCGAGACGGAATCGTGATATTAGAAGCTTAAGCGAAATTCTCAAGATGCCTTAAAGATACAAAGAAGTTGGTTAACGACAAGTTGGCCAGTATTTTACAATCCAATGGGTTTTAAGTACCTAAAAGCGCATAGTGGTAAGACGGAATTTTAGTCGAAGGCTCAGATTTATATTTGAAGAACTAAAAAGGAGAAATCGTATACCACGATGACCAAGTTGCCCCTCTAATGGATAAAATGGATTAACTTACCAGTTGGGTAACGAAAGGCGGCCTTAACGCTAAGATACGAGGCAAGAATAGCGTGAAGGAAATGTGCAATAAGATGCTTAAAGGATTTAGTGTGAAACACCTTAGTGAGTGGCACGAACCCGAACCTGGATTTAAAAAAGAAGTTTTTAAAGGAATCATCGAGGGTACTAGTTATACTAGAGATTTATACACTCTGAAAACCACATTCCTAAATTACTATGATCCGAATCTTGAAGATTAATGTATCGTAGAGTGGTTCTGTGCTATTCGAAATTAGTCCATTTTGGTCGGAAATAACCTTTTAAAGAGATATCGTTCAAATATACCTGCAAATAAGTTTAAAGTAGCATAAGAAATGATGGACAGTTAAGCATACAAACAAATTACTATGTTCTTAGACAATACCGATCAATATACTTTGGCAGTACTGAGTATAGAAGCACAAGATGAAATTCATTGTACACATAAGAAGTTATTCTACTCAAATACAATGGGTGAAATCTATGAAGACAGAAAGTTGACAAGACGTGCCTTGGGGCATAAATATGAGAATTTAATCTATATCACGAAAGGCAACAACGGGTTGCACGCTTTATACACAGGAATGCTTAAGGTTAATTTGAAACCCACTGAGATGGAAGGTCTAATGGGAGAGAGTTATAAGAACACTAAAGATAGATACCATTAGCAAGTAACTTAATTCTAGTAATTTTTTAAAGCGAAACAAATCACGTAAGACGAATGTAAAGTCGAAGTGGATGGTGTGTGGTATGGAAGCGAGTTACGAACGAAGTATGCAGGCTTATTAGAATGTTATAGATAGATAGAAATTTCAGACAAAAGGATGGAAGAATGGTACATGTAATAGTGGCCTATGACACTGAAAATGACTGATGTAGGATATGAAGGAACGTACGGTCAACACAAAATTAGGGCTTCTACTATTTTAGATGTTTATAGACGATTGCTACTTAGTCTTAAGTAGTATAACTGGTTAATTTTCGATTTGAATAGAGACGGGAACTTTTAAGTATCATACGGGAAGGCTTGTGTAAATGGAGTGTCTTATGATTCTATAGAGTAAGCTTTACAGTTGAGGTTATTTGTCCCATCAAAATATTATAGGAAGGTAGAAGGCTTGACAGCACTCAGGTTTTTGTAAAGTAAACCTCAATATGGTGACCTAAATAAGGCATATAATGATAGGGGAGTGTTTAATAAGAAAATGTAAGCATACTAACTTACTCCCGCTTAAGGAATCGCAGCGATGGCTAAAGATTGTGGGGTTGGATTGTATTCAGATATCCCTGCTTATAACAATGGTGTTATATCAGAAAAGAACATAGCTATCATAGGAGGCTGTTTTTATATTAGTGACCCAGAGATAGATAAGTTGATAGCTGATTTCGCTACCAAGTACGGCGCAACTAGCGAGCGTAGTGTTTTGTAATACAAGTGGACGAGAAATGGAGCTGCTTTAGTAAGAGAAACGGATCAGGAGAATAGTATCTGTGTAGGTGCTCAGCTTACCTTGAAATAATAAAAGTTAAAAGGAGGACTCGCTCATAAAATAATTAGAGGTGTAATTTGTTATTCCGACACAAACGGCTCATGTTTTGATTATAGCATTAATAGTTTCGATAATAATATGTTAGGTATCACATAGCACACCAATCTGGATATATTGTAATAGATGAAGATATTAAAGAAGCATTATAAGAATTATGTATATTATGAAGACGGGTTTCCTTACAAAGGAAAGGCATTTAAACACATAGATTTATACGAAGGGGGTAAAGCTATAATACTAACGAAAGAAACTGAATTGCATTGTTATGTAACGTTTGGTGAGGAGCCACCATAAGATTATTTATATAGATTAAGTCAAAGAAACCCTACTAACAGGCTGCTCAGACTATTTATATTCCTAGCAATAATCTGTGTGACTTGGTCGAAAGGAATCAATTGTGTGCCATCTTGTGGTGTGTTAACCAAATAATGCGATAAAGCGGCCATAAGAGATTTGTAATTGAAGTGGCACCCAGATAAGTAACAAGGAGAGATTGACTTAAAAAAAGCAGAGACTGTAAATATATGTATAGAAGCATGTAATCAATTGAAGAGACCGAGAGGGCGTATTCCTCACTTAGCACAGATGTTATTATAAACACAAGATTTAGTGGTATGCGATAGAGGCGTTATTGAATGCGAAGGCGTCTCATGTATGCATTACTTACCCGTATTAGATTCCCGTACCCTAATGTCCACGCTGTAGAATCATATATATAGTTTCAACTGGCCTACGGAAATGGAAGACCCTGCTTTCTTTGTAGGGCTATAGGATTTCCTGGAATGGGATGAAAAATTTTTTAGAATGTAGGATACTATGGATAAAGAGGCTATTGTTAAACACCTAGAATCAGGCAAAGTTAAGCACAATGTGTACGAGAAGAATATCAATCTAATGACCTAGAGTTATAATAATAGTAGATGGTGTTAAGGTGACGAGCATGGGGACCCTAATAGCGGTAAGAGTTGTATCTCTGTGGATAAAGCAATATATGACGAATTAGTGTGGTACACGTACTGGATATTTGTAGTTTTTTTAATCTCGAAGAATACTAGGTTATATTCAATGATTCATTTAGCGGGCTATAGCATCATATATTGTTTTAACATTCATCAATATCAAGACTGGTTAGTGACTGTATATGTTGTTTCTTTGGCGTTATAGAATGGTAAGGAAATAAAAAGAATAACATACGTATACGTCTTGTCTATGGTACTATTACTCGGTTTCTTTGAGGCGCGATTATTAATATCAGTATTCTATTTCTTATACATGAGTGATTGGATGACCGTTTGTATGTTAGCGTTAAACACTTTCGTATGGGTTAAACCTATATTTGTAACATACGAGCTAATACAATAACTTAAGAAAGGCCCTAAGACTTACGCTGAGTGCATTTAATCCGTTTGTTTTATACACAATATAGGCGGATTGAGTATGTATTTTAAACATCAAAGTTGGAAATTGTTTGGAATGTAACGAGCAGCTAATATAAACCTCGTACATGGAAATGGGGGAAGAGGTAGAGGTGATGGAGGAGCTAGAGTCAGAGGTGGACCGTAAAGGGCAGGCTAACAATTTTAGGGGAATAGAAGATAACAGAATAGATAAAACGGATTTGGCTTATTAGATGATTAGAGAGGTAATCAAAGGAGGGTGTAAGGCAACCGAAATAGGATTGTAGTATAGGAAGAACCCGAAGAAGAAAAAGAAGATGATGGCGACATACCCCGTCAATAATAACGTAATCCGGACATGATCGTAGAGGCTGACTTACCTTAACCACCTGATGCTTTCGAGTTGAATGAAAGGAATTAAACTGAGAACCTGAAGAGAGAGATATTACGGATCACACCCACTAGATATATAAATGAGATAAGAGGGAGGAACAGGGAAAATGCGAAAATCGTTGATTGCGAATTAGAAGATAACTGTGTAAAACATGCTATAGTGTCACTAGTTTTTAAGACGGACATATAATATACGCTTGATGAACTGAATGCATTGTGGGACTTCTTATGGGTGCCTACATACCTATTAACTAATAGATATCATCCTGTAATCATAGATATTCCTCCTCTGGTAACTAAGAGGGAAATAGAAAAGCTAGTGTATGAGTTATAAGAATTTTTCCCCGGACTGTCTTTAGATGGACCCAAAACCCATAGAAATCAGGCATTAATATTTATTGAGTAAGAAGGTGTAGGACATGTGCAAGCATGGACCCCTTTTTATGGTGGGTTTTAATTCTAGGATATATTTGACAGTTGCGTAACTGCCCAGTAAATCAAAACCGAAAGAGCTAGACTAGCCGAATTGTAAAATGAATCAGCGCTAATAGAAAAAACAATATAGAAACCCACTTGTTATAGGTTAGGAAATGTCATGCTAGATGAATAAATGGACGATATTTTTTGGAATTGTGAGGATTGTAGGAGGTACTACAACCATCAGTTGAAATATAAGAGATTATAACAGAATAGAAATCGAGCCTTAGTGTTAGTATTCAAGTAACTAGTAGCCCATCTCGATATTAATCCGGATGTTCCAGAATAGTTTAGTTAGCCGGGCGATAAGACAGGTTTCTCGAACTTTAGCAATTGCGATGAGTTGGGTGATGGAGACACGATTATTATCATACAAGCTCCGCCTTGTTAATAACAGTTTGATCTATTATAAAAGGGTAGGGTAGTAGCTTAATATCAAAATTACCGAGATATAAATACTTATTAATATCCAAATCTACCCAAATCAGTATTAACCATTGGCTAAACTTGTTACAATATGCACGCGTTAATGTTAAATCCGGCAATCGTATCACCCTAGCCTATCTACACCTAATTTTCTTGTATGGCGTATACCATAGCTAGTATAAAGATGTTCGATAGCGATATATTCGTCAGCGTTTATACCCTAAGAGGAATGGGTAATCCGCATGTCAGGTGTCTACACCCTAGTTATGCCTAGTTAGATTATTTGCCCGTCACGGCGCAAGTCTATTAAAGAGATTCAGATGAGATGGGAGACTTCTACAGCGATAAGTTTAACATGTAATTTTTGCAAAAAACCTGGGATCAATTCGATGCAAAAATGTGGAGTGAACTGAATAACTATTTTATATGTCATACCATGATAGAATGGCAAAAGCCAGAGTAGAGAGAAAAACTTTTGTCGTATGCAACTGGCCACTTGAGAACGCAGGGATTTGAAACAGCAAGTGCTAATTCCAAATAACAGTTGAGACTAGCTATCAACACTATGGCACGGATACAGTCTAGTGATACTCGCTTAAGGCCTTAACGTGACATGGTCAGTATGATTTTAATCACACCCATTTACTATTTATTACTTGAGGTTTTCGTTACATTTATCTTATGTGGTTTTCTAACTATGTTGAAAGTGTATGGGTACTACGGTTTAATCGCGTTGGCTGCGGAGGAAATACTTTATTTAAGAGGCTGGTAATTAATTCTGATAATTATAGCTTGGGCTGTTTTTTGCACTGAAAGTTCGAAGCATTGCGTATAACCGTGGATGTTGAGGGAAGGAAGACAAGTCTACTTAACTAGTTTTTGCATCCAATGCCTATTCGTACTACAGATATTGATAACTTATTCTGGATTTCCGCAATTAATATTGTTTAGTACTTGTAGAATTTTATTATTTTATGAGTTACCAAAGGCTAAGTATAGAAGATTTAGGAGAGTTGTCAGAGCCTTTTTTGATTATAGTTATGGTCGTTAGCCGGACATGCCTAATGCTGAAAGATGGTCTGGTTCCGATTCCACAGTGGGGTATTCTATATGTAATAAAATTAGTGACAATAGAAGAGTTGATTTCAATCACCATAATCTGATATCTTGCTAAATATTTGATAAGATAGGAAATAAGTTGCGAGACTAAAATTAAATAGACGCACTAACCTCGAGTATGTGTAGGTGTGAACCCACATATATACAGAGTAGCGGGGTATACATCAAAGATAAAGATGAGAGGATGGTTTCTTATGACGGTAGGTGTATGAATAACGTGTTTGATGCGATGTTCGGTAGACAACTGGGAAGTTACCTGAAACCTGATCCCCGTATAGTACGAGGAGATTTTAGAAAATACGTCAGAAAACACTTATAACCCTACATAGATTCACTTAAGAGAGAGATTGATCGCAATAACTAATATAGTATTTATAAATACCTGTAACATATAAAAGACGTGGAACCTAAGAGGTACAAGCAACTGGTTAAGGCACACGATAATTTGATGCGTAACGGGGTAATCAATATGAAGTTGACAGGATTTGCAAAAACGGGAGAAACTTTTGAATCTAGGTTTGATTAACTGAGGGAAAAAAAGAATAGGGCTAGAATGATATTTGGTCCTTCTGACACTTTGAAATTAGTTGGAGGGCACATAGGATGGACCCTAATTCACGCTGGGAAAAAGGTAGGATTCACTAATATGATACACGGAATGAATACCGGGGACCTAGAGAACTACATCGAGTAATGTCTACAAGGATATAATGACGATTTGTTTGTAGTCGGTAATGACGGCATGAGCCACGACGCTCATTAATCAGGTGACCTCATAACTGAGGTGGATACGTTCGTTCTTAATCAATTGTAAAATGAGTTTAGATATTTTTATCCTAGGAATTGTTGGACGAGTTTATAAGAAGTGATGCTTACTTAAGACTTTAAGATACAGATATTATATAGGAGGAAAGAATGGAAATCTAGGAAACCAAAAGTGCTATTAACTGGTTAGTTGCGGGGTACAGTGTACTCGGGTCACCCTTTCCGAACCACATGGGGCAATTCTTTGAGGGTCGCTTGTTACATGGGATTCATATTGGGAGTAGATCCAATAAACTCCCCCCAGGGAAATAAGATACTAGTAGCTGGGGATGACGTGTTGCTCTTATTAGGGAAGAAAGGATTGGATAAATTTAATGAGAGGATATGGAATTATTATGCTTAAGATAAAAATCCTAGAGTGCACGGGTTAGGTTAAGCTGCTAAGTAGGTCAGTTATTCGACAGAGGGCGATATTGACTTCTTGAGTAAGAACGGATTTGTTAAGAAGAATTAGCTGGGAGAATGGAAGTGTAGTATATTTAGGCAAAAAGAACGAGCTGCTAGGTCAGGGGCCTATACTGATGGTAAACTAACTGCGGATGAGCACGCAGCAGCTAGGCGTAGAGATCTTGAGCAATGGGCGAAGATCCCCTTGTTCAATGAGATGTACTAGAATTTACCATAGACAGAAGGGTTCCTAAGTTTCAAAGGGAAGTTTCACGCTAATTATAGAAGGAAGGATATAGTAGGTATTTATTAATATTGTAAGTAGAAAAATATAGAAGAAAAAATATTCGGCGTACCCAGAAGTGGTATTTACGGATTATGAACAAGACTAATTATTTATGGATATATAATTGTTCTATTCTGGTGCGAATCAACTGTTGAATACAGTTGTCCTCAATCCAGAATCAAGAGGAAGCTCTTGGTTCGGCGAAAGTAGTAGCCCAACTTACTTATTATCATTACAATTACATTCAATAAATGCAGAAATATAACTATGGAATAATCCCAAGGAACTAAAAAGGATAACAAACCTAAATATGTTAATAAACACTAGCAATTAATACAAAATCTCAGATAATCTGGATCACAAGGTTTCTAGTAATAAAACAAATAATAATGGAATTAAATGTAGAGGTAGATATCGGTAATGCATTAGACTCTCAAGAAACTTTCCGCTCAATAAGATAAGATGAAGATCAATAACCCGAAAGCAATATTATAAGATTATAAAGATGGTCATCGATTTGAGTTTAAGCCTCAGCCAATAAACTTAGTGTTGTAAGGAGTGGGTATAAAATGCTTGAACTAGATGATGAAAGACCACTTGGGGATGAATTGGTATGATTTGAAGCTTGCTGATTAGAAGTATATAGCTACCATGATCCTGGCCGACGACTTAGGGAGTGCTTTAAGTATGGCGGGTTCGATGGCTATGAAATACGGTCCAACTATTATTGATGCGGTAAAATCACTGTGGACGAAGTATAGGAAGAAAGACAACCAATAAAAGAACGTGAATTTACCCGCCCGAGAATAGACGGGTTAAGAAAATAACTATACTGAATCTACCTATATAGATATACCGACGACAAACAGTATAGATACCGTAAACTGCAAGTCGATTTGGGCAGTGTTGGCCCCAGATTGTAGATACGTAGATAGATTTCCTATAGGGAATAATTTTACTAGGATGGCTCTGAAAACCTAGAAGATAGCATTGAAGACGGGAGTTTAAGGGTCAGGCTATTTATATACGTCTGCAACTAGTACGAACTTTAGCGCTAGGTGGGTCACTATGGGAGACATGTGGGATCCTGTCACCGGGGCAGTACCTAAGGAGAGAAAGACTTACGTAGCTCCAAACATAAACTGGAATGAAATTGGACGGATGAGGTTCTTAGGTTTGAGCATAGACTGTTAGCCTGTTAACTCTGATATGTTGAATCAAGGGACATATGTCATGGCCGCTTAAGCCACAGAAGGTTCAGGATCGATAGATAGGAACCATTTTGAGTAACCGAATTCGACCATCAACGAAGGGGCGTTAGAAGGGATGTCTATTTTTAAGTCTTGTAACTTTAAGTAAGCTAAGAACCAGAGAATGATCATACCGCCTGCTGGCTTTACTACTTGGGCTTTCAGTCCTGTGGGTGATAGCAACGAACTGGATTTAGAAAGATGGGGTTTCATTGGAGTAACTGGAGCTGCACCCCTAACACAAGTACTAAATGTCGTAGTAACTTGGGTCATCGAGTTTGTACCCGCAGATCTTCAGACGAACACAGTACCATTAGAACCACCACCCCAAGGACCGGCAACCGGAGCTGAATTATAGAATATCATTCAGAATTGTCCTGCTATAATGGTATAGTCTAGATGTGATATAGAGAACATTGTGAAGAACCATACACAAAAATGCAAGTATGGAGAATTAGACTAGTCACTAGTGATTATGTGATAATAACATCTATGACACATTATACCCTTTATTGTCCTAGTAAGATTTTCTGAAAGGATATATGTCGATATTGTTTTCTTTATTTATCGACTAAAACGTAAGTAGGCTGGATCCATCCTACTTATGGAACTCACAGCCTGTAAGATGGATCGGGAAGGTTCCCCCGCGAGAGAACCCCGTATGTAGGCTGGATCTATCCTGCGTATGTGACTCACAGCCTGTAAGATGGATCGGGGAGGTTCCCCCGTTTGAGAACCCCGAGAGATCCCCGGATGGGATTTCGCTGCTGAGATTGAGCACGCTCAGTGGTGTAACATGCTCCCCAACAATGAAGCTGTTAGTTGTTGGGAAAACAACAGCCGGCAGGGTGAATTAACGTAACCACCCCGTCCGTACAACGTTAGCTCACCTGGGTGCCTTTAAATCCCATAAGAGGTGTGCAGCCGAAATCACGGCTAAATTATTACCAGTACTCGGATACGGTCAAACGTGC